>Ga0209477_1000225_pt1 | contig 33469 bp, 44 predicted proteins | sample KloWWTupernatant_FD_187180 | JGI IMG/M metagenome (GOLD analysis project Ga0209477, IMG submission 187180) | Active sludge microbial communities from Klosterneuburg, Austria, studying microevolution and ecology of nitrifiers - Klosterneuburg... | ecosystem: Engineered > WWTP > Aerobic digester >...
CAGAACAAGATCAACCAATAAATTCAAATCAGCTTGATGGAGATTTTAACTACATAATTGACTCTTTGAATGATTTATGGACAATAACTCAAGGAATTGTAGCAGGAATATTGCCTGGGTCTAGTAGCCCATTAAATATTAATAAATTTCCAGTAACAGATGGTGCCGGAACTATTTCATGGACAAATATAACATCAGGTTATTTTTCTGCACAATGCATTACAACTTTAGCACTTCAAAATGGATGCGTAACAAACCCTAAAATTGGAAACGGTGCGGTTGGAAATGAAAATATTCAGGCTGGCGCAATTCAAAATAATAACATTGAAGATGATAAAATATCATTTGATAAAATTGCAGCCGTTAACAATGCTCATTTTCAATTGTTTTTTAATACTCAGGCAGATTCAACATTAAGTGGATCAAAAATACAGGCAGGAAGCTTGCCAGCTAATACAATCGCAGCGGGGTCTCTTCCTGGAACAGCTATTACTACAGGAACGTTGCCATCGGTAGCATTGGTTAACAATAGTATTACAAGCTTACAGTTGGCACCAGTTATACAGATTCAGCCTGGAATGATGATGGATTGGGCGCCTGGTGGTGCTGCGCCTCCTGGCTGGCTGTTATCTAGTGGACAAGCGATTAGCAGGGCTACATATGCTTTATTATTTTTGGCAATTGGTACTACTTACGGGGCAGGAGATGGTGTTACAACTTTTAATCTTCCAGATACTAGGGGGGTTGCAATTTTTGGAATAGACCCAACTTCAATAAGCCCAACAAATGGTAAAATTATAAATAACGCGCCATTGCTTGGAAGCGGAGGTGGTTCAGAAACAGTAACTTTGGATATTACACAAATTCCTTCACATACACATACGTATAATAAGGCAACTGTAAATACTTATTCCGCAACATCAGGAGCTTCAAGCCTTGTAACTCTTGATATCGGTGCACAAACTGGAAGCTCTGGCGGAGGGCTTGCTCATAACAATATGCCTCCATATTTGCTTATGCCAAAAATTATATATGCTGGAGTTTAATTTGTTTGTTAATTGTTTTATAATTTAATGTTATTTTTTTATTTAAAGGTGAAAATTATGAATAAGAATAGACCAAGAAAAGACCGCAAACCTAAACCTAAGCCTAATAAGTGTTAGTTTTATAGTTGAGTAATATTTTTTTTGAATCAATTGAACAAAGTCAAATTGAGAAGTTTTTCAATAATTTTTCATTTGAGAATTGTGTATTTTTTGAATTAGTTTCAAACAATGTTTCAATTGGTTTTTATGGTGTTAAAACTATTACAGAAAAAATTTGTGAAATCTCTCTCTATATTTATGAAAAATATAGAGGAAAATTTACAAAAGATGTAACGAAAAAATGCTTAGAATTTCCATTTATATTAGGGTTCAATAAAATAATAATAAGAACTGAATCTGAAAAAATGAGAAGATTTCTTTGTAAATTAACTAAATACGGTGTAAACTATTTGTTTAAACACTATGATAATTATTTGTTTGAGGTATCGTAATGGGAAAACTTTTTAGAGGAAGAAGGCCGCCAGAAGCTCCGCAGATGCCAGCACAACAAGCTGCTCCAGAGCTAATGGATATTGTAGATGAACTTTCTGGCGTTCAAACTATAACTGTTACCGGTCCTGACGGAAAGAAAAGAAGAGTTACACAAAGGCTTCCGCTTACACCTCAAGAAGAGCAAACGTTAAATCAAGCTAAAACTTTAATGAATACTGCCGTTAATAATATACAAAGACTTTATCAATACGACCCAACATCAGTTATAAATTATCAGCCTTTTATACAAGCATTTTCCAATATTAACCAAGAAAGAATGCATGATTTGTCTCAAATTGGAGACTTTAAGGATATCGCAGAAAAAGTTCAGCAGTTTAAAACAATGAGCAAAAATATTGCAATGGAGTCTTTCGATAATCAACAAAGAATGACAGAAGAAAACTTAGCTAGAAGAGGTCTTCAGAGAAGCACGGAAGCTACAGAAAATCGTGCAGCCATGGCTAAGCAAAAAGCTCTTTTAGAGCAAGAAGTAAACGTAGCGTCTGAGAATTATGGTGAAGACTTACAAAATCGTAGGCTAGACAGAGAAGCTAGAACTTATGGCATAAGAGAAGAGGGCAGAAATGCTAGACTTCAAGAGGCAGAGGTAGGATATAACCTAGAAAGACAAAGAGCTGACGACCTAGAAAGCCTTAGACAAAATGCCATAAATGAAAACGTTAATATGATGGGTGTTGGTCAGTCAATAACTGGACAAGATAATCAGAGGGCTCAACTTGGTCTTGAGGGGAATAGAAGTGCTATTGCAATGTTTGGTGCTCAAGCAGCTAATCAAAACCAAAGATATGCAAATGATGTTGCTAGAATACAAGGTCAGCATTCTATGAATATGCAACAGTTTAAATCTACACCTGCAAGGTTTGGTCAACAATTAAGAGATTTAGGGCTTGCGGCCGCTGGTTCATACCTTGGTGATGGTTTTGGCGGGTTTGGAAGGAGATAATAAAATGGCAAAGCTTGCAGATTATAAATTACATAAAGTTAAACAAAGAATGGAGGCTGCAAACGCTAAACCAGAGCGACCAAGAATTAATGAGCAGCTTGGTCTTGAGAAAACATTATTAGATTTACAAAAACAATCTTCTGAGCCAGAGAGGCAGATAGATAAAAATATGTATGAGTCACTTTCTGAAAAATGGAAAGGAAACCATGGCGGAAGCGGAGGGGATGCTTTTGTTTTAGGTCTTACATCTGGCCTTCAGAAAGGAAGTTTTTCAGAAGATAAGGAGAGAAATAAAAAAGTAATGGATTTTACTGAAAAAATGAAAAATATGGTTGAAGAGCAGAACATGCAATTGTTTAAAGAAGAAAAACTATACAATGCAAGGAATTCTGTAACGCCGCGTATAATGGCATACTTAGATTCTTATAAATCTATGTCTCCGAATGACAGGAAAGTATACTTGCAGAATACCCTTGAAGAATATAATGGTTCCGCTGGAACAAATTATAAGCTTGTAGATTCTGCTGGGTCTGAGCCTTGGAAAATAATAATTAGCGATGGCGACGAAATAAGACCTCTTGATTTAATGAGCTTCATTAAAACGCCTGAAGAAAAGAAGCTTGATTACTACTATAATAGTGCTGAAAATCAGCAGTATGAAAAAGAGCTTGCTCAAGAAGATGACTTACAAAGACAGGTCATGCAAAGTAAAATTGCTAGCAATCAAGAAATTGCCCGTCAAAGATCTGAAAAAGCTTATCAAGAAGAAGAAAAATCACCACAAAGAATTCAAGAAAGGAAGCAAAGAATGATAGAATCTGGAGAAATTCCGAAGGGTGCTCTATTATTTGATGAGTTGCCGCAGCGAGAGGCTATAGAACATTTTAAAGATATAAAATTAGAAAGAGATAAGCTAAAAGGCGCTGAAGAGGCAAACTTGGCGTTAGAAGAGATGGAAAAAATATTCGAAAAATATCCTAATATATCTACAAGCTTTGCAAAATGGGCAGAATCAGGCGATGATTCAATCGCGAGCGCTTTTTTAAGAAGGATGTCAAATCAAGATGAAAGAGCGGCGTTGCTTGACCTAGAAAAACATGCGGGGAAGCTTAACGTTGGAACAATAGAGCAGTTTAAAGGAATAAGGCCAACTGACGTTTTGAAGAAATTGTTGGTTTCGACAAATCCTGGTTCAAAATTTACAGCCAAAGCTTTTAAGCCAATTAAGGAAGGGTATGTAAAAGAAAACAATCATCAAATTGATAGGTCTAAGGAAGCAAAGAAAGCATTGTTAGGAAGGTATGTTCCTACATATGAAAATATTGGAGAATCTAATAAGTCTGCGCCAGAAATTAATGCTTTAGATCAAGAAGAGCAAGCTTTACTAAAAGAAAGGGAATTATTGCTCAATGGAAAATAATTCAAGATTATCAGAAATTGACCAGCGCCTTAAACAAATTCAGGCTATACGTTCTGGTGTTGAGAAATCAAACCCTGTTCCAAAAGATGAAAGATTGGCGCAGATTGACGAAAGATTGGCGCAGATTAATAAATTAAAGCATAAAGAAGAGTCTGTTAACGGCTATTCTGATTTTTCACCTTTCCTGGAAGCTCGCGGAGTCGCTAAAACTTTAGATTCTGCTGTAGATGTAGGAAGAAATACTTTCCCGACTACAGATTCGATTGTAAGCGGAACAAATAAAATGCTTGGCATAGAAGGCGATGTGATAGAGGCAAGAGATAAAAATAATCTTGTTAACTATGTTGATGAGATATCTGGAAACTCTGGTTCACCGTCTGGAACTATAGGGCAGTTTAGACAAAAGTTAGGGGAGTTTCTGCCGGGGACGCTTTCTGGGGCAAAAACAGCACCAGCAATAGCCGCAGTTTCACAAGGCTTGAGAGAATTAGGACTTGACGAAAGCTATGCTGACCTTATTTCCGCAATTGGGGTTCCAAATTTTAAAGCATTAACTCAACTGCCTGGTAAAGTTTTAAAGAAACTTGGAGACTATGCAGCAACGGTTGGAAACAAAGAATATAGACGCGCAGGAAATGTTGAAAAAGCAGCTAAGTTTTTACAGGATAAGGTAGGAGAAAAAAATATACCTGAAGTTGTCGAAAAATTAGAAGCATCTAAATCACCATTTAAAGGGAATATAAAAATAGGTGATAGCGGGTTAAACGAAGGAGAGGCCGCATACAGGCCATTAACGGCAGATGTCGCAGACAATGCCGGTCTTTCTCAGTATAGCCGCGCCAAGGCTGAAAATATCCCCGAGATTGGCCAAAGAAGATTAACAAATGAAGAAGTTCTTCAAAGAGAGATAGATAATTTAGCGTCAAAGAAAGCATCTCCACAGACTTCACAAGAATTTGCAGCATCTGAAAGAAATAACTATAAAGGTCAAATAGACCTAGATAATATTGAAGCAAGACAAAGAATCGATAGAGCTGCGATGAAATTTGAACCAACTTCAAATTCTAAAGAGGCAGGTCAAAAAACTCAAGATTATTTAGCTAAAAGAGTATCTGAAATAGAAAAGGATGCTCAAGCAAAGTCAAGTCCGCTATATGAGGCAGCAAAAGTAAAAAATCTTGAAGGTTCTCCAAAAGGCGCTTTTGACTATATAGAAGAACAAATAAGAGATAATTCACGAGCAAGTCCTATTCATAGAGATATGAAAAAAGCAAAGATTGCTATTGAAAATGCGGTTATAGATTCCGGATCGTCTCAGAAAAAAATTATTTCAGACATAAAAAAACAATATAAAGATGATATCGCGATGAGAGACATAGCATTAAAAGAGATTGGAGATGTTCCACGTGGAACCTATAATGCTGGAAGACTTGAAAAAGCTAAGCGTGAAATTTCAGGAATTTTAGAAAGTGTTCCATTTCAAGAAAAAGATAGAAGAAGAACATTAACTAATCTAATAAAAAAATTAGATATAGATATGGAGTCTATCCCAGAAATTTTTGAAGCAAGAAAAGTTTATAGAGAAGTAATGGCTCCTGCGAACATCATTACCGAGAACCCTATTTTAGGCAAAATAATTAAACAGGATGGAGGATTTACAAGGCCTTTTACTGTAACGCATTCAGAAATACCAGAAAAAGTAATAAGAGGAAGCAAATCAGTCGAAGGCGCAAAGGCATTAATTAGTGAATCAGCTGGGCTAGGCACAGCAGAGCATAAAGAGATGCTCGATGTATTAAAGTCTTATGTTAACAGTGACATATTAGCTAATTTTGTAGAAAAGAATGGGAAAGTTAATCCGGACAAGTTTTCGTCTTGGAAAAAAGCTAACCCTGGCGCATTTATTTTAGATCCAAAACTAGATGTTAAGTTAAAAGACTTAAGAAACGCTCAAATACATGTTGATCGAACTATAAAACAAAACGAAGAACTATTGTCTAACTTTTATAAAAAGTCTATGACGGAGCTTTTAGGTCCGAATTTAGAAGGCGTTAATCCAGATAAAATAGCTGGTCGCATACTTGGTGGCGCAGACTCAGAATCAGTCATGAGAGAGACGATAGAGCTTTTATCTAAGGATAAGACAGGGAATGCGTTAGAGGGTCTTAAGCGCTCTGTAATTGACGATTTAAATAGTAAATTTAAGTCAGACAAGTTTACGTTTGCCACATTTAATAACTATCTTGAAAAAAACAAAGGATCGCTTTCAAAGCTATTTACTGAAGACCAAATGGATGTTCTTGATAAGGTAAGAGATTCTCTTAAAAAGCAGGCTGTCATGGAGCGCTCAGGAAGGGGCACTGGTTCTAACACATCAGCTAATTTAATGGAAAATTTAGCTGAAAAAACTAGTGGAAAAGCTTCTAAGGCTTTATTTGGTGCAGGATCTTCTTCTATGATAAAGGGCGCATTAGACTATGTTAAAAACATAGGAGAGGCAGGAAAAATAAAATATCTAGAAAAGGCTCTTTTAGACCCAAAAATGGCAAAGTTCCTTCTTAAAAAAGATGTTAAAACTAAGAAGAATTTCTTTGAATCTCTTAACAGTAAAGAGGATTTTGGAAAATGGCTTCGATACAATGAAAGTATACTTGAGTCATTTGGAGACTCAGCTAATGAAGTTGCTAAAAACTTTTCTATTACTTCTCAGTCTGTTGGAAAAGTTCTTCTTAATGATAATGATTAATCCATTTATATCAAGTTTATTGCAGTATAGCGCATTATTGCTATATTAATATAAACCAAGTATAAATAGACCTATATTCAAATATAAAGATATTGATTATCGTACAACATGTGATACAATGAATATAATAATTTAATAAAAGGTTGTATGTCATGAGTGTTGGAGGAAAAAGAAAAGGGTCTGGCAGGCCAAAAGGAACGAGTAGATATAAAGAGGATACTAAACCTATTAGGATTCCTTTAACTTTAATTCCGCTTGTAACATTGCTTCTTAGCTATGTAGAAAAAGGTTCAAAAGCAAAAGATATTGAAGAAATATTTTCAGGAGTATCTAAAAATAACAAAAAATAAGTTGCCTGAATCACGTCTTTGTTCCAATTAAGGGAGTTAAGTTGAATAAAGTGATTCAGGCAAATACAATATATCAATCTCCTGATTTATTGTCAACTTTAGTTATGCTTTCATTAATAACTAAAGGCTTGTTTGAGTATTCTTCATGATCATACCATCCATAAAAGTACCCTATTGTAGTTGCTATAAAAATAGCAATTATATATTTAATAACATCTTTCATGAGTACTCCTTAATAACATTTATCTTGAGAAACTATAGAATCTTTTTCAGATAAAAAATCAACTTCGCTGACAGTATAATCTGTAAAAGAATTTAAAAAATTACCCAATTCCCTTAAAGGCGTTGAATGTACTACGATATTTTCGCAATTACTATCATTTTCATTTGTTTTTTGTTTAAAATTACTATTTTTCACTATTTATTTCTCCTACTAGCTTTCATTTTAAAACTATTCTGAAACAATAATTATCTCAGAAACCTTGCTTGCAACATTACATGGGATAGATATAGTTAACCTACCTTCAATAATACTATTTAATGATATTTCTTTTATTGAAACCCTTCTTTCAATATTTTTATAATTAACCTCGCAATCATCAATTTCTCTAACCTTTAAGTATAGTTCAATTTTTCCAAAATTTATTTTACATAAATATTTTCTAGTAAAAGATATAATATCATCAATAAAGTTCATTCTATTTTTACTCCAATAACTTTACATACTAAAAAAGCGCAAGATAAAATAATTATAGACCAAAAAACAAAAACTTGAATAAATAGCATGTTTAAATCCTTTTAAAAATAACCTGGAGCACTATTTGAATACATTCCATGATACTGCTGACTTGTAAAATTCTTTGGAACTGCAACCTGAAGTCCTGACATAGCTATATATCTAGCTCCGTCACAAAAATGATCATCTTTCTTATTTGGTATTCCATCCTCATCTCTGGCATATTTTCTTATTTCAGCCCTAAATTTAACGCATGTGCTAAATATTTTTGCTTGACCAGACTGGAATCTCTGTAAAAGCCTTAATATTCCCTCTTCTTTACTATTATTTGCAGGGTGTAAGTTTTTAAATCCAGCCTCTCGGTAAAGATTAAGTGGTTTCTTTCCATCGCCCTGTTGAGAACCCTTTCCTGCAGGGTCATAAACAGCTGGTATCCAATTTATTCCAAAAGACTGTAATGCGCTTGCGTGCCCATCTGGAGTTCTTTCTGGAACAGAATATTCAGCATAAAAATATATTACATCATTGTCTCTGTCGTGTGCAGCGAACAAAAATGCAGGATGATTCCATCCAAAGTCGATTGCATATACTCTTGGCCAATAATCTGGTATTTCAAATGGGTCGCATATAATCATTGACTCTGGAACAGGATATACAAGCCCGCTTCCTGGCCATGGTATTCCATTTGTCCTTGCCTCAATTTCATGTGGAGACATTCCTGCAAGGAGTCGTTTTTTCTCTTCAATAGGTAAATGTAAAGCATCTTCCCATGTTATATGCGCATGCCATCTTGAATCTTTTACTTCTTCTGGATGTCTATCATCCATAAAGTAGTTAAAGAAGTCGCTATATCCTTTTAATGGGGTTGAGCATACAACAATCATTCCTCTTGAGCTATTATCTGTAGCCATTGTTCTCATTTTACATTCTTGATAAATGTTGAATGGTGGCTCTTCATCCATTAGTGCTAAATCAATTTTACCAGCCTGAAACGCTTCTCTTCCTTCTTCATATGTCTTAAATGTTACTTTTGATGAACCGCCTGAAACATGTCTTATATAAACAGTTCTATACATCTCAGAGTTTCCAGACTTCTTTTTTTCTTTAATCAAAGAGCTATGTATCATTCCCCTTAAATTTTGTTCTTTATCTCCAAACAAGTCTTTCTGAATTGTTTCTGATATTAAAGAAGCTGTTTTTCCTGCAACCCAACATCTAACAGGCTTGTCAAATCTATATCCTTTCCAATTTTCATTATATATTCCAGTCCAGTGTGCCGAAAATTCTTCTTCGCCACAAAATGTTTTTCCGCTTCTATTTCCCCCCGTTATTAGCCTTTCTTGAGCCGTTAATCCAGCAATATGAAATAGTTCTTGTTTTTTATTCGGAATATAGTTAAGGAATCTTTTATAGTATTCCTCTTCTATTTTTTCAATATCTTTAACTGAATATTCCATAAAAATTAATCCAGCATTATCTTCTTAAGGTCTTCAAGTGGCCCAACCATTTTTTCAACCAATTCTTCTATTTTTGAAATTCTTTCTTCCATGAGAATAGAAAATTCTTTTAACATATTCAAGTTATTAACTATATCATCAAAAAAAGCAGTTGAATCATCAACAACTTTTTCTTTATTTTCTTCATTTGAAACAAACATTTCTTCTAACATTTTAATTCTCCTATTTAAAATACTATTAAATTCTATTTTTCTGAAAATCTGATCCGTTATTAGTTACCCAGTCTTTTACTTGATTGTCAAGCACAGATTCTACCCAGTTTGTATTTCTTATCATAAATCTTTCTATCTCATCTTCATTGTCTATATTTATATTTATATTTTTTAATGTTAGCGGTATATAGTTTTTGTCAATCAACCTTTTAAACATATTAACAAGCTTTATTCTTGCAAATAATGTAGATTGAAGCCTTATAATTCTTGAATCAAAATTATAATAGTCAGGAAAATCCTTTGAAATGTTATTTACAAGATTGTTTTCATTAATCATAGAATGTCCTTTTTGCTTGAAGTTAATAAATTTTCAGATTGTTTTGCCTTAAGTCGCTCTTTCATAGAATCAGATGTACTTTTTGATTCTATAACCTTTGACTCATTAAAATATTCTACGTCTCTCATTTCTTCTACAGTAGGCATTCCCTTTAGAACATCTGGGAACATATCTCTTAACGCAAAGCCCCTTGCTCTAAATTGAAGCATTCTTTCAGGGCTTGTTACCCAAGGGCTTGGAATTCCTGTAGATGAAACCTTGCCCCAAAGCCTTGCAGATTCAGCCATTTTTCTGTTAAATATTCTTGTTAGCGGCTCTCTTCCTTTTCTCTTTACTGTGCAAGACGCTTGCTGTATTTCACTGTCATATGATTCTATGCAATCAATAAAATCAGGGAATGCCATGCAGACTGCAAGCATTGCGTCGCCATATATGCTTGGCTTATTATTAACAATCATAATATTTTGAAGAGATGTCATTGGTTTCATCCCTAGATCATGTCCAAACTGAATTGCAACAAGAATATCAGATGGGTTTCCTTGAAACTCTTTTGGTATACATCTTGCTTTACTAATCATTTCAGCACATTCCCATGCGTTTTTAAAGTTAGAAAAATCCATAAAAGATATTTCGTTTTTTTTATAAATCTGTTTTTCTTCCATATAAAGTTTTCCATATTTTCCTGTTTCATCTACCTTAATAGAATGGCAAGAATCCTGGATATCTGAAATATTTAATAAAATACGATCTTCTTCTGGACCTAATGTTCTTGTTGGCTCAATCATTTAAATATCTCCTGCTTTATCTTTTGGTTGTTTAAGTTCAAATTTAATATATTCTGACTCTTTTACTGTAAAAGCCTTTCTATTCACTGCCTTTCTTAAAAAATAAGACCCGTCACTTAATATGGCCTTCTGGTTATTTCCCATTGCTTCAATTATTTTAGACTTTTCTTCCTGAGCAACTTTATCAAACATTTTTGATTGTACCATAGCTGACATATAATTCGTCTTTATTTCCATAAATTTTTCTGGAAGCATTATTTCGCTTTCTTCAACTATTGAATATTTTTTTCTTAAGCATTCTTGAAAACATTTATTAGAGAAATCAATTTTAGGAGGATTTTTTATTCCATGCTCTATCCATGGTCTCATATGATTTTCATAAAATGAAACGCCTGCATTAAGAATAAGGTCTTCAATCTCTTTATCTCTATGAAATGTATATAATCTTGTTTCAATTTTATCTACTATTTCAGCAAAGTCAGGCCTATAATATATTTTTCCAAAAGCTTTATTTAATTCGCATAAGATTTCACCAATTATTTTATCATCAATAAAACCTACGAAAATATCTGCTTTATCATATCCAGTTACTAACATATAGTGTGCTATCTGAGCATAATATTGTTTTGGGACTACCTGAGAACAACTTAACCCCCATTCATCCTTGTTAAAGCAAGAAGCTGTTTTTATTTCTACTATATTTTTTTCGCCAAAAAATTCTTCTTGAGCAAATCCATTTGAAACTGCTATACCATCTAAGTTTGCAGATAAAAATTTATATTGTTTATGGTATTCCGTATCTTGTCGCGAGCAGATCTTAATATTGTCTCTTTCATACTTTTTAATTAAAGAGTCTTCTAAAAGATTTCCAATAACAACAGATTTATTTCTACTTAAATCAATTGTTTTTCCTTCTACTTTTTCTTCCCAAACATCATATGCGGTCTTATAGTTATTTTCCCCAAGAATTGCTCCTATATCTGAGCCACCTATCGTTAATTTCCTTGACTCTATTTGTTCTGGTGTAAGCGTCATTTTGTTGACTCCATTTTTAAAAATCAGTATTTCTTTACAATTTGAATTATAGGCTATATAAAAAAATTGTATGTGAGACATATTATGTAAATTTTGTAAGCATTTTGCTTGCTTGTGAGCATTTGACGTATTTTTAGTTGAGATAATGCAGTTTCGTTATGTTTTGCGTTTTAAAAAAATATTTATTGTGCTAAACGTAATATCTCGAACTGCAATTAAACTTTTCGAGAAATTAAACAACTTTCTGGATATTAAATAGAGAAAACAATGAATACTTTTCAAATAGTAAGACTAATAGGGGAAGCTCCAAAAGAGCTTTTGAGCGGGATTGAGTCAAGCATTTTAACTAGAATGGCATTTTTTGGAGACAGGGAAGGTAAAAATATAAGGCCAGGGATAGAGGAGATTGTTAGGCAAACTAAATTTTGCAAAAGAAGTGTTATTAAAGCGCTTAGAGACCTATGTAAAAAGAATATAATTGTAGATATGTCTAATAGGGTAAGGGGTTCTCACAAGGCATCATGCTATGAAATTAATATTCAACTTTTGCAGAAAAATGCAATATTTACAAAAGAAGCTAACACAAGTTCTAAAGATAACAATCTAGAAAATATTGATGAAAAGTTTTACTCGACTAGTGCACCACATGCACTAGAGAGTAGTGCACCACATGCACTAGATAATTCAAAAAATGAAATCGTCTGGTGCACCACATGCACTACTAGTAGTGCACCACATGCACTAGAGAGTAGTGCACCACATGCACCCCTACCTTATACACCCCATTTAGAACCTATTTTAGAACCAACACATATCGAGTTTTATGAAAACTCTGCTCTTGTGGTTTCTGAAAAAAAATTAAAAAAAATTTCAAATAAAAAAAACTGGAAACATGAGATTGAAGAGGTGTTTGACTACTGGCGTAAAATTATGAATAGAGATAGGTCTAAAATTGATAAAAAAAGAATTTTAAAATTAAATTCTGCTCTTGAGCATGGTTTTTCAGTCGAAGAGCTAAAAAAAGCGATTGATGGAGCAAAAAAATCTCCGTTCCATCGTGGAAATAATGACCGAGGTGTAATTTATGATTCAATAGACCTCATATTTCGCAATCCAGAGAAGATAGAGACGTTTATTTCAATTTTTGACACTCATGTACAAAATAAAAATAAAAACGCCTCTACGGGCCTAAAATTAGGTTTTGTTGAAAGACAAAAATCACAGGTAAATATGCTTAAGAAAATGGGCGACAAATATTTCCCACATTTGTCAGATAACTTAAAAGTTGAAATAAAGAAACAAAACTTACTAGAAACAAATTTAGGAGTTAAGTAAATGAATAAAGTTGATCGATATGAAAAAATTATTTGGGTTTATAAAATTCCAGAGATTTTTTTTGAAAATTCTATCTCAAAAGAAAAATTAAAAAATTTGCCAGTCAGCGCAAAGCAAGGATTGATTTTTAAGCTATTGGAAACTTTAAGCCTGTATTTCTCAGTAGTTCCTGATTATTATTGTGATAATTCTTTTTCCGGAAATGAAGAAAATGAGGACATTGATGGGCTAAATGCAACTTTTACTATTTGGCTTAATGGGCTTGGAGATTTGTCAGTGTCTAAAATTATTGATGGTTTGTTGGATATTTTAAATATGAAGACAGAGTATCAAAAATGGCCGCCAAAATCTGTCATGCAGTTTCATGCCGTTTGCAAGTCAATAAGGCCTTGTCAATATCATGAGATTAACGATAGAGCTTTAAGGTCAATAAATGATTATAATTCAACTATAAAATCAGAAAAGATTGCAGAAGATTCCTTGAGAGAGATGTATAAAGTTCTTGGGAAAGATTATGATAAATTAAAAATAGAAAGGGTAAAAAATGCTAGCATTTAAATCTTTACAAAGTCTCGCCTCGCGGAGATTGACGTTTGCAAGGCAATTTAAAAAACTTAATTAAAGATATTATTAAATGCTAGCTGGTCAATAGACCTAATCATTTGTAATGTTAGACATTCTTTAGCGTTTTGTCAATTAATTTTATTTGAGTTGACTTTTTGTACAAAATTGTTTATTATATATTTTAAGCGCATCCTATTTATTTTTTTATTGGAGAATATTTATGAAAGAAGAGAAAGCATTTGGAAGTATTAATCCTGGGAAATATGAATTTTTTGTAAAAGGGGTTATTAGTAAAGATAAAAATGGATATGACCTTAAAACTCAAAAAGGTAACTCCTATAGTAATTTGTCAATAATTGTTTTAGACGGAAATAATAATGTTCATTCTGTTTTTGAGCCAATATTCAGTAAAGAAAACCTAAAAGGAATTGTATACTCTATAAACAACCCAGCATTGACATTTGTTTATGAATCTTGCGTAAAAAATAAAGAAAACTTTGACTTAGAGAACTTAATAGGAGAAAGCGGTACTCTATTGTTAGGACAGAGGTCATACAATGATAAAATATATCCAAAGATTGAATGTTTTATAAAACCAAAAAAATCTATTGATGATTTATCATTTAAAATAGATTCTCAAAAAGATACTTCTGAAGAATTTAAAAGAGAACTTGGAGAAGCAGAAGAAGTTCCATTTTAGGTTTTAAGATGTTTTAAGGATTGTTTAATGTTATTAAAAACAAATTCACGTTTCCTAATTGTTATCGGAAACGCAGTTCCTCGTTTTAATAAAGATAGATTCCCAGTATTAGAGGCATACTGGGAAGTAGATAATTCTGATTTTGAAGGAAGGTTGCCATTTCCTAAAGATAAAGTTCCAAAATATTTTTCTTTAAATGGTTTTTTTCGTGATGTTGGTCTTTCCGACATGTTCAATTTTATGGAAACTTCTGCTGTGTATAGCACGCAACACGAAAGAAAGGTTGCTGTAGGAATTAGGGGCATAGATGCAGATTATGTCTCAGAAAGATTGAATGACTTTAATATGTTTCCAGATAAACATAAAAAATCGAATGGATGTCTCTTTGAATGGAGACATGAAAATAATTATCAATATAACCTTAATGTATTATCTTGGTTAGAAAATCAAATGAAGATTGCAGTAAAAATATTTGACACGCCAGCAATTCAAATATACGAATAGCAAAATGCTCACAAAAATAAACTACTATTGTCCTTGTATTTTTTTATGTTGGTTTCTATACTTATTATATAACAAGGTTTAAATGTTATATAAAGGAGAGTCTAAATGGATATGAAAAAATGATAGCTATTTCAATATGTTCTTTTTTTATGGTTATTGTTTGTTTTTTTGTTTTAATGTCGTAAGGCTTATATTATAGGATGTAAAAAATGAAAAGTAATGTTATTGATATTATGTCAAAAAAGGAATTTTCAGAAAAAGTCAGAAATACAAGGGTTCACTCTTTTTCAGTAAAACCAGAATATTTTGAAGAAGAGGCAAAGTTAAAACAATTTTTTGAGAATTATGCAAAATGGTATAAATGTGATATAGATGACTTAAAGGCTTATGTTTTTGTTTGTAACTCTAAAAGCGAAGATGATTTTATTAAGGATAGCATCTTAAATATTTTGCCAGCTATTCAAAAGTATTCATCCGAAGATTCAGAAAATAAGGAGTAAATAGTATGAGTGCAGAAAAATTTTGTGAAGATTTTCAGTTTATGGATAACGAGAAAATAGAATTATGCAGAATGTTAAGAGATGTAATTAAAATAGATAAAAGTTGCGAGAAAAGGATAGAATCATTATTGAATGATTTTGGTTTTACATTTATTGAACAAATTAATAAAATATGCTTAAAATTAATATTAAAAATGGAAAAAAGCATAATTGATGGAACTTTTAAAGATGTTTTCATTAAAGAAGAATTTAATATTAATTCTATTAATTGTTTTAATGCGGGGTAATTTAAATGTTAAGTTATCATAACGATGAAAATCTTAAGGCTCTTGTAGTCGCTGAAATGAAAAATCATCAAAAAAAAGACCAGTTTATTAAAGGCACTTACGAAAAACTCAATAGTAAATTTAAAGGATGTGCCATTGGGTGTACGATTGATTCCGTTAATAAAATCTTTGGTAGATCGTATAAAACTTCAGAGCATAAAGTATTCGAAGAGGCGCTTGGTATTCCTGAGTGGCTTGCAAGGATTCAGGATTCGTTTTTTGAAAATCTTCCTGTAGGTGATAATAGTCAGTTTGCGGTCGATTTTCTTTCTGCTGTTCCTACAGGCGTTAATCTTGAACCTGTTAAATGGAAGTTCTGTTCTTTTATTCTAAAAGAAGGGATTGACAGAATACTGTTGCAGCATAACTTGTCAGAAGAGTTAATGGATCAAGTTGTTTCGGCGATGCGAGGCGTTTTAAATTTGCACGAATCAGCAATAAATACAGGCGAATGGGATCTAGAAGCGGCGGAGTCGGCGGAGTTGGCGGCGGAGTCGGCGGCGGAGTTGGCGCGGTCGGCGGCGTGGTCGGCGGAGTCGGCGGCGGAGTTGGCGGCGGAGTTGGCGCGGTCGGCGGCGTGGTCGGCGCGGTCGGCGGCGTGGTCGGCGTGGTCGGCGGCGTGGTCGGCGCGGTCGTCGGCGCGGTCGGCGGCGTGGTCGGCGGAGTCGGCGGCGCGGTCGGCGGCGTGGTCGGCGGAGTCGGCGGCGGAGTTGGCGCGGTCGGCGGCGTGGTCGGCGGAGTATAGAAGATATGCAAATGAGTTGATTAGATTGTTGAAGGATTCTAAGTAATGAGAGAAATTAAGTTTAGGTCAATAATTCCATCTGTAGAAAATCCTAAAGAATTTTATACGGTTTATTATAGCTTATGTTCTGAAATTAAAGATGTTCCGGAGCATATTAAATATATGCTAAAAAAATGGTTGTCTGAAGGAAATAATCCTGATCAATATACAGGAGTTAAGGATTTAGAGGGTCGGGATATATTCGAAGGAGATATCGTCGCTCTTCCATGGATAAATAAAAGAAGGTCAATAGCCGAGGTTGTTTTCGATATGGATTGTGGACAATATATGTGCAGATGGATTAATTCTGATGCAGAATGGACACTTTATGATTGCGGTCCAGATGAGAATCTTGAAGTTATTGGGAATATATATGAAAACCATGAACTTTTGGAGGTTAAATAAAATGAGAGAGATTAAGTTTAGGGGGATTTGTGAAGAGGGTAATAAATGGGTTTTTGGCGACATTTTCCATGGCGTAACGTATATTTCTATAAATGTTACGGAAAGATTCGATAATTATAATTCTATAAAGCATGTCGTTGTAAAGCCTGAAACCGTTGGGCAATATACCGGGCTAAATGATAAGAATGGCAATGAGATTTATGAGGGGGATATTGTAAGCGTAAGATATAATACATTAGATGATTTCGGCAACTTTTTCTGCATTTATATGAATTGCGAAATTATATTTGAAGATGGTTCGTTTGAATTATACCCTACAAACGGTAGAATTATAGATATAACAGAAGAAATGGAGGTAATCGGAAACATATGGCAAAACCCTGAACTTTTGGATATAGAAAATGTCTGAAAATTCAATTGGTCAAGAAATTTTAACCTTAAGAAAGCAAGCTCTGATGACGATTCCTCAGCTTGCCGCTAAATGTGGCGTAAGCGTTACTTATATCTCAATGGTCGAGAGAGGCGTTTGTAATCCTACAGATATCATGAAAAATCGTATTTTTAATGCTTTTGTTGTATAATTATATATATTTTACAATTTTTACAGGAAATTTTATATGACAGTTATAGTTGCTCAGCAAAATATTACTCAAACTCTTACATTGAATCAGTCTCAGCTTCTTGCTCTTTTGTCAGGGTTTACAATAGCGCCAGCAGTATCTAGTTATATTAACGTATTTCAAAAGGCCACAATAAGTTATAGATTCGGAACTGCAGTTTTTACTAATACAAACAATGTCCTTAGCTTTAAGTTAGGCTCAACCGTTGTTTCCAATAGTTTAAATGCGACAAATATATTAGGGCTTCCTCAAAGTACAAGTATTTCTTTTGCTCCAGCTAACCCATATTCTGGGTCAATGGCGTCTTCTGCAAACACAGCATTAACTTTTAATATTGATACTGCAAATATATTGGGCGGAGATGCAACAAGCTCTCTTTCTATAACTTTTACTTATAGCGTTTTTGCTGCATAGTTATAAGTTAGAAGATTGAAGAATTAAATATATTTTTATTATTTTTTAAAATGGTACTATATATTCTGGTAATCAGGAGTATATGGAGTTTTTATGTTGCATTATTTTAAGAAGTATTTAGGTAATGTTGGAGCTACAGCTGTTGCATCAACTTCGTTTGGCGCAATTTGCGGAGGAGTTATTGGGGTTGTAGGTCTGTATAAAGTTTCTTCTTTAGATGGCTATGTAAACTCAATGGATCCATATAAAAATATTACTCCAGAAGAAATGTTGTCTCACCAAAGATACGCGGCAGGAATTGGCGCCTCTATTGGTTCTTTAGCCGGTCTTTCTGTTGGAGCGATTATTTATCCGGCTTATACTGGATTTATTAATCTTTGTCGTAATAGATTAGTAATAGATAGCGAGCAGCAAACTCAATCTATTGGAGATGAAATCGTTTCAGACTCTTCTGCTTCTCCTTAATTATTTAAAGGTTTATGGCTTTATCGTAACTTTTTTAACCGGACATAGTCTTGTTGTGATTGTTAGTTGAAACGATAAAGCCACCATTTCTACTTTGAAAACTCTTTTTCTAAAATTAAATCAATCTTTTTTATAATTTCATTTGCAAAGTTTTCTTTTACAAACCCATATTTCCACATATTTTCAATATATTGTTTATAATTTTTAACAAAAATTTTCATTTTATTTACCTCATCGTTTATCCTGTCTAATGTTTGGAAGCATGATTGTTCGTGCTTGAATGCTTCTTTGTCTTTAACAAACTCTTCAATAACGACTACATTGTGCTTATTCATAATTAACCCCTTGACATAAATTGATTGATGTGCAATAATAAATTGTATTTAAAAATTATGTCAACCGACTTTTTACATGTTGAAAAAATAGTCTGTTAAGGAGTTAATGAATGAAGTTATATGGGATAAGTGTAAATTACAATTTTAATGAACAAAATAATGTTACGGAATATGATGTTATTCTTAAGATGAAAGATCCTAATGTTTCATTCAATATAATGTTTAAACTTGAACAAAATAATTGGAGAGATGATATTGAAATATTTTCAAGCATTATTGAGTCTTCAATTAAACAACTTTTGGGGTGCGTTGATAATTTTTCTTCAAAAAGGCATGGAGAATTCTTAAAGAAATATCAATCAGATGAAGATTATCTTAAATGGATTAAATGGTTTCCAGAGCATTGTTGAATATTTTAAAATACATTTTAGTTTTAAAAGCTATAAATTCTATCATTTATAATTAAAAATATAATTTATATTTATTTAGCTAATCTGTTTTAGGAGAGAATAGTGGAAAAAATTTTTGGATCTTTGATTGTAGTTTTAATGGTTTTTTCTTTTGATTGTTTTGCTAATTATTCTATTAGGCTAGCCACGGGAGTAGCAGTTGGAAGGAGGGCATCTGATATAAAATATGATGATGATATTGAGGTATATAAGAAAGAGATAGCTAACCTAAAGATTGAGCTTAACGAGTGTAAGAAAATACTTGAAAATAATGATATTGATTAATATATTTTATTAAATTTTAGGGGAATGTTATGAATGATTTACAAAAATTTTTAAAGTGTTTTTATGTTATTAAGAAATATGAAGACTGCCAAGATTATTCAGAAATTGAGAGAGATGGATTTTATATAGAAGAGTATTTATCTTTTTTGTTGGAGATTTTTGAATCTTATAGATTCTCTACAAAAGGAGATGATTTTTATTGTATGGGAAACGTTATAGCAGAATTGATTGATAGGATAAAAATAATAAAAATTAGAAAAAATATTTTTTTTGCAAAGAATGTCGATGTTTTTTAAAATAGACGAATAATTGAAATATTTTCTTTAATGTGTTATCAATATTACAAATAGGGTAACTTAACGTAAGGTTGATAACTAACAATGTTTAAAAACTGTGAAGACTGGTACGGAAGAGGAAGCAGTAAGTATGACCCAGAAGTTCATTTACCTCTTTTGATAGAAATATTCGAAAACTTTCACGGAGTTGCAGCATTTTGTGCATCTTCTAGAATTTCTAGAAAGACTTTTGCAGAATGGGTAAACAAGTATCCTGAATTTAAAAAACAATATGAAATAGCCATTGACATAGGAGCATCTAAGTGGGAAAACTTACCATTAGAGCTTGCAAGCAGAGGCCTGACATTAAATCACAATTATTGGATTGCCATACAAAGAAATAGGTTTAAGTTCTCTCAGTCTAGAATGAAGGTTGAGACAGAAGATACAACTACAGCAAGAATGAAGGCCGCCACAGAGTCTTTGCAAGAAGGAGGAATAACTCCTCAAGAATTTAATCAAATCGCATCAGGCTTATCTACAGAGTCCAGAATAAAAGAAGTAGACCTTCAAAAAGAAATGGTTGACAACGCTAAGAATTCTTGTACAATAAGTAAAGAGATGAAAGATGAAGCATTAAAAGCTTTCATGCTTGTTATGCAAGGTAAGGGTAAAATTGTCGAAAACGAATGATTGTATTTTTTAAAATAGGAAGTTAATGATGAAAATAAGAGAGCTTATAAAACATCTCTCTTCAGCAGAAGATATCCTTAGGTTCTGGACCGACTTGCAAGAAAAGTATGACGAACACATGGAGAATAATAAATGAAATACAAAATATGGGATAGAATAAATAAGCGTCACGATGAGTCAAAATATATTGATAAAGACGGCGTCATGAGAGACTTGTCTATCTTTTCTTTTGATAGAGATGATTTTGAGGTTCAATTTATATTTGAGGCAGGAGATGACGTTGTAGACTCTAAAATATTTGAAATTAAAAACAGGATATACGAATCTAATCCAGTAATTAATAAGTTTGACTAAATTATTTAAAAAGGAAAGTAATATGTTGATATGGATAACGCCTCTTGGTATATTTCTTGGTCTTATTCTTTATAAGATATTTTTCAATGGCTTTAAGGTGGAGGTTTAGATGGATTTTTACGAAGGTTCGTTAGTTTACGATTGCTTCGTCTAGAGCTAGGCGTAATTTTAACTTATCCATTCAGTTATCCTGCATCTTTTGTGTGTAAATATTTTAAATCACCTTTGAAACCTAAAAGATACGTAAGAACATATCCGTCATCTGTTTCAAAGTAAATCTTAGTTCCTGTCATCCCGTCGTTTGACCATGACATTTTTTTGATTGTTTTTCCGTTGATGGGGTCTTCTTCATTTGTTTCTAACGAACTAATTCTCATTTAATTAACTCCTTTTCTTTCGTTAATCTATTGTGATGCCGTGAAGGAATTTCACCTTCGCGCCACTCCTATCGCCGCTTCTCAGTAGGGGTTTGTGGGTGACTTACCGCCCTCGTCAGGTTCCCTGAACATCTAGCAACTCTTTCTTTGCTGTCGGCATCACAATTGAATATTAGATTATTGTACAAAAAGTGTCAAGAGTTATTTTAAATAAATGTACGCGCAGACGACATATGTATTAAGTATGTCTATAGAATTGCATTATGTCGACATGTTCTATCATGGTAGAACAGATAATGATAACGCCAAACAAACCTGATGCTAGTATGTGCGCGTTACTAACTACGCTATTAAAGAATGGTATTATCATTCTTTAACGTCTGGGCACTGTTACAGTCGTTTCCTTAGACAGAATTGCTATTGACTACAGTGCGCGAATCAATTGCCGAATCAAATTAATGACGTTTGTTTAGCGTGATAATAGTAGCATAATTAAAACTCGTAAAAAACCCCAAGAGAATAGACAAGGCTATCCATTGGTCTTATAACAGGCGTTGTTGGCGACGCTGTTGGCTCGGCTACCATAACCATCTTACTTGTTTGAAGAAAAAACAAAGAACCTCTTATTCCTAGTTTATTTTTAAATTTATATTCAGAAGCTATCATAAGCCGCAAAACAACCTTTTCCTTTTTAAATCTTCTTGTGGTTCCTTTTATTGGCGGCTTTCCAAACGCCAAGCCTTCTCTAGATGCTTCTGCTCTAAGAAATCCTGCGCCAGCTCCAAACAATACTCTAAAGCTATCCCAATTTGGCTCCCTGAACGTATTTACGAACCCAAGATGAAATCCTCTGACCTTTATATATGATTTGAAGATAGCTGGGGAAAGAATTTCCGGAATAGATGGCCTTAAGCTCTGGCCTGCGACAAGGGTTACCGTCTTGTTTCTAACAGCTTCTGAAATGTATCCGGCCTCTATTGCAGCGGAATCGTTATGCTTTAAGCCCACGTATAAATTAACCTGAGGGAAATGCTTTGGAAATAAATTGCGTCCGTAACCGTCTTTAAAGCGCATTCTGTTTATCTGACCATCGACCCCAGCGTATGGGGATACGTCAAATGAGTTACATGACATAGAAAATAAAAGAAAGGCTATCGAAGCTGATATTGTTTTAAGTAGTTTCATTATAATAATTCCTAAAAAATTGTATTATAACATTTATTATGTTAAATTAAAGATAGTGTTTGCAATCAAACTTCCGAGCCTTATTTATGACGAATCGTGACATACAAGTTTTAATGCTTTTTGTTTTTACACCATTAATTATAATTATTTTTATGGTTATGATTTCAGCTTGTTCGGCCTCCACAATAAGAATAAGCGAAGAAGTTATAGAAGAGGTTGTAAAAGAAGAGCTTCTGGAAAATAACAAGTGAAGCAATCTCCAGACTATAGAGACTATTTTATGTCTCCCATCAGTGGGAAATTTTTAACATTTCACCAGTTACCAAATCTTTCTAACAGTAAAATATGGATTGGGAACGAATCAAATCTTGCTGTGGAGGCGAACCTTTCTGATGGCGTATTAATAAGCATGTCTGGCCTAATAAGCACAAGCGACTTTTATGTAAAATTCTCTGGAACATCAACAACTACTGGCAATATTGCAATATTTACAGACTCTACAGGAAAAAACATAGAAGATTCTGGTACTTCTGTACCGGATTTGACCGCATTAGTTATACGCGCAGAAAATGCAGCAGACGCCGCTGAGTCGTCAGCTTCTTCAGCATCTAGCTATGCTCATGACGCAGAATTATCCGCCGCTTCTGCCGCCGCATTTGCATCAGCCGCTGAAACTTATGCAACATCTGCCGCTGGTTCGGCAACAGAGGCCGCAGGGTCTGCAGCTGCCGCAGTTCTTAGCGCTGGCGCGGCGTCAAACTACGCCGGAGATGCTGCAGGCTCTGCAAGCGATGCTCACGACTCAGCCGTAGCGTCTAAAGAATCAAGTGAACTTGCATCAATTTACGCTACATCTGCTTCTAGCTCGGCCACATCGTCGGCATCTAGCGCTTCAGCGTCCGCTACATCAGCAACAAGCTCATCAAACTCAGCAATAGAGGCAGCAGCATCTCTGTCAGAGCTTTTGTCAGCTGGAGTAATATTAGCCGGTGATATTTTTGGGTCTGGCGGTTTAAATTCTCCAGTTTTAACAACTTTGAACTTAACTTTAGACCAGATACCTCTTGCCTCTTCTTCATTAAACGTTAACTCTCAAAAAATTGTTAATGTAGCAAATGGATCTTCTGCAAATGACGCCGTTAACTATAGCCAGCTAACATCATCTGGATCTGGAACCGTTTCTAGCGGTTCAATTAATCAGTTGGCATATTATGCAGCTTCTGGAGCAACTGTTTCAGGGCTAACGACAGCAAATAGCTCTGTGCTAACTACAAACTCTAGCGGAATACCTTCATGGTCTACTTATACTGGATCAGGGTATCCAGTCTTGGCAACTTCTCCAACTCTCGTTTCACCTTTATTGGGTACACCAACGAGCGGAACTTTGACAAACTGTTCTGGGCTTCCAATATCAGGAATTACAGGGCTAGGAACAGGTGTTGCCTCAGCTCTGGGTAGTTCAGTTACAGGAACAGGAAGTATTGTTTTATCTGGATCGCCAACATTGGTTACACCCGCTATTGGAACGCCAAGCAGCGGAACACTTACAAATTGCACAGGTCTTCCAATATCTGCTGGAACAACCGGAAATCTTCCTGTTGCAAGGCTTAATAGCGGAACTTCCGCTTCATCTTCAACATTTTGGAGGGGTGACGGAACATGGGCAACCGCTTCAAGCGGTGGCGGAACTGTAACTGCCGTTACAGGGTCCGGAAACATAGCGTCTAGCGGAGGAACAACGCCTAATATAACATTTACAGGACAGCTCCCAATATCTACAGGAATTAGTGGTCTTGGGTCTGGCGTGGCAACAATGCTTGGAAATTTTTCGTCTGCAAACATTAGGGCAGCGTGTACAGACGAAACCGGTTCTGGAAGTCTTGTTTTCAGTACAAGCCCTGATTTTTATCGTCCGACTGCATATGGTGGATTTCCTATTATGGTTGCTCAAGCTACAAAATATGATGCATTTACATTTTCTGGAACTTCTGCGGCACAAAATATTTTTAGTGGATTTTATACCGGCTCTCTAACATATGCTGCATCTACAACAATTCCTGGAACTATAATTAGAGCTAGAACATGGGTTCAGCTTAACTCATGGGTAAACGGAGGAACTCTTACCATTAGATTTGGCGCTTGGGGGTCTTATGTAAACCTTAATGTTCCAAGCTCAATTCCAACTGGAGGTTATATAATGGCAGAGTTTGACCTTAATGTTAGAGACTATCCTAATTATAGGTGCCATGGTATTTTGCAGGCGTCTGGTCAAGTGCCAGTATTTGTTGACGGAAACGGGTATTGGAATACAAACATTGCGAACACTGTATCTTTCCAGATACTTTTCAGCGTTTCAAGCGCAGGAAATATGGTAAGCCCATTATCTTCAAGTATTTATAATATCTATCAGTAATTTTCAATAAAAAACAAAATTCTCTTAAAATTTGTCAATAATATTATATTATGTTAAATTATAAACTAATTAAATCTTATGATTATGGAGCTTTTTTAATGTCTAAAAAGAATACATCTGAAAAAAAAGAATTAATTCTATCCGTTTGCCCAGTAATGAAGGCATTTGAGCAGTCTAAAGCAATAAATAGCTTCCAAACAAACTTTAAGTTCTCAAACGACCTTGGCTTAGAGCTACTAAAGGGCTCTTCTACAGATGAACATATTGAAGTCTTAAAGATAAGCATTGATGGAATTAGAAAGTTTTTAGATTTAATTGACGAAAAGATTAAAGAAAGAGAAAAAAAGTAAAATGCAAATTCTGTCAGAATCAAGGCAAAAAGCATTAGATACTGCACAAGCATACTGGAAAAGAGCAAATCTTCATCCGTCAAAGATGCAGTGGAGTTCTGAGGCTATAGAGGCTTTTGGTTTCTATGATGGCTCCGGACAATGGTCAGAGAAAGACTTTAAGACAGTTACAGAAAGAAATCAGGTTCCATTAACTGTAAACCTTATACAGGGCAGAATAGATGCCCTTTCCGGCGTTGAGATTCAGTCTAGATTTAGAACAGCAATACAAGATGCATCTGGGCTGATTGAGAATGAAAGGCTTGCTCTTGCTTTGACTAATTGGCTATATTTTATCCAGCAAGATCAAAGGATGCCACATAAAGGTTCCTTAAAGTTTAGGGATATGATGATTTGCGGAATTGGCTGGAGCAATATTTTCCAAGAGAATGGACGTTATTTCTATGACTATGTTCACCCTTACAACGTCCTTCCAGACCCAGACGACCTAAGCCCACAATATGACAACATGAAATATGTTGGAAGAAAAAGGTGGATGGAACCTGATGTTGTTAAGAAAACGTGGCCAAAGGTTTCAAAATATATAGATTTTACAGACCCTAACTTGTCAACAACAATATATTCACCAGAAATAACAGATAGAAATACTAATTATACTAATGTAAACAATTATTCCGGATTTTCTCAAAGTAGGGTTTTGGTCTGCGAAATGCAATATAAGATTCCAAAGACGGCATATTCAGGTATAGATTCTCATGGGTTCTACTTTGAGACATTTGACGAAGAGAAGGCGGAAGAACTTGCAAACTCTTCTAAAGATATTGAAGAAAAAGAATCAAGCCAAATAATAAGAACATTATTCTTAGATAATAACTTGCTAGAAACTGCGCCATTAAATCCAAATATACCAGGAGTTAAAGACTTTAGTTATATTCCTTGCGTTTGGAAAAGAAGGTTTAGAACGGGTGTTCCATATGGTCTAGTAGACCAAATGAAAGATATACAAAGAGATGCAAACGTTAGGATTACAAAGGCGCTCTACTTGGCAAATTCAAGCAAGTTAATAGTGACAGGCAGCCTTCCTCCTGGTCAATCTATCCAAAGCGTTGAGGCTCAAATGAAGAAGCCTGATGCTCTTATAGTCTTACCATCTGAGACAAAGTTTGACCTTAGAGATAACACGTCTCTTTCAGATGCACAGCTTAAAATGCTTGATAAATATGAGCTTTTATTGAATCGTGTAACCGGAATAAACGACGACATGATGGGTGTGCCAACAAACGCAACAAGCGGCGTTGCTCAGCGTCAAAGACAGATAAACAGCGTTAGAAACAACGTGTTTGCATTTGATAACTTTGCTGACATGAAAGAAAGGGAGTCAAGATTTATAATCTCTCTTTTCCAAGGTGGTGAAAATGAAAATATTCTCTCTCAAATTATGACGGAAGACCAAAAAGAGACAATAATTCTAAATCTTGTCAGAATAATTAAGGGTAAGAAGGTTGTTTTCAATGACGTTAGAACGCTACCAATTTCTTTAGAGGTGGAAGAAGTTCCAGATTACAAGAATTCAATAGAAGAAAATAGAGAGGCTATAGAAAATTTATTGTCTAACCCTAATGCCATGCTTATTATGCAGTCGCCAAGCCTTATGAGAAGGCTCGGAATTAGAGATTACGAGAAGCTTTCTGAAGAAATGAAAGAAACGATGAATAGTAAGCAAGAGCAAGAGCGAATAGTATCTGGAGCAGGCTCGTCACAGTCGCAGCCTCAAGATCAACAAAATTTAGCCTATCCAGGATTATAATGTCTGTACCAGCATCATTATTTATTCAGCCAATTCTGCAAAGAACAGAAAATGTAAGCAGTCCAATGTATAAGGTTTTAGATGTTCAAACTAATTTTTCAACAATTGATAATATTTTAGTTTCAAACACGTCCAACGTATCAATATTTGTTTCTGTATATATTTCGAATGGGCTATTTAACATAATACCAAGGACAGAGGTTAAAGCAAATTCAATATTAGAGCTGCTTCAGGGGTCATACTTTTCTTTAGATACTGGAGAATACTTGTTAGCCAGCTCAGACTCGTCTCAAAATTTTTTCAATATAAATATTGAAGGCAAGTATTTTTTAGAAGTTTCATAGCTATTAGGAGTAAATATGTCAAACGCAGATAATGTTGAACCTGTTAAATCTTTTAGGCAGGCGCCAGAAGAGGCAAATGTGAGCATATTGGATGATATCCTTAAAGAAAGAGACTCTAGAAAAGCGGAATTAGATATTGATGAAAATCCAATAAAACCTCCAATCAAAGATATTAAGGAGGAAAAAGAGCAAAAAGTTAAAAAAACAATAGATGATGAAGCAGAAGAGGCCTCAAAACCTTCTGAAAAAAAACATTCTGACGATAAGGTTTCTAATAAAACAGAGCCAAAGGAAGACGAAGACGACGAAAGAGAGGTTGAGATTGCAAAGATAAAGAAGGCTCTAAATGATAGCCAGAAATGGGGGCACTCTAATAATAAGCGGCTAAAGAGCGTTGTTAAGATTGTGGATTCCCTTAAAGACCAGGGGATATTAAATGACGATGAATTTAATAGTTTAAGTAGTTTACTAACATCCGATAATGAACCTCCAGAAATAGAAGAGGCTAAATCAATAACAAATCCTCTGGATAGATTTATAAATGCAGCTAATAAACGCCTTGGAGACCTAAGGGAAGTATTTGAAGAAGACCATCTTTTTGATAAAAAAGTTGCGGCATTTGATTTCTTTGTTAACCATGCCTCTGAGCAAGAAAAAGATGAGCTTGTAGAAGAGCTTGAGTCTTTTGATATAAATTCATTAAAGCTTGCTAAAAAATTATTCCAGATTGGCGAAAAGTATTATGAAGAAAATTACAAAGAGCTTGATGAGGCCGGTGGATTAAAGGAGCTTGTAACTACAAAGAATACAGAAATAAAAAGAATGCAGCGAAAAATTGACAAGCTAGAAAAAGAGCTGTCAAGATATAGTGATTACGATAAACCTACTTCAAGGATAGACGAATTAGGGGATACGCCTGAAAACGTATCAACTGTTGAGCCTGGAAATGTTTTAGGTTCTTTGATAAAACAAAGAGATGGTAATAGAAAAAGGTAGAGGGTTATTAACTTGTTTTCAAGAGTCTCCCAAAGCCTTTACTTTGATTAAAGACGTATTTATTGATAAGAAAGACATCCTAACGGATATTATCTTTTTGAAACAGTAAATCCTTAGCTTTTTGATAAGACTTGAGTTGTGCTTGCGCATTTTGCGTAGGTTTATTTATGTTTTTTTTAAGCTAAGGAGTCTTTATAATGACCGCACCACTATATCCAGTTAACACGCCTCAAAATGGCATTAGCCAAGGCTTATTTCCATTTAAAGTTAATGCAGAATTTTTCACAGAGTGGGTTCAATTAACACCTTTTTGGAATATGATGGGAACAGAAATGACTCGCCCAATCGTTAGGCATCAAATGCTACAAGGCGAGGGCTGGAACTACAGAGTAGCAAAGTTAAATACATTAGATTATACAAAGCCGGTTTTAAACTTTGATCAAGTATCAGGGTCAGGGCAATATCAAAAAGTAGACTATGATTCTATTAATTGCCAAGCAATTAGCTTCACAGTTCCAATTAAAGGTCGTGAATTATTGGCTCTTGGTACTCCAATTAGTTTGCCCGATTCTGTTAGACCTCAGTTAATAGAAGTTTGCCAAAGAGCATTTAATAAAAACCTACTAGATTCTGCAATGTTTAACTATTTAAGCGTTACAGACACTGCCGGTGGATATAACCCAACAACTCAAATGCCATCTTATGACAGGATGGTAATGGCCGGAGTTAGTCCAAGTCGCGCAACGTATAATGCGTATAACGGTGCAACAACCGCATGGAATACTATGAATACTGGTATTACTTATGCACAAAATGGTCTTTCTGCAAAACATCTTCTTAATTTGAAAGCGATCGCAACTCGAGGCGGAAATTCAAATGGACAGGTTCTTGTTAATGGCGATATTGAAGATCCAGTTCGGCCAGCATTTATGAAAACTAAGGGCGGATGGCCTGTTAATGAGTATATCTATTTATGTAATACAGAAAGCTATACACAGCTGCTTCAGGATCCTATGTACTATCAAGCTACAACGGCAAGAGGAACAGTAGTTACTTCTGAACAACCGGAAGCAATTTCTGGAGCAGATTACCATGGGAAATACTCTGGTATTCATATTTATGAAGTTAAAGATTTATCTCGTTATATTTCTTTAAGTCAAAATAATAACTACAGCATTGGATGGGAGTTGTTTATCGGTGCTGGCGCATGGTCTGCTGGTTGGAACAAAGAACCATGGATTGTAATGAAAGATGACGTCATAAATATGACTCAAGAATATGCATCTCATGAAATCCGAGGTCAAAAAGCCCTAAAGTTTGCAGCAAAACAAGCAACAACAGTTGCAAATATTGCTAAAACAACAGGAATTGAGCAAGGAATCATTCATTCGTTCGTTAGAATTGCATAAGGGGAAAATAAAATGTCGAGTACTATTAGATATCAATTTGTTGAAAATACATTGGGCGTTGCTTTTACGCTTGATAATTTTCCTTATACGTCAGATGGTGATGATAGACAGATTAAGCAAGTAAAGCGTGTTGTTTCCGCAGCGGACGTTGGAACTGGCGCAGGCCAGCTTGGGCATGCTGCTGGAGCTATTTTAGCTGTTGTTCCTGCTACATCAAATGTTTTATGGGCGAGCGCAACTGTTTATCGGCCTGTAACTCCTGTTGCTAACGTCGGGACTCCTTACGAGGATATGACCGGTGTAACCGTTCCAGTTGTAACACCTCTGACACAGATGCAACTAAAAGTTGTTCTTGGCGCAGATAATACTATTAGAGGAATCGATGGAAATGCTAGCGCAGGAACTTCTGCAGTTGTTGCTGGAGACATCATCATTGTTGACATGACTCTTGGCGCAATCCAAGATTCGTCCGACTCAATGAATTAATAGAGGAAAATAAAATGACATCATCAGTTAGATACAAGTATGTTAAAAATACAACGGCAACACCGTTAACGGTTGATAATTTTGTATCTAGCTGCTTGATTAATAGTGACGGTGACGATAAGCAATGTAAATTTGTAAAGAGAATAATAACTGCCGCCGACATAGGAACAAATCCTGGTCAAATTGGAGAAGCATACGGTGCAATTTTAGATTTAATACCAATAACCTCAAATGTTTTATGGTTTGAAGCAAATGTATTTAGAGCTGGAACCGTTATACAGCAGGGAATGACACTTTATAACAATATTGTTTCAGATATAGATCCCTTAGCAATTCCTGCAACTCCAGCAAACATTACACAAACAACTCTTAATTTTGGGGTTGGCATAGACAACTCATTAAGAATGCATGACAAATCTCAAGGAACTGCTTCTGCTATTGCTGCCGGAGATATAGTAACTGCAATTATAATCCTTGGAACTACTCAGTTTTCTTCTGACGTTATGAACCCATAATATTATTGGAGAAAGCCTAAATGAACGTGTCAGATATGATAAATGTCATGAAAACGTTAGGTATTGGTCAGGTTTATGGTGATGAAGAGACTAATGAAATATTTTTAAGTTTTTTAAATCTCGCAAACGACCAGCTATACTCAGAGACGGCAAATATAAATTCTGGAATTTTTGTTAATGAGCCAAATCTTGTTAGTATTGTAAATCAAAATAGCGTAACCTTAACTAATACTCCTTTTTCTATTTCAAGAGTTTTTCCAGTCGGTAAAATAAAAGAATTATATGGAAAATCTGTTTTAGATTTTGCGGACTACCAGTTTTTAAATTCTTCTATAGGAGATCCATGCGTTTATACAAGCGTTGGAAAAAATATTATGTTTTGGCCATTTATAAATGATATTACATATAATATTAATGTTTGGTATGTTCCAGAAAGGACTATGTTAGATTTGACAACTCCAGAATCATCTATACCTTATCCTCCGTCTTATCAAAGAGTATTGGTTGATGGCGCACTTTACTATCTATTTCAAGATGAGTCTGGATTTAAAAACCCAAGAAAAGAAAATGCTGCCCTTGAAAGATGGGATAAAGGTAGAGCCGACTTGAAATCATATTTCTATGGCTCAAATAATATGTTAATTAGAACATTTGAGAACGCATAAATGTTTCAAGAAGGCAATTATGATATAACAGAATTTCCAATAGCGGCTAATGGAATGAATCAGGTAATTTCTCCAGATGCTTTGCCATCCAACTTTTGTCACACACTAGAAAATATTATACCTTATCCTCTTGGTGAAGGCAGGGTTAGGTATGGAACAGAATTAATTAACAATGTCTCAACAAATGAATTTAACATAATAAGAAGCTTTCCTTATACCCTTAACGGAAGTTTGAATCAAGGCATTTTATATGTTTTATATTATTTTCAAGATATTAACGTAGATACAATGGTTGCGGTAGACTCTTCGCATATAACCTTTAACTCTGTTCCTCCGTTAAATTATGTTCCATACACAAAAATTAAGATAGTTTATACATTTAATACAATACAAAATACTCTTTATGCAGATATTAAAGATGTAACAATTGTTGGAAATTTTGTATCTATTACAATAGAAAATAATTTACTTCCAGACCCAACAAGCGGTGTATTAGTTATAACTGAAATATGGGTTCAGCTTGGCTCTATTTATAATTATAACTTTACGTTAAATATGCTAAGCGATCGATTAAAGTCAGGACTTTCAGCAGGATGTGTTCCAAGAGCATCATTTTTTCAACAAAAAATGTTGATATGTAATGGTGTTAACAATGTAATGGTATGGGACGGAACAAATTTAATAGATATGTCTGAATTTCTAGTTGAGATTTATGCAAATAATTTAACCAGGGTAAATAATACTAATTTTACATTTATAAAGTCTGATGGATTTGACGCATCTAAGTACTTTATTGGAAATTCTTTAAAACTAAATATTGATGGAGTTATAACTCATATAACTATAGCAAATATTGTTGTTGTAGGAAACTTAGTTACAATAACAACAAATGAAGACTTGCCAGGGTTTGGTGTAAATATAGTTACATTGTTTTATGAAGATAAGCCTCCACCATTTAGTTTAATTTATGTTTCTAAGGATAGAATATGGGCTCTAGGTCCAGGAGCTGTTAGCCTTCAATATAGAGACATAGACAATCAGCTAAGGGTATATTATAGCTACAGACCAAATGCTATTAATGGATATGGGCTATTTAATGAAACGACAAAAACAATTCCAAGTATTAATATGTCAGATAAGCATAATATACAGGATAATTTTGAAGCTATTTGTGAAGTAAACGGTTTTCTAGCATTTATGGGGAGAAAGAGAACTCAAGTATGGTCAGGATATACACCAGGACAAGGTGGAGACTTTTCATGGAGCGCAAATTTACCAATTGGAATCTTGCACGGTGATTTACTTATAGAGCTTTCAAATGATGTTTATTTTGTTTCTCAGTCTGGCATACATTCTTTAACCACATTAAATATAGCAAAACAGTTTTCAGCCGATTCAGATAACTCAGTTGACACAATAGTTAAAAATTTTGCATCAAATGCTACAAGGTCTAACTCAAGCTATAGGTTGTGCACGTCATTTAAATATAGCGAAGGTGGATTCATAGGGTTCAAGATATCAAACAATAAAATATTATCATCTTTATTTTCAACAAAATTATATTCTTGGTTTTATTTATCTGGTGATTTTTTAAATTCAAGCTGCTTTATGGAGTTAAACTCTCAGCTTTACATGTTTATTGGTAATAAAATATTTAAATATGCGGACGGAAATGATGGGACAAAAAAAATATATGGAGACCAAAATGGAGCTTCTTTAATACCAATAATATGGACTCCTGGCTTAATAAAGTTTAGGGGCAGAAAAGGATATGCAAATAAAAGATATGAGCTAGTTATAAGCTACCCATCTTCTTTTATATTAAACAAAAATAACTTAATAAACATTTCAATATTTGGAGATGTTCCAAGAAGCTTTTCATTAACAGATTCTTGCAGTTTTCAGTATAGGGGAGACTTAATTGGTGAAGAACCATTAACTGCTCTTGCAAATAATAACAATACTGATGTCGGGTTTAGACTAAGAAAAGAATTTGAAGTAGTAAACAAAAGATTTAAATTTTCTTCTTCAAGCTTTTGGGTATCTGTTTCTGGATACATAATAAGTGGCCCGGTTTCTTTTAGCAGAATTAGATTATTTGGAATAGGAGAAAGATAATGCCAACATATCAAAGAAAACAAATACCTTACAATCCAGCTGAAGTATTACCATTTAGCAATAGATATGCATTGGTTGCAGAACAAGATCAACCAATAAATTCAAATCAGCTTGATGGAGATTTTAACTACATAATTGACTCTTTGAATGATTTATGGACAATAACTCAAGGAATTG
>Ga0209477_1000226_pt1 | contig 33425 bp, 18 predicted proteins | sample KloWWTupernatant_FD_187180 | JGI IMG/M metagenome (GOLD analysis project Ga0209477, IMG submission 187180) | Active sludge microbial communities from Klosterneuburg, Austria, studying microevolution and ecology of nitrifiers - Klosterneuburg... | ecosystem: Engineered > WWTP > Aerobic digester >...
TGGTGCATCGCGATATCGCAGATGAGTTCCTGGCGCCGGCGCTGGCCGAACTGCGCGCGCACGCGGTTGAGGTGCGCGGGGATGCGCGCACCCGGGCCATCGATGCCGGCGTGCTGCCGGCGACGGAAGCGGACTACGCCGCCGAATTCCTCGACCTGGTGATCGCGGTGCGGGTGGTGGACTCGCTCGACCAGGCCATCGCGCACATCCGCCAGTACGGCTCCGACCATACCGAGGTCATTGCCACCGCGGATCCCGTCGCGGCCGACGCCTTCGTCCGCGCGATCCGCAGCTCGGCGGTCATGGTCAATGCCAGCTCGCGCTTCAACGACGGCGGCCAGCTGGGGCTTGGCGCGGAGATCGGGATCTCCACCACCCGCCTGCACGCCTACGGCCCGATGGGCGCCGAATCGCTGACCATCGAGCGCTTCGTGGTGCGCGGCGAGGGCCAGCTGCGGCAGCCGCCAGCGGCGACATGAACCCGCGTGCCCGCCGTGGGGGCTGGACGCGCGGATGGTGCGGCTCAATCGGATAGCACGACAAACCGGGCGGGTTCCGGACACGCTTCCCTAGACAAAACGGGCTATGCCTTCCCGCGAATAGGCCATGGCCCGGTCGCTTCCTAGACTCCGTTGGACTCCACGCAGGCCCCCGCCTGCGTCCGGTTTCGTCTGGGGAGTACCACCGCATGCCTCGCGTCGCGCCGACCAAACTCCGTTTCGTGCCGTTCCTGCTGGCATCGATCCTGCTCTCCACGTTGCTGCCCGTGTCTCCGGTACGGGCCGCATGCGCGCCGGATCCCGGGTCGGGCCTGCAGGAATCCCCGCCTGCCGCATCGGCGCAGGAGGCCGCCCCGGCCAGCGACCTGCCGGCGCCGCAGGCAGGCGACGCCGACGCCGACAGCGAGGCGCGTGCCGCGCTCGCGGCGATCAGCCGGTTGGATGATGCCGACACCGCGCTGGCGCTGGCCGCCGATGGCGCGGCGCTGTACGACCGTGAAGCGGTGAAGCTGGACGGCTACGCCTACTGCAGCCAGGCGGTGGAACTGGCCGAGAAGGGCGAATTCCGCGAAAGCGCCCGCGCCGCCAGCAAGGCGCTGCACGTGGCCCTGCAGACCGGCAACAAGGACCTGCTGGGCAAGGCCTACCGCGACCTTGCGATCGCCTTCAATTACGCCGGCCAGCTGGAACGCGCCGAGCAGTTCGCCAACCTCGCGCTGAAGTATCCCGGGGTGAACCCGACCCAGGTCAACGGTCCGGCGCGCAAGGTGATCGGCGACGTGCGCACCCGCCAGGGCAGGTACGACGAGGCCATTGCCAGTTACGAAGAGGCGCGGCAGGGCAGTTCCGACCGTTTCCGCCCGCTGGTGGAGGCATCGCTTGCGAATGCGCTGATCCTGTCCGGCGACCTGGTGCGCGCGCGCAGCACCCTGGATGCGCTTGCCGAACCCCAGGAGGCGAAGCAGCGCGCGCAATTGCAGCGCACGCGCGGGCGCCTGCTGCTGGCCGAGAACAAGCCGGCCGAGGCGCTGGCGCTGTACCAGGCGCTGGCAAGCGCACCGGCGGATGGCGATGAGGACTTCTACCGCGCGTGGGCGCTGGACGGCATGTCCAAGAGCCAGGCAGCGTTGGGCAATGACGCCGAGGCGGCGCAATCGCTGGACCAGGCGATCGACGTGTTCGACCAGGCGCGCTCGCAGTTCCGCAGCGACGAATTCAAGATGGGCCTGTTCTCCGACCTGCAGAACGTGTTCGAACGCGCGATCGGCATGCACAGCAGGCTCGGGCAACCGGCGCGGGCCTTCGACATCAGCGAGCGCAGCCGCTCCCGGGCATTGCTGGATGCGGTTGCCGGGCGCGCCGAACTGAAGGGCGATGGCGGCAAGGCGCTGGACGCAGCCAGCCTGCAGAAGATGCTGCGCGCGGACGAGGTGGTGGTGGCCTACCACGCATTGCCGGACCGGCTGATGGCGTGGGTGCTGTCGAGCGAGGGCGTGCGCGAGGCGGCGTTCCCGGCCGCGTTGCCACGAAACGACCTGGCGCGGCTGGTCGATGCCTACCGCGATGCGCTGATCAAGCTGAACCCGAATGCCGCGGCGATCGGCGACAAGATCGGGCAACTGCTGCTGGCACCGCTCGGGGTCGAAGCCGGCAAGCGCGTGGTCATCGTCCCGCACGGGCCGCTGCACTACCTGCCGTTCCAGGCGTTGCGCCTCGATGGCCAGTACCTGATCGAGCGCAACCCGATCTCGATCGCGCCGTCGATCAGCATCGCCGCGCGGCTGGCCGAGCGCACCCCGAGCGTGGAGGCGCAGTTGCTGGCGTTCGGCAACCCGACCATCGATCCGAACGTGGCGGATCCGCTGCCCGGCGCCGAGCGCGAGGTGCACGAACTCTCGCGGCAGTTCCCGGGCGCCAAGCTGTTCTTCAAGGATGAGGCGAACAAGGCCAATTTCACCGCGAACGCCCCGCAGTCGCGGCTGGTGCACATCGCCGCGCACGCGACGGTCGATACGCTCGACCCGCTGCACTCGAAAGTGTTGCTGGCCGACGAGAACGGCAAGCCGAACTACCTGGAAGCCCGCGACGTGATCGGCATGGACCTGGGCAACGTGGCGATGATCGCGTTGTCCGCCTGCGAATCCGGCCTGGGCCGGGTCGAGAACGGCGATGAGGTGCTGGGCTTCACCCGCTCGTTCCTGTCCGCAGGTACCTCGACCCTGCTGGCCTCGCTGTGGCCGGTCTCCGACGCCGCCACCGAGAAACTGATGACCACCCTGTACGCCGAACTCGCCGGCGGCGAGCAGGTGCAGGACGCGATGCGCGACGCGCAGCGCGCGGTGATGGCCGATCCGGAAACCACGCACCCGTTCTATTGGGCGCCGTTCAACCTGATCGGCAACTGGCGTTTGAAGGTGGCGAAATGAACCTGGGGGCTGACCGGATGCGCAACCACCAACCACGGCGGATGCCGCCGACCAACCTGCTTGCGGCCGCGCTGCTGATGGCCTGCGTGCCATTCGCGCAGGCCGCGGACGGCGCCGCCGCGCAGGAGGCGACGCCTGCGCCGGGGTCCGCCCCGCAACAGGCGCAGGCGCTGCCGGAGCCGCAGATGGCGGTGCAGGCGCAGGCCAGCTTCGTGCTCAGGGGCGTGCAGTTCGTCGGTGCCACCGGGGTGGCGGACAGCGAGTTGCAGGCCGCGGTGGCCGATCGGATCGGCACCAGCGTCACCTTCGCCGACCTCGAGCAGCTCGCCGCGCGCGCGGTCGCGGTGTACCAGAAGCGCGGCTTCGGCCTGGTCCAGGCGTACGTGCCGGTGCAGGAAGTGGTCGATGGCGTGGTCAGGATCAGCATCAGCGAGGGCGTGCTCGGCAACGTCAGCATCGAGCTCGCCGAGGGCGTGCCGGTCGCGCAGGAACGGGTGGCGGGGACGCTGGCGATCCTGGAGCCCGGCAAGCCGCTCAACGGCCGCCAGTACGAACGCGCGATGCTGTTGCTGTCCGACCTGCCGGGGATCAAGCCGCAGTCGGCGATCTCCGCCGGCGCGGCCACCGGCACCACCGACCTGGTGGTGCAGGTCGGCGAACGCGACCGCCTGCAATACGGGCTGGAAGTGGACAACCATGGCACCAGCGATTCCGGTCGCCACCGCATCACCGGCAGCCTGCGCTGGGCCAGTCCGTTCGGACGCGGCGACAACCTCGACCTGCGGTTGATGCTGGCGGAGGGCATGCACACCGCGTTCGGGCGCATCTCCTATGAAACCCCGGTGGGGTACCGCGGCCTGCGCATCGGTGGCGGGCTGGCGCGCGTGCAATACGAGCTTGGCGGCCCGTTCGCGCCGCTGGAACCGACCGGCACCGGCAACGTCGCCGACCTGTCCTTCAGTTATCCGCTCATCCGCCAGCGCTCGACCAACCTGTTCGTGCGCGGGGTGATCGACAACAAGGACCTGACCGACCGCTTCGAGGCGGTGGGTTTCGAAACCCACAAGCGCGTCCGCGGCGCCGGCATCGGCCTGTCGTTCGAACGCCGCGATGGCTTGCTTGGTGGCGGCTACACCAGCGCCAACGCGCTGCTGTACCGCGGCAACCTCGACATCAAGGACGCCACCAGCGAGGCCTTCGACAATCCTCCGTTCGGGTACGACACCGAGGGCAGTTTCGGCAAGGCGACCCTGCAGCTGGCGCGCCTGCAGTCCCTGGCACCGAAATTCAGCCTGTTCCTGGGCACCGGCATGCAGCGCGCCAGCAAGAACCTGGACGCGTACGAGAAGCTCTCGCTGGGCGGGCCGAAGGCGGTGCGCGCCTATGCCACCGGCGAGGTGCTGGTCGACGACGGCTGGCTGGCGACCGTGGAACTGCGCTACGCGCCACGTCCTGATACCACCCTGTTCGCCTTCTACGACGCGGCGCACGGCGACTTCTTCCACGATCCGCGGCCGTTCGACGTGTTCACCAGCCGCAGCCTGCGCGGCCATGGCCTGGGCCTGAACTGGAGCAGGCCGGGCAAGCTCAGCATGAATTTCAGCATCGCCTGGCGCAGCACCGACCCCGGTGTCACCGATGGCGGCGACCGCAACCCGCGTTTGTTCTGGTCGATCCAGAAGGCGTTCTGAGGAGTACGAGATGCGCACCAAGCTGACTTCCAAGCAACTCCGCTGCCTGCGCCGCCGGCGCCTGGCGCTGGCGCTGGTCGGCGCGATGGCGCTGCCGGCCGCGGTTGCCCAGAACCTGCCCACCGGCGGCAACGTGGTCAACGGCACCGCCAGCATCAACGAAGCCGGGAACCAGATGACGATCACCCAGACCACCCGGGGCGCGATCATCAACTGGGGCACCTTCAACATCGCCAACGGGTTCGGCGTGGCGTTCAACCAGCCGGGCAACGGGGTCACCCTCAACCGCGTGCTGGGCACCATGCCGACCGCGATCAACGGCATCCTGACCGCCAACGGCAACGTGTTCATCATCAACACCAACGGCATCACCTTTGGCGCCAACGCGCAGGTCAATGTCGGCGGGCTGGTGGCCTCGACCCTTGCCCTCAGCGATGGCGATTTCCTCACCGGCCTGTCGACCGGGCGCTACCTGTTCGCCGGCAATACCGGCACGCCGGTGCTCAGCAACGCAGCCGACATCACCGCCGGTGCCGGTGGCGTGGGTTTCGTCGGCACCAACTTGCGCAACAGCGGCGCGATCGTCGCCAACGGCGGCAACATCGGCTTCGGCGCGGGCACCTCGGTCACCCTGGATTTCGTCGGCGATGGCCTCACCCAGGTCACCATCAACGCGGCGCCCGCGGTGGACACCCAGCTGTTCCAGGACCGCTTCGGCTCGATGACCGCCGATGGTGGCCGCATCCTCCTGCGCAACGCCGCCACTGCCGCCGGCACCGGTGGCGTGATCTATGCCGACGGCCTGTTGCGCGCGCAGAGCATCGCCAACGTCAATGGACGCATCGAGCTGACCTCCATCGGTGGCCCGGTGTTCCTGGGTGCGCCAGGGGTACTGTCGGACGCGTCGACCCCGTTCACGGCTGGCCGCATCGACGTCAGCGGTGACGTTGGCGAGACCGGCGGCTCGGTGCTGATCCAGGGCAACGGCGTTGCGTTCCTCAACAACGACCCGACGCCGTTGGCGCCCGCCGATCCGCTTTCGGTCGGCAGCTTCATCAATGCCTCCGGCGGTGAAGGCGGCGGCAGCGTCACCATCCAGTCCACCGCCGACGTGACCATGCTCGGGCTGTCGGGCATCAGCGCCGATACCCAGCGCGGAGTCGCCGGCCAGGTGCTGGTGCAGGCGGTCGGAAGCATCGGCATGGCCGCGGCCACGGTGATCAGCGCGGATGCCATGGACGCCGGCGACGGCGGCCAGGTGGGCCTGGCGGCCGGGGGCAATGTCGTGGTGGCGGGCCTGTTGTCGGCCAAGGGGGCCAAGGGTGGCGGCAACGGCGGCACGGTGGCGATGTCGTCGCAGGGTGGAGCCGCGGTGCTGCAGGGTGGCATCGACGTGCAGGCGTCGCAGGGCAATGGCGGCGACGTCCTGATCGTGGGCGAAACCGCGTCCGGGCTCGCCAACGGCGCGTCCGTCAATGCCAGCGGCGGCATCGATGGCGGCAGCGTGGTGGTGTCCGCCAACAACGGCGGGGCCGTGCTGGGCGAGACCGCATCGATCGATGCCCGCGGCTTGGGCGGCAACGGCGGCCAGGTGGCCCTGGCCGGCACCAGCGTCTACGCCTATGGCGCGATCGACGCGCATGGCGCGGTGGGCGGCGGGCTGGTCGGCACCATCGCGCGCGGTGGCGACCTCGACCTGCGTGGCCTCGACGTGGATGCCGGTGGCGGCAGCACGGCAGGCATGTGGATGATCGGCGGCGCCTCGCTGGAGGTGGTCAACGGCAACGACCAGGGCAGCCTGACGGCGACCCAGGCCGGCAGCAGCGTGCAGGACGCCGACATCAACGCGGCGCTGGACACCGGTACCAGCATCCAGCTGGTCACCAGCGATGGCGGGGTCAATTTCGATGACGCCAGGATCAGCACCAGCTCGCCGCTGGCGTTGACCTTCACCGTGAATTCCGAGTCTTCGATCACCGGTGGCACGTTCGACATCGAGTCCACTGGCGGCAGCCTGGCGATGGACTTCAATGCGGATGCCGATGGCGACGATCCAGGCGAAGGCTTCATCGCGTTCCTCGGTGCCAACCTGTCCAGCAATGGCGGCGACATCCGCTTCTTCGGCGGGTCCGACCCATTGGCCGGGGCCGCCACCGGCTACGGGTCCGGGATCCGCCTCAACCGGGTCGCGATCGACACCGCCGGCGGCGACGTGCTGCTGCGCGGTGCCAGCACCGGCGCGGACACCGGCCCGGATGATGCCGGCGTCGCCCTCGAGTTCAGTTCGATCGACACCGACGGCGGCGACGTGGTCGTCGAGGGCACCGGCGCCGGCGATACCGGCGGCGTGTTCCTGTGGAGCGGACGCATCGACGCCAGCGGCGGCGGTGGAACCGGTGCGATCACCATCACCGGCGCCAGCGCGGCGGCGTTCAATGCGGTCGACCTGGACGGCTTCGGGCTGCTGGCCGATGCCGGCGCGATCAGCCTGCAGGGCGATGCCGGTGCCGATGGCACCGGCGTGGCGCTGCGCGCGAGCCTGCTGGACAGCAATGGCGGCGCGATCAGCGTGGTCGGCAGCAGCGTGGCCGGGGTTGGCCTGTCGTTCGCCGAGGGTTCGGCGCTGGCCAGCGCGGGCGGCGCGGTCCTGCTGCAGGGCGATGGCGCGCTGGCGGGCGTGGAGCTGCTGGACGGCGGCATCGACGGCGGCGGTGGCGACATCACCGTCATCGGCTCGGCATCGGCGGCGAACGCGATCGGCGTGTACTCGGACGGCGTCGACCTCGTCGGCGGTGCCGGCGACGTGACCGTTGATGGCGCGTCCCCGCTCGGGATCGGCGTGCTGTTCGCGAACGGGGCAGGGGTGAGCACGACCAGTGGCGCGATCACCCTGATCGGCACCGGCGCGAACTTCGGCCTGGACATAGCCGATGGCGCGATCGACACCGACAGCGGCGACATCACCCTCAGTGGCGAGGCGCTGGCCGCCACCGCCACCGCAGGCGTCCGCGTGACCGGCGGCGGCCTCGCCACCAACGGCGGCAGCATCAGCGTGAGCGGGACCAGCGCCGGCGGCGTCGGCGTGCAGCTGGGCGACGGCGGCGCGTTCGCGATCGGCAGCGGTGGCGGCGCGATCAGCATCAACGGCAGCGGCGTGACCGCGGGCGTGCTGATGCAGGGCAACACGGTCGCCAGCGGTGGCGGCGTCATCGACGTGATCGGCGCGGCGTCCGGCGGCAACGGCACCGGCGTGGACCTTGCCAATGCGCAGCTGGTCGCCGGGGCCGGTGACGTGCGCGTGTTCGGCAACGCGGCCGCCGGGACCGGCGTGAACTTCGCCGGCCAGTCCGGGATCAGCACCACCACCGGCGCGATCGCGGTGACCGGCATCGGTGCCACGGTCGGGCTGGCCCTGACCGGTGGCGAACTGAGCACCGAAAGCGGCCACTTCGACCTGCGCGGCCGCGGGACCGGTGCCGGTTCGGATGGCCTGGTGATCGGGCAGGGCGTGTCGATCGCCACCAATGGCGGCGGCATCGAACTCAGCGGCGAAGGCGGCAGCGGCGCAGGCGTCAGCCTGGAGGCCGGGTCCAGCGTCGATGCCGGCAACAGCCTGGTGGTGGTGCGCGCCGGCAACGATGGCAGCAGCGATGCGCTGCGCATCGCCGGCACCATCGCCAGCGGGATGGCGGTCAACCTGCGCCCGGGCGGGGTCGACGCGAACGGCGGCCTCACCGAACGCACGGCCGACGAAATCCTGATTGGCGGCGGCAGTGCCGGCTTCGCCCTCAGCGGTGCCGAACTTGCGCTGATCGATGCGCCGGAACTGATCATCGGCAGCAACCTGCATGCGGGTGCGATCCGGGTGCTGGGCGCGACCAGCCGCAGCGGCGACCTGACCCTGCAGAACGACGGCGGCAGCGGCGGCATCGACATCCAGGCCGCACTCGACGTCGGCACCGGCACCCTGGCGTTGTCCAGCGGCGGCGACATCACCCAGTCCAGCGGCGGCGCGATCACCGCGCACAGCCTGCTGGCGCGCGCCGGCGGCAGCGTGCTGCTGGCGGACGCCGGCAACAACGTCGCGGCGACCACCCTGGCCGGCTCGGCCGGCGGCGACTTCGAATACGAGGACGTCGATGCGCTGGCGATCGGCAGCGTTTCCGGATTGGGCATGGACGCCTCGTCGAACGGACTCGCCAGCTTCGGGGCCACCGGCATCTCCGCCGGCGGCGACGTGTTCGTGCGCAACCTCGCCGGCGACATGACGCTGAACGCGGGCGTGTCCGGGGTGAACATCGACCTGGTGACCGCGAACACCCTGCAGAACGCGGCCGGCGCCAGCCTGGTCGCCAGCGGCGACTGGCGGGTGTGGGCGAACAGCTGGGTCGGCGAGGACCGCGGCGGCCTGGCCGGCGACGGCAACCTGCCGAACCTGTACGGCTGCGCCTACCTCGGCCAGTGCGGGGTGACCGTGCCGGCCGCGGACAACCACTTCATCTACGTGCAGCAGCCGACCGCGGTGATCACCTTCGACGATTTCATGCGCGAATACGGGCTGCCGAACCCGACCTTCACCTTCACCGTCAGCGGCGCGATCCTGGGCGACAGCGCGGCCAACGTCGCCTCCGGCGTGGGCGTGACCACCGCGACCATCGGCAGCAACGTCGGCAACTACCCGATCACCGGGCAGTTCACCTCCGCCGCCGGTTACCGCCTGCAGTTCGTGCCCGGCACGCTCGGGATCACCCCGGCCACCCTGCTGTTCACCGCCGACAGCTTCATCCGCTACCTCGGCACCGAGAACCCGCTGTTCACCGGCAGCGTCACCGGCTTCCGCAATGGCGACACCATCGAGAGCGTGTTCGGCAGCGGGGTGATCTGGAACAGCCCGGCCGGCCTGCTTTCGCCGATCGGCTTCTATCCGGTCAACGGCGGCAGCAGCGCGACCAACTACGTGTTCGTGCAGGCACCGGGCAACGCCACCGCGTTGCAGATCATCCCGCTGCCGCAACTGTCGTCGACCCCGATCGACCTGATCCGGGAAACGGTCAACACCTACGTCTACGACCGCAACTTCGGCGGCGCCCCGATGTGCGCGCTCAACGCCTCGCTGGAAGACCAGCAACTGGCCTCGTCCGGCGACGAGTTGTCGAACGAATGGGCGAAGGTGCGTTCGCGCCCGAACCTGACCAACTGCTTCGAGACCGAGCGCAAGAACAGCTGCGGCGATTTCTGAGCCCCGGTCGCGGCGCCTGCCTGCTCAGGCGGCGCCGCGCATGGACTGTGGCAGCGGACGCTGCGCCAGCAGCGAGCGCAGCTTGGCGGGGGCGGGTGGGCGCGACAGTGCCTGCGCGCCGTGTCGCGCCGCCAGTTCCAGCAGGCCCGGCCCCGGGGATGCGCACAGCACGATGCGCGCGGCCTGCGCCTGCTGGGCCGCAGCGGCGCGGAGCAGGCCCCAGGCCGGGTCGTCGTCGGCATCGATCGCGCACAACACTGCATCCAGCCCGCCATTGCCGCCGGCAAGGTGCGTGCATGCGGCATCGACCGCCGATTCCGCCTGCACCGCGTAGCCCCAGGACCGCAGCATCGCGGCCAGCGCATCGCGGTGCCCGGGGTCGCGATCCAGCAGCACCGCGCGCGGCGGACGCTGCAGCACCGAAGCGCGCGGCAGCGCCAGCCAGAAGCAGGTGCCGGCATGCAGCCGCGAGCGCAGTTCCACCCGGGTGCCGAGCAGGGCGGCGAGCCGGGACACGATCGGCAGGCCGAGGCCGAAGCCCTTGCGGTGGTCGCGCTCGGGGTTGCCGACCTGGAAGAATTCGTCGAACACGCGTGGCTGGTGGATCGGCGCGATGCCGACGCCGCCATCGCGGACCTCAAGGCGCACCTGGGTACCGTGCCGGCGCGCCGCCAGCAGCACCCGGGCGCCGCCCGGACTGGCCTTGATCGCGTTGTCCAGCAGGCGTTCAAGCAGGCTGCCGAGCAGGCGCGGGTCGGTGAACACGGCGTGGCCACCGGCGTGCGCATGCAGCGACACGCCCGCGCGGCGGGCGGCATCCGCCTGTGCAGCCAGTGCCGAGGCGAACGCCTGCTCCAGCTCGCACGCGCTGGCGTGCGCCTGCAGCGCACCGGCATCGAGTTGCGAGAGCAGTGCAAGGCCATCCAGCACCTCGGCGAGGGTGCGCATGCCGGCATCCAACTGGACGAGTTCGCGCGCCTGCGCAGGCAGGGGTTCCCGCCGCAACTGCGCCAGCGCCAGGTCCATCGTCTGCAGCGGCTGCCGCAGGTCATGGCTGATCGCGGACAGGAACCGGTCCTTGGCGCGCATCGCGCCATCGGTCTGCTGCATCTGCCGGACCATGTCCGCCGACAACTGCCGGCGCTGCGCATCGAGTTCGTCCCGCGCCTGCTGCATCAGCGCGATCCGCTGCGACAGCGCGTCGAGCAAGGGGGCCAGCGATGGCGCCGCAACCGCAGGCGGCAGGTTGCCCGCGGCGACCTCGGCGGCCAGCCGGTGTGCCTGGCGCGCCTGCGCACGGCGCAGCAGGATCGCGGACACGGCCGCGCCCAACAGCCCGCCACCGATGGCGATGCCCGACGCCAGCGCAAATTGCTGGATCGCTTCCATGAATGCCCCAGGGGACGCGCGTTCAGGTTAGGCACCGGCGCACGCCCCGGCGATATCCCATCGGCGCTAGCCGCCCCGCCTCGGAGCCACGCCACGCGGCGTCTGCACTAGGCCGAACGTGGTATCGAAATCGACCGGATCGCGGCGCAGACTCAACCGCGAGGATCGGCGAATGCCGGCCGCCGCGCGGCATGCCGCCGCCGGAATGCATCCTGGCCGCGAGGCCGCAACGCTACGAGGACAACCATGAGCACGACCACGATTCTCCGCTCCGCACTGGCGATCGCCCTGCTGGCCGCGTGCGCCGGCCTGCACGCGCAGGATGCGCAGGATCCGCAGAGCGCGCCCTCGGTGGATTCGATCATCGAGAGCCTGAAGGCCGACGCCCCCGCCCAGCAACCGGGCCAGACCCGCGCACTGCGCCCGGGCGCGGCGTCGATGTCGACCGCGCCGGTCGCCGCGCCGGCCAAGCCGAAGCCGGCATCGATCAACATGCAGATCAACTTCGAGTACAACTCGGCCGAAATCGCCGGCAGCTCCGAGAAGACCATGGCCACGCTGGCCAAGGCGCTGGCATCGCCGCAGCTGGAGGGCCGCAAGTTCACCGTGATCGGGCATACCGACGCCAGCGGCTCGGCGGCCTACAACAAGGCCCTGTCCGACCGCCGCGCCGCCGCGGTGCGCCGCTACCTGACCGAGAACGGCGTGTCCGCCGCGCGCCTGAAGGCGATGGGCAAGGGCGAGAGCCAGCTGCTCAACACCGAGGATCCGAACGCGGGTGAAAACCGCCGCGTCGAGATCCAGGCCACCGGCGGCTGAGCATTCGACGATGCCGATGCAGGTCGTCAATGGCGCCGTGCTGATGTGCAGCTTCGGCATGGCGCCATCCAACCTGGTGGTGTTGCCGGTCAATCGCGTGCTGTCCGGCAACCAGCCCGCGGCGAACATCATGGACCACAAGCCGATGGTGAACATCCTGCCGTTCGGGATGTGCATCACCCCGTCGAACCCGCAGGTGGCGGCCGCCACCGCGGCGGCGCAGGGCGTGCTGACCCCGCAGCCCTGCATCCCGATGACCCAGACCCCATGGGTCCCGGGCGCGCCGACCGTGCTGCTTGCCAACATGCCCGCGGTGGACAACACCTGCACCTGCATGTGCCTGTGGGGTGGCGTGGTCAGCGTGACCAGCCCGGGGCAGTTCACCGAAATGATTCCATGACGCCACTGCGGTAGCGGTTCCGGGAACAGGCGGCGATTGCCGCCTTTTTCGTGTCGCGGCGGTTCAGCCGAACAGGTTGCCGAGCGATTGCGCGGCGTTGCCCATCGCACCCGCGGCACCCGCGACGGCGGACTGGGCGGCACCGACTGCGCCCTGGGCGGCCTGTCCGGCCGCGGCGGACGCCTGGCCAATGGAGGACTGCGCGCTGGCGATCGCGCCCTGGGCGGCGTCGCCGGCCTGGGTGGCCGCGGCCTGGGCGGCGTTCTGGGCGTTGTTGAGGGCGCCCTGGGCGGCGCCGCTGAGCGCCTGCTGTGCCTGCTGCGCGGCCTGGTTGGCCTGCGCCAGGCCTTGCTGGGCGGCCTGGTTGACCTGCTGCTGCGCCTGCGCGGCCGCGGCCTGGGCGCCTGCGATCGCCTGCCCGGCGGCATCGCCGGCCTGCTGTTGCGCGGAATCCACCGCCGCCATGGCATCGCCGATCGCACCCTGCGCGGCATCCTGTGCCTGCTGCTTCATGCCATTGACCGCATCTTTCACCTGTGCGATCGCTGCGCCGGCCTGTTCGCGGACGGCCTGCTGCGCCTGCTGCACGGCGGTCCTGGCGGCGCCAAGTGCCTGCTGGGCGGCGCCGTTGGCGGTTGCCTGGGCCTGGTCGAGCGCACCCATCGCATCATCCATCGCGCCCAGCGCCTGGTCGGCCAGCCCGTTGGCCTGGTCCAGCGCATTGCTGGCCTGGTCCAGCATCGGCCCGGCGATGTCGTTCAGCGCCCCGACCGCATTGCCAAGTGCATTGTTGGCCTGGGCCGCACGCCGCGCGAGTTCGTCCCGAAGCCTGTTCACGTACGGGCAATCGGAGGCCGGGAAATCCACCGGCAGGTTGGGGAAGCTGGTCGGCAGCGCATCCAGCGCCGCCGCAACCTGGCCCAGCGCGCCGCGGGCGTTGTCGATCACCGCGCTGCGTGCCTGCTGCAGCGCGTTGGTGGCGGCGTCGCGGAGCTGCTCCTGGGCCTGGTCGATCGCGTTGTTGGCCGCCGCCAGCGCGTTGCCGACGCCGTCCTCGAGCATGCCCATGGCGTTGTCGACCATGCCCATGGCGTTGTCGATCGCCGATTGCGCCGCCTGCTCGGCGGTGGCCATCGCGTTCTCCAGCGCACCCGTGGCCGCGGCCAACGCACCATCGGCGATCGCCTTGGCCTGGTTCTGCGCGGTATTGACCGCGGACTGGGCCTGGGCCAACGCATTCTGGGCGGCGGCGCCGGCCTGCTGGCTGGCATCGGTAAGCGCGTTGTTGGCCTGGGCCAGCGCGTTCTGGGCCATGTCGTTGGCGGCGCTGCGTGCCGCATCCATGGCCTGGTTGGCCTGGCCAAGTGCGCCCTGGGCCGCGGCCCCGGCCTGCGCGGCAGCCTGTTGCGCGGCCTGCTGCGCCTGCGCGACCGCGCCATTGGCTGCGCCGGCGGCAGCCGCCGACGCATTCGCGACCGCGGTCTGCGCTTCGGAGATCGCGCCCTGCGCGGCATTGGCGGCCGCACCCGCCGCCGCGGCGGCCTGTTGCTGCGCCTGCTGCACGGCCTCGCCGGCGGCGGCACCGATATTCGACAGGCCTTCGGTCAGTCCCTCGAACATGTCAGCCTCCCTGGGTCCGTCGGTAGTCGCCATAGGCGGCCGCGGTCCACATCTCGATCAGCAGCGCGCGGTCGAGCTGCGAACTGCTGCGGTCCGCCAGCACCCCGATGATCGAGGGGTCGCCGGCCACGCGGTCGTTGCCGAACAGCGAGCAGGCCAGCGCATACGAGGCGACCGCGCGCTGGCTGCGCAGTCCGGCCTTGCGGCAATAGGCGATGATCGCGTCCAGCTCCGCGTCCAGGCGGTCGAGCGGCAGCGACGACAACCCGTCCACGTGGCGGCCGAGGAAATCCGCGAGGTTGTTGCGAAGCTGGGCTTCGCCGATCGCGGCCATCTGTTTGCGCTTGACTGAGAGCACCTGGCTGGCTCCTTCAGGCCGCGGACGCAAGCGGCAACGCCTGCGGCTCCGGCCTGCCATCGCGGGCGAAGAACAGCACGGAGTCGGGGCTGCGACCCTCCACGAAAACGCCGTGGATCGGGCCGAAGAACTCCCGGCGAGCAGGCGGGTCCAGCACCGGGATGACGGTCCGGAACGCGCGCGGGTCGTAGAAGCGGAACAGCATGCTGGCGCCATCCGGCGCGCGCACGCGCAGGACCCGGCGCAGGTGCGAACGCACCGCGCGCAGGTCGAGCGCGGGGTCGGTCTGCAACACGATGCCCCAGTGGCCGTTCCAGCCGTCGCGCAATGCCATCTGGGTGGCGGTGGAGTCCGGGTCCAGTTTCACCAGCCACGGGGCGGCGGCGCTGAGCATGGGATCCAGCGCCCCTTCGAACAGGCAGGCGGCATCGGGTGCGATCTCCGCCAGCCGCCCGGGCAGGCCTTCGATCATGGCGCCGTCCATGACCGCGTAGACGGCCCGCGCACGCTGCCCGAAGACCAGTTTGTGCAGCGATTCGTATTGGCCTTGCGGGATCACCTGGTCTCGTCTCCGAGCGTTCATCGGCACGGCGCGTGGCGTCGCATGCGGCCCGGGGCGACATGCGGCGGCCGTTGCGCACCATGGCCCGGGCGACGGACAGCTTGCGTCCCCATGCCATCAGTCATACGTGACACGGCGGTGAAACAGGTCATGCCATCAGCGCCGCGTAGGCGGCGCGGGCGGCTTCGCATTCGGCGCAGAACGGCTGGCCGGCGAGTGCGGCATTGCGCAGCGCCTGCGCCTGCAACTGCTGGCCGGGGTCGGTGACCTGGCCATCCTCGGTGCCATGGGAGCCCTGCGCCTTCTCGGCGCTGAAGCCGGACGGCGCATTGGCGGCACTGGGCGCGCCGCCGGAGTTCTGCTTGATGATCGGCCCGATCACGCTGACCCCGCTGGGGTCGATCACGATGCCGCTGCCGCCGACCTTGAGGCTGATCAGCGTGTTCGCCTCCATCACCAGCTTCATCCCGCCATGGATGTCGATGCCGCTCCTGCTGCCGATCCGGACCGAGGACTTCCCGAGCAGGCGCAACTCCTGCTCCGAAAGCAGTTCCTGGTCGCCCTTGCTGCCCTGCATCAAGTCGGCCTTGACGACCATGGTGCTGGCGCCATCCACCTTGAGGTGGCGGTCGCCGCCGACGTATATCCGCTGCTTGCCGGCGAGGTCGTGGTTGGAATCGCCGCCGACCGATTCGGTGCGGTTGGCCTTGACCTTGACGTTGAGGTCCTTCTCCGCCTGCAGGAAGACTTCCTCGCTGCCCTTCTTGTCCTCGAAGAGCAGCTCGTTGGTGCCGCCACCACCCTTCGAGGACAAGGTCTTGATGCCCGACTTGGTCGCCGGGCCGGGGCCTGGGGGCGCATACGGTGGCCGGTTGACGCCGTTGTAGACGCAACCGGTGACGATCGGCTGGTCCGGGTCCCCCTCCAGGAAGTCGACCACCACCTCCATCCCGACCCGCGGGATGAACATCGTGCCGAAGCCGTTCCCGGCCCAGGTCTGCGCCACCCGCACCCAGCACGAGCTGCGGTCGTCGTAGCGTCCCAGGCGGTCCCAGTGGAACTGGATCTTGATCCGGCCGTATTGGTCGGTGTGGATCTCCTCGCCCGCGGGGCCGGTCACCAGCGCCGTCTGCGGGCCGCGCACCAGGCCCTTCGGCGTGGACAGCGGGGCGCGCCAGGTGACCTCGTGCGGTTGCAGGCTGAATTCGTTGGCGTAGTCCGATGGCGCGCCATTGCCGGTCAGGTTGTTGCGGCCGTGGTGCCAGACCGACAGCACCATGTATTCGATGTTGAATTCATCGAAGGGGTGGTCTTCCAGGGTGAAGGTGTGGCCGGGCGCCAGCGTGCGGACCTTGCCGTTGCCACGGAAGCGCATGTGGCTGGATTCCTCCGCCTCCATGATCACGCGCGAACGGTACTTGCCGAGCGCCGGCTCGACGAAGCCGCCCGGGTAGCGGTAGCGCTCCAGGTCGCGGTCCGCGCCGATCGACAGCACGGTTGGCGTGTCTTCGCGCAGCAACCGCTTGCGCACGAAGTCCCAGTCGCCAAGGGTGACCTTGCGGGTGCGCATCTGCTGGTCCAGGGCCAGCGCCTGGATCGCGTCGAATTCCTCGGTATGGCCTTCCTCGTCGAACGGGACCGTGTCCGGGTCCAGCGCCGGGTTGCTGCCGTTGTTGTCGCTGAACACCAGCAGGTGCCGGGTTTCCCCGCCTTCCTCGTAGTGGCGGAAGTAGTAGTGGATGCCCTCGCGTTCCAGCAGCCGCGAGATGAAGTCGAAGGTGGTCTCGTGGTACTGCGTGCAGTACTCCAGCGACGGGTGGTTCTCGGTCAGGTCGAAGCGGAAGTCGGTGTAGGCGAACTCTTCGAAGATGGCCTCGACGATCTCGCGGACCGTCTTGTTCTGGAAGATGCGGCAATCCTCGTGCTGGGTCAGGAACCAGAACCACGGCACGATGTCGCATTCGTAGGAATACACGCTGTCGCCATCCGGCGAGGCGGTGCGGCCGGTGCGCTGGAAGCGTGAGACCACCCCGTTCCAGTGGCGCTCGCCACCCATGTGGTGGATGTCGCGGGTCTCGGTGCGCAGGATCGCCGGCTTGGCGATGATCCTGCGCGGGTCGATGTCGTCGCGCTCGGACAGCAGGCGCAGGCGGAACTGGAACAGCTGCGACATCGCCTCCTGTCCGGTCATTTCCTCGATCAGCAGGTCGTCCTCCCCGTAGTCGTGCAGGGTGACGAAGTACATCCGGTTGCTGGTGGAAAGGCTGGAGGGCATGGTCGTGGTCGCTTGTGCTGCCTATCGTCGTCGGTCGCGGCGCCGCGCGACATTCGTCCGAAGTGCTAGCCGCGGCCCGTGGGCCAGGCCGTGGATAGCGCGAAGGGCCTAGTGCTGTTGGCGTCAGGTCACCGCGTACGCGAAACCGCCGTCCCCGCCGACCGCGATCCGGATCTCGCTGATCGTGCCGCCTTCGGCCATCCGCTCCAGCACGTGGCCGGACACCTCCGGCAGCACCGTCCCGGTCAGGATGTTGTCGATGTTGCGCGCGCCGGAATCGACCTCGGTGCAGCGCCTGGCGATGGCGTCCACCACCGCCTCGTCGTATTCCAGGGTGGCGCCGTGGTTGGCCTTGATCCGCTTGCCGATCTTGTTGAGCTTCAGGCGCACGATCTTGCGCATGTTCTCGTCGCGCAGCGGGTAGTACGGGATCACCGCGGTGCGGCCGAGGAAGGCCGGCTTGAAGGTGCGGTTGAGCTCCGGCTTCAGCAACTCGTTGAGGTAGGCCACCGTCGGCAGTTCCTCGGACTCGTTGCAGGCCTGCATCACCAGGTCGGTGCCGGCGTTGGAGGTGAGGATGATGAGCGTATTACGGAAATCGATCTCGCGGCCTTCGCCGTCTTCCATGCGGCCCTTGTCGAACACCTGGAAGAACAGCTCCAGCACGTCCGGGTGCGCCTTCTCGATCTCGTCCAGCAGCACCACCGAATACGGCCGGCGGCGCACCGCCTCGGTCAGCACGCCGCCCTCGCCATAGCCCACGTAGCCGGGCGGGCTGCCCTTCAGGCTGCTGACGGTATGCGCCTCCTGGTACTCGGACATCGCAATCGTGATCATGCTGCGCTCGCCGCCGTACAGTGCATCGGCCAGCGCGATCGCGGTCTCGGTCTTGCCGACGCCGGAGGTGCCGACCAGCAGGAACACGCCCTTCGGCTTGTCCGGGTCCTCCAGGTTGGCGCGCGAGGTGCGCACGCGCTGGGCGATCGCCTCGAGCGCGTGGCTCTGGCCGATCACGCGCTCCTCAAGCGTGTCCTGCAGGCGCAGCACGGTCTGGATCTCGTCGGCGACCATCCGGCCGACCGGAATGCCGGTCCAGCCGGCGATGATCTCGGCGACCGCGCTGGAATCCACCACCGGCAGGATCATCGGCTCGAAGCCCTGCAGTGCCTTCAGCTCGGCGCGGATGGCGTTGAGCGTGGCCACCGCGTCGGCGCGACCGGGATCATCGGCCGGCAATGCCTCGACCTTGTCGAGCTCGGCGTGGATCTTCGCCACCAGTTCCTTCTCCTGCGCGAAGCGGGCCTCGTCCGCGGCCAGGGTTTCGCTGGCCCCCGCGGTCTCCTCGGCGATCTCGGCGAGGCGCTTGCCATGGTCGCTGCCGCCGGCGGCTTCCTTTTCCAGTTGCGCACGCTCGGTGGCCAGCACGTCCAGCCGCCTGCGCGCGTCCTCGATCCGCGCCGGGGTGGCGTTCTGGCCGATCGCGATCTTGGCGCAGGCGGTGTCGAGCACGCTGACCGCCTTGTCCGGCAGCTGGCGGCCCGGGATGAAGCGCGAGCTCAGCTTCACCGCTTCGGTGATCGCCTCGTCGAGGATGCGCACCTTGTGGTGCGCGGCCATCGCCTGGCCGACCCCACGCAGCATCGACACCGCCTTGGCATCGTCGGGCTCGTCGACCTTGACCACCTGGAAGCGACGGGTGAGGGCGGGGTCCTTCTCGAAGTACTTCTTGTATTCGCTCCAGGTGGTTGCGGCGATGGTGCGCATCTCGCCGCGCGCCAGGGCGGGTTTCAGCAGGTTGGCCGCATCGTTCTGGCCGGCCGCGCCGCCGGCGCCGATCAGGGTGTGCGCCTCGTCGATGAACATGATGATCGGCTTGGGGCTGGACTTGACCTCCTCGATCACGCCCTTCAGCCGGTTCTCGAATTCGCCCTTGACGCTGGCGCCGGCCTGCAGCAGGCCGAGGTCCAGCGACAGCAGTTCGACCCCGCGCAGGATCGGCGGCACGTCGTCGGTGGCGATCCGCGCGGCCAGTCCCTCGACCACCGCGGTCTTGCCCACGCCGGCCTCGCCGGTGAGGATCGGGTTGTTCTGCCGGCGCCGGGTCAGCACGTCGATCATCAGGCGGATCTCGGCATCGCGCCCGAGCACCGGGTCCAGCTTGCCCTCGCGCGCGCGCTGGGTCAGGTTGATGCAGTACTGGTCCAGGTTCGGCGTGCGGCTGGGCTTGCCGCCGGCTGCGGCCGCGCCCGGGGTTGCCGCGTCGGCGCCGGTGCCCGACAGGGCGCCGCCGGCGTCACCCAGGGCGCGCGCATCGCGCGCTTCGCTGGAGGCCTCGGTGAGCGCATGGAAATTCTTGGTCAGGGTCTCGAAATTGATCTTCTCGAGCGAACGCGCGCTGACGCTGACCAGCCGGCGCAGTTCCGAATCCGCCAGCAGCGCGACCAGCACGTGGCCGCTGCGGATCTTGGCTTCGCCGTATTCGATCGACGCCCAGCCCCATGCGGCCTCGAACAGCTTCGGGATCATCGCCGACAACGCCGGGGTGCGCTGGTTGCCGGCCTTGAAGCCGTCGAGCGCCTTGCCCAGCTCGCGTTCCAGCGCCTCCGGCGCGATCTCGAACTGGCGCAGGATGCGGCGGATGTCGGTGTTCTCCACCTCCATCAGCTTCAGCAGCACGTGCTCGACCTCGACCTCGTAGTGGCCGCGCGACATGCACAGGCCCGCCGCGCCTTCCATCGCGCCGCGGACGGTGGTGTTCAGGCGTGCGATCAGCGCGCGCAGGTTCAGTGCCATGATTGGCCTCCAAGGGCGGAAAAGTGGAATTCGCAGTCGTTCGCGGGACGCGGATCGCTGCGCCCGCGCAGCCAGGTGTTCCAGCCCAGTTGCGGGCGGTCCTGGTCGCGTGCGCCAAGCCGCAGCGGCGGGACCTGGTCGGCGCGCAGCGACAGGCGGATGCGCAGGTCCAGCGCCAGTCCGGTCAGGAAGCGGGTCAGTTCGATGATGTCCGCCAGCCTGGCGCCGCGTGGCAGCAGGGCGTTGAACCTGGCGCGGTCGATCGGTCCGATGGTCAGGCGCAGGGTGGTCTGCCGGTCCCAGTAGCGGGTGCCGAGCACGCAGCCGGCGCCGAGGCGGTGGTTGCCGCGGCCGAGCCGGGTGCGCGCATCGGCGGCGATGTCCTGCCAGGTGCCCAGGCAGCCGGTCGCCAGCACCGGCGCCGCGACCACCGCCGACACCACCTGCGCGATCGCGCGTTCGCCGTGGGGGCGCTGCGCGATCAGGCCGGAGAAGTAGCTCAGGGCCGCGCTGGGCAGCGGCTTCACCGGCGTGGCGCCGCGCCTGGTCGGATGCAGCCGCGCCTGCAGCGCCGGCGTGCCAAGGCCGACGATGTGCTCCAGGTAACGGTAGACCGAATTGTTGAAACCGAACTGGCGGCCGATTTCGGGCCGGTGCTTGGCCCATGCCAGCCAGAACAGCGACACCAGCCGGTGGTTGAACAGGTCGAAGAATTCCTGCGCGCTCTGGTCGCGCTGCACCTGCTTGCGCGCGATCAGCAGCTCCGTGTAAGTGCGCGGCAGCACTCCGGAGGGCCCGGTGAGGCCGAAGAAGTTGACGCACACGCGGGTGCTGGCATCCGCCTGCGCGATCGAATGCAGCTCCGATGGCGGGAACGACAGCGAGGCCGGGGTGGTGAAGCGCAGCGGGCCGGGGCGGGCGCCGGTGCCGCGGCCGTCGAAGCCGCCGACGCTGTACAGCAGCCGCACCGCCTGGAAGAAGCCGAAGCGGCCGGGATCGTTGAGCAGGCGGTCGATCGCCGGCTGCATCGGGTCGCCGGGCGCGACCAGCGGGCTGGCGGTGGCGCCGTCGATGGGGGTGCCCAGGTTCATGCGGCGCTGTTCATCGGCAGGGGCTCATACCAGCGGCAGGCTGCCGCTGCGCGGGGCGAAGCGCACGATGTAGTCCTCGCGCTGCTGGCTGCGCACGCTCAGGCGGGTGTAGGAGTTGGCGGTGCAGTACAGGCCGAGGAAGCGATCCAGCACGCAGGCCATCAGGTACACGCCGGACCCGACGTACTGGTTCTCGTCGAACTCCAGTTCGATCTCGGTGCCGCGCACGAAGGCCTGGCGCGGCGCCTGCCCGACCCGGGTCACCGACGGATGGCCCGACACGTTGCTGATCCCGGCGATCTGCTTGCGCACCGTGACCGAGTCCGCGAAGTTGTAGAGGCTGAGGATCTCCAGCAGGGCCTCGCGGCCGCCGTCGACGATCGACAGGTGGTTGAGCGACAGGTGCGAAATCAGCCGCCACTGGTTGGCCAGCCGCATCGGCGCGCGCCAGGTCGCGCTGGGCTTCTTCAGCAGCCGCGCGCTGGCGATGACGCCGCCCTGGTCGAGCTGCAGCTGGCTGTCGTCGCCGCCGAATGGCAGCGCCGAGGGCAGGTCGCGGTTGGTGCAGGTCAGGCTCAGCGACAGCGTGTCCACCGCCGGTGCGCGCGGATTCATGTCGCGGTCGACCAGGCTGATCATGACGTCGGAGCCGTCGTCGTTCGGCAGCAGCGACGGTCGCCGCTGCAGGTACCAGTAATGGCCGTCGCCTTCGTCGTGCAGGCCGTGCTTCACCGAATAGGCGGGATGGAACTCGACCACGTCGTTGCTGGTCGGGGTCCGGCTGGCCTTGCGCACCCAGTCCACCGAGTACACCTCGAGCCCGAGCGGGCGGCGCACGTCCGGCACCACCTGGTACTCGTGGCGCTCCTGCGAGACCCGGATCGGCTCGCCCTGCTGCTTGAACAGGTTGACGATCGGCGTGCAGAACAGGCGGAAGGTGTCCGCCGACACCGCCTGTTCCAGCCGCTGCAGGCGTTCGGGGCGGCCGAAGCTGCCGAGCTCGATCGCCACCTCCATCGCGCGGTCGAAGCGGCTGGTGTCGATCCCGGCCAGGTCGATGAACAGGAACTTCTCCGGCAGCACGAAGTATTCCTGGATCAGCCGGTAGCCGAGGAAGGAACGCGGGTCGTAGTCGAGCAGGGCATCCTCGTCCGCGAACCCGACCGGCTGCAGGCACGTTGCCGGCAGCCGCAGCGGCGGCACCTGCGGTGCATCGTCCGGCGCGCGCAGGGTGATGCCGGTGGCGGAATTGAGCAGCAGTTCGTGCAGCGCGTGCACCAGCGGGCTCTCGCCGTCGATGTACAGGCGCAGGCGCCGGATCGGCAGCTTCGACAGCGGCAGCTGCCCTGTCGCTTCGACCCGGATCCGGATGGTGGCGACGGTGTCGTCCTGGGTGACCGCGAACGCCGACCGCTCCGCGGCCTCCAGCTGCGCCGCGGCGATCCGGATCGGCCAGACCTCGACCGGGTAGCCGGTGCGGTAGCGGACCGGCAGGCCCTGCACCGGCCGCGTCAGCAGCTGGCTGTGGCGCGGCAGCTCCTGCATCGCGCTGATCTCGGCGCCGGGCGCCAGCTGCAGTTGCGCCACCGACATCGACGGCACCGGGCGCAGGAAATGCGGGTACAGCACCGACAGCATCGCTTCGGTGATCTGCGGGAATTCGTCGTCGAGCTTCTTGTGGATGCGCGAGGTCAGGAACGCGAACGACTCGATCATCCGCTCGACGTGCGGATCCTCGCAGACCTCGCCTTCCATCTGCAGGCGCGAGGCGATCTTCGGGTACTTGGAGGCGAACTCCTTCGACAGCCGTCGCAGGTAGGTCAGTTCGTTCTCGTAATAGGGCAGCAGCTCGTCGAGCATGGCGTTCCCGGGCATGGACCGGGCGTCGCGGCGCGCGCGCCCGGTATCGCCACAGGCTAGATAGCCGCCGCCGGTGCGGCCATTCTCCGGATGGCCTATGCCGTGTGCCGGCCCGCGCCGCTAGCCGCCGGGCAGCAGCTCATCGAGGATGCTGCCGTCGTCCTCCACGCAGAACTCCTCGTCCGGCACCGCGCAGTCGCGCAGTGCCTCGACCCCGCCGGCGCTGCGGGTCTTGATCCCGCTGGCGGCGGCGCTGCCGGCCACCGCCTTCGGCAGCAGCAGCCACATCTTGACCGGTTGGTTGGTCTGCAGCGCCATCTTGCCGGCCTTGTCGCCGAAGCCCCAGAAGAAGTCGCCGCGCACGCTGCCGCGGATCGCGCCACCGGTGTCCTGGGCGAACACCAGCCGGCGCATCGGTCCCTTGCCGCCGGGTTGCTGGCCATCGATGAACACCGGTGCGCCGAGCGGGGTGGCGCGCGGGTCCACCGCCATCGAACGGCCCGCGCTCAAGGGCACGCCGAGCGCGCCGATCGGGCCTTCCGGGCCATCACCGATGCGGCGGAAGAACACATAGCTCGGGTCGTGGATGCCGGTGGCCGGCACCGCCTTGCCGCTGCCCACCGCCTGGCCCGCGCCCTTGCCGCCGCCCTTGCCCTCGAACTCCGACATGTCCATCGGGGCCCCCTTCTGGGCGGAGGACTGCGCGGAGGACGGCCGCGGCGAGCTGGTCGCGGTGGCCGGTTCCGGCGCGGCTTCCGCGTCCGCGACATAGACGCTCTCATCGGCGACCGGTGCGGACAGCAGGAACTGGATCATCGCGTCCACGTCGGACGGGTCTACCGCGATCTCTTCCTGCGCTTCGCCTGGCGTACCCTGGGCGGGGCGCTTGGACGCCGCTTTCTTGGCCACCGGCCTGGGCTTCGCCTTTGCCTTCGGCCTTGAGGTGCTGGCCGTGGTGCCGCCGCCGCTGCTCAGGGCAGCGACGATGCGCGCGACTTCGTCGTCCGATGCACTCGAACCGCCGGATTTCTTCGCACCACGGGTCGCGCCCGGCACATCGACGGTGGGCGGCTCCATCAGGGCGCGCGCCTTGATCGCCAGCAGCATGTTGTCCTGGTCGCCGCGGGTCGCGTTCGGCATGAACGGGTAGCCGTTCTGCTCCGCGTAGGCCAGCCGGATCAGGCCGCCATCCTTGAGCTGGATCTTGCCCGAGCCCTGGATCTGCATCGAATACAGCTTGTACGGGTCGGCCACCCACGCCAGCACCGGCGCATCGATCCCGCCGGCGTCGATCTGCTTGCGGGTGAGGTAGGGGCGCACGCTGTCGCCAACGATGCGCACCCGGTAGCGCTTGTCGCGATTGTTGGGCGAGGTCCCGGCGAGGTCGATCTTGTACTGGCGCGCGCCCGGCGTGCCGGCCTCGGCGCCGACCAGCTTGCCCTGCGCGGGCTTCAGCCAGCGGCTGGACTGGCCTGCCACGGTCCGCGAATCGACCATGTACATGTCGTTGGGGATGCCGTACACCGGGTACCTGTAGGCGCCCTCGCTGCGCAGCGACCCGGCGATCAGCGGCTCGAAATAGCCGGTCAGCTTGCCGGTCGCGCCGCGGGTCGGGGTCAGCATCTGGTAGGCGTAGAACTCGTCGTGCATGAACGCGCGCAGGGCGGCGTCGTTCTTCGGCAACCGGGCCAGCTTCGCGCAGATCGGCGCCCACGCCGAGCGCCGCTTCATCGCCTTGCAGTTGGAGGAGAAGCTGGCGTAGGTCTGCTCGAAGCTCTCGTCCTCCCAGCCCGGGATCTCGTCGAACAGCACCGGCACGTAGGCCGCGTTCTTGGTCGAGAACGCGGGGCCGAGGTCGGGGTTGGTCGGCGCGGCGGCCGGGTCCGGGGCGCTCTGGGCGGCGGCGAAGCTGCTGATCGCGATCCCCAATGCAAGCCACGGCAGGCGCAACGGGCGATGGCGCGAAACGGGTGCGGTGCGGTTCATGGCGAGCCTCCACGGCCGCGTGCGGGCCGTGCATACGTGCTCAGGCTGCGCCCGCGCGAATCCGCGGACAATACGGCGGACGCACTATGGCCCGCGGACTGGGGTGCTACAGGCCCTGCAGCTTGCGCGAAGCGACCACCGCCTCGACCCGGTTGCGCACGTTCAGCGCGCGGAAGATCGCCGCCAGGTGGATCTTCACCGTGCCCTCGCTGATCCCGAGGTCGCGCGCGATCAGCTTGTTCGGCTTGCCCTGCGAGAGCAGGCGCATCACGTCGATCTGGCGTTCGGTCAGCAGGTTGCGCAGGCCATCGATCGAGCGCGAGGGCGCGCCCTCCGCCGCCGGCGCCTCGCTCGGCTGCCACCCTTGCGCCTGCGCATTCGCCAGCAGCAGTGGCGGGACGTAGATGCCGCCAGCCAGCACCAGCCGGATCGCCGAGAGCATGACCTCGGGCGAATACGCCTTGGGGATGAAGCCGAGCACGCCGAGGTCGATCAGGGCGCGCATCAGTTCGACGTCCTCCGAGCCGGACAGCACGATCACCGGCAGCGCCGGTGCCTGCGACCGCAGCCGCGCCACGTGCTCGAAGCCATGGGTGCCGGGCATCGCGATGTCGACCAGCGCGAGGTCGAGTTCGTGCGCATGCGCGGCGACCGCCCGGTCCAGCTCTTCCAGGTTCATCGCCACCACCGCTTCCAGCGCCGGATCAAGCTCGGCGAGCTTGATCTTGACGCCCTCGATGATCAGGCGATGGTCGTCCGCGATGAGCACCTTCATTGCGGCACCTTCATGGGTGGTGTCTCCACGCGCGATGTGGCGAACGCAACCGCGCTCTCGGGTGTTCACGATATTCCGCGCCACCAGCGGTCATCAATACGGATGCGCCGTTCCAACGGCATAGCTCCTCCGACATATGGTTGCGCGCGGCGCGCTCGCCAAAGATGCGTTGCATCGCGCCCCGCGGGCGCTGCGAACGAATGCCCCAATGACCCACGCGGCACGCCAGCGCGCAGTCCAGACGCACGCACGCAGCAGTGCATGCGGCCTGCTGCCTGCGATGCTGCTGTCGGCGGCGGTGTCCGCCGGCGTGCCGCCGCAGGACGCCCCGTCGGCGGCACAGGCTTCGCAACCGCCGCAACCGCAACTGCAGGATGCGCAGACCCGCGGCGTGTCCGCGCAGGCGGCGACCGATGCGGTGGCCTCGCAACTGCCGCCCACGGATCCGGTTTCGCAATCATCGGCTGCGCCGCAGGCGCTGGCGGCAGGCGATGCCGTGCCCGCCAGCATCGCGCCACGGTTGCCGGTCGCGCCCGTGCTGCGCGGCGTGCTGTTCCGGGTGACCCCGCCGGCGGCGACCCTGCTGCCGGCGGAGGCGCTGCAGGCGCAGGGCGACTCGCCGGCACCGCCTGCGACGGCGAGTGCCGGCGATCCCGCGCCAATGCCGACGCCAGCGCCGGCAGCACCCGCGCCGATGCGCGCCAGCTACCTGTTGGCGACCATCCACTTCGGTACCCCGGAAGAGCAGGGCATCGACTACGCGCAGCTGCAGCAGACGCTGGCGGAGGTCGACACCTTCGTCAACGAAGCGAACCTGGACGAGGCCTGGAAGCCCGAACTCGACGGCTATCGCTGGCTGCCGGAACAGAGCCCGCTGTCGAACCTGGTCGGCAAGGACGGCTTCGCGCAGGCACGCGCACTGCTGCCGAACGTGCGCGCGCAGGACCTCGACCGGATGAAGCCGTGGTCGGTGCTGGCGCTGCTGGAGGCACGCGGCGAAACCGGCGGCGACGCCACCATGGACGCACGCCTGCAGCGGATGGCGGCAGGCGCCGGCAAGCGCGTGCTGCACCTGGAGACCCTGGAGCAGCAACTGCAGGCGCTTGACTGCGTGCCCGCGGAGGAACATTCGCGGGTGCTCGACGAACGCCTGCGGGCATCGTGGGTGCTGCGCATCGAGTCGGCGCAGGCGATGGCCTGGTATCGCGCGCGCAACCTGGATGCGTGGCTGGCCGACATCGACCGCATGCAAGGGCTGAGCGACGAGGCGCGTGCGATCGAGCAACGCGCACGCCGGTGCCTGCTGGAAGACCGCAACGCACGCTGGATCGGCCAGCTGGAAACGCTGTTCCAGGACGGGCCCTGCCTGGTGGCGGTTGGCGCGGTGCACCTTGCCGGCGCCGAGGGCCTGCTCGCGGCGCTGCGTCGTGATGGCTACCTGGTGGAGGCGATGCCGCTATGAGCACCGGATTGCGTTGCACCTGGGGTGGGCCACGTACACACGGCAACAGCGGCGGGCAAGCCATGCCCGAGGCATCGGTTGGAGCGACGGCATGAGTGGTGATCGACAAGTCCATTGGGGGCAGGGCGCGTTCCTGAGTCCGCAGCACCTGCAGGCGCAGGACGCGTGGCATCAGGCCGGCCGGCATTCGCTGCACCTGCGGCTGACGCCGTTCCCATGGGGCTACGAGGCGCTGCGCCTGCGCGAGGATGCGCTCGGCAGCGGGGTGATCGACATCGAGCGGTTCGCGCTGGTGACCCGCGACGGCGAGCGCCTGGTCGGCGGATCGCTGGACACCGTCGGCGGCAACACCCGCGTGCCCCAGCGCAACATCGCCGAGCTGGCGACGGGCAGCAACGACCCGATCCCGGCGTGGCTGGTGTTCAACCGCGAGCGCGCGATCCAGGGCCTGGCCACGCGCGAGTCCGAACGGCTGCTGGCGCGGCACGCACTGGCCACCGACAGCCTGGCCGATCCGTTCGATCCGCAGGCGCCGGCGGCCGACGTCGACTTCCTGCTGTACCAGCCGAACATCGTCACCGGGCTGGACGAGAACGCCGAGGTGATCGTGCGCTCCTCCGACAGCTACAAGTTCGCCGAACTGCTGCCCGCCGGCCCCGGCAAGTTCAAGCTTTCGCCCGACTACATCCCGCCGGCCACCGCGATCGGCGCCGCGCACAACCTGGCGCGCTGGACCCGCGCGCTGCGCGACCTGCTGGTCTCGCGCGGGCAGGACTTCGCCTCGGTGAAGCGCCAGCGCGGCATCCGCGCGGCCTCCACCAGTGCGCAGGAGGTGATGCGGGTGGTGATGATGCAGACCTTCGCCCGCCATATCACCCTGTTCCAGGAGCACGCGCGGCTGAACGCGGTGTCGGCGTACGCGATGTACCAGGACCTGCGCCGGCTGGTGGCGGAGTTCTCGGTGTTCTCGGAGGACATCGGCTACTTCGGCGAGCTTGCCGGCAAGCCGCGCGAGACCGAGCTGCCGGACTACGACCACGAGGACCTCCGGCGCTGCTTCCGGATCGGCTTCGACCGCGCGGAGGCGCTGATCAAGGCGCTGACCGTCGGTGCGGAGGTCGGCATCACCCTCGCGTTCGACGGTCGTTTCTACCGCGCCGACCTGCCCGCCAACCTGTTCGAGAACGACAAGACCCGCTTCTACCTGGCGTTCGAGTCGGAGCAGAAGGGCGCCGACCTGTTCGCGCGGCTGTCGCGCACCGGCAAGATCGCCTCGATGGACGAGATGCCGCGGCTGCTGTCCGCGGCGCTGTTCGGGCTGAAGATCGACCTGCTGCCGGTGCCGCCGGAAGAGCTGCCGCAGAAGAGCCCGAACACCACCTATTTCCTGGTCGATACCACCCATCCCTTCTGGCAGATGATCAAGAACGGCCGCAACATCGCGGTGTTCTCGGACCTGCCGTCCGACTCGACCGTGATCAAGCTGTTCCCGGTCGCCACCCAAGACTGAAGGCAGGACTGAACGCATGTCCCGACTCCTGCATCACTTCCTCCCGGTGTTCTCGTTCGGCCTGGCGCTGGACGAGAAAGTCACCGCCAACCAGGCCAGCGAGGCCGCGGCGGCGGTGACCGCGCGGGCGCGCGAGCTGATCGACCGCGCCAAGTCGGCGGCGCTGGCCGATGGCAAGCGCCCGGAGCAGGCCGATGGCGCGGCGTTCGCGGTGGTGGCCTGGATCGACGAGATCATGGCGCGCAACCCCGCCTACCTGACCGGCAGCATCCCGCTGCAGGTCACCATGTTCAACACCAACAACGCCGGCAACGAATTCTTCCAGCACCTGTCGGCGCTGAAGCAGGACCAGGACGAAGTGCGCGAGGTGTACTACCACGCGATGCTGTGCGGATTCGTCGGCCAGTACTACTACGAGAACGGCGACACCGGCGAGCTCGGCAAGCTGAAGGAACTGCACGGGCGCCAGTTGCCGGTCGCGCCGGCGCCGATCCATACCCTGCGCGAGGAGAAGATCACCCCGCAGCCCTACGGCGTGGCCGATCCCGGCGGCCCCAAGTATCCCCGCCAGTGGGATCGCACCCTGCTGCGCATCGGCGCGCTGGTCGCGCTGCTGATCCCGCTGGCCTATCTCGTGTACATCCTGCTGGCGGCGCCGAAGCCGACGATCACCGTGCCGGTGCAGCAGGCGCTGGCCGCGTTCCCGTGCTCGGACCTCGCGGTCAGCGCGGACGAGGACAAGGGCACGGTCAAGGTCGATGGCTACGTCTCCCGCGCCGACGACATCGCCGCGGTCAAGCAGCGCGTGGACGGGGTGGAAGGCGTGAAGTCCTCCGCCGTGAACGTGCAGCTGCGGATCTGGCCGCACTGCGAAGTGGTGAAGATCCTGGCCCAGTACCAGGCGCGCAACAGCGACAGCGGCTACGGCCTGTCGATCACCCCGAGCACCGGGCATTCGGATCGCTTCATCGAGAACGAAAACGTGATCGTCAAGCTGCAGCAGGCGAACTACGACGGCTACCTGTACGTGGACTACTACACCGTCAACGGCGCGGTCGCGCACATGTACCCGAACACCGGCGAGCCCGACAGCGGCCGCCTGATCCAGTCGGCCGAGCAATTCGAGGTCGGCGCCACCCCGTCCAAGACCTGGACCGTTTCGGCGCCGTTCGGGCAGGAGCTGATCACCGTGATCGCCTCGCCGACGCCGCTGTACGCGGAGGCGCTGCCGGAGATCCAGACCGCCGAGGAATACCTGCCGAAGCTGCGGCAGATGCTGGACGCCAACCGCGGCAACGCCAGGCTCGCCGCGACCTACCTGTTCATGCAGACGGAGCCCGCACGATGAATCCGCTGGACTTCGTCGAACGCCTGTTCTCGAGCATCGGCTCGGTGTTTTCGCGGATCGGCTACCTGTACCAGCAGGGCTCCGACACCGCCAGGAAGCCATGGCTGCGCCGGATCGTGGTCACCCTGGTGCTGCTGGTGGTACTCGCCGGGCTGGTGTTCCTCGGGCTGGCCCTGGTCCCGCTGGTGCCGATGCGCTTCTGGCAGGTGCTGGCGATCTGCCTGGTCGCGCTGGTGGTGCTGTGGTGGTTCACCTCGGGCCAGCGCAAGGCCTCGCTGAAGGGGCGCACGCGCAAGCGCATCGGCGACCTCGGCCCGGGCAATGCCGAGGACGAGCGCGAGCCGCTGCAGAGGATGGGCGCGGCGATCGCCGAGGCCAAGCGCACCATCGCGCGCTCGCCGGACATCGACAAGGGCCGCGCGCCGCTGTACCGCATTCCGTGGCTGCTGTTCGTCGGCGACCAGGCCGCCGATGTCGACGGGCTGCTGCGCGCAGGTTGCGAGGTCTCGCCGTTCCCGCCGCCGGACAAGGAGGAGATGGATCCCGACGATGTCTGGCGCTGGTGGTTCTTCAAGTCGATGATCGCGATCGAGATGCACCCGCGGGTGGTCGCCGACACCAATGCGCGGCTCGACCGCGGCCTGTGGTACCAGTCGCTGATGAAGCTCGCCGACGAGCGCGAGAAGCTGCCGCTGAACGGCATCGTGGTCGCGGTCGCGGCGCAGTCGCTGCTGGGGCCGGCCGACCGGCTGAAGGACACCGCGACCCGGCTGCGCCGGCTGGTCGACGAGGCGATGGAGCACCTGCAGGTGCAGATGCCGGTGTATTTCGTGGTCAGCGGCCTCGACCGCCTGCCGGGCTATGCGCAGGTCCGCGCGACCCTGCCGGCCGAGGCGTTCGCGCAGGCGCTGGGCCACCGGTTCGCCGACAGCGAAGTGGTGAGCGCCGCCAGCAGCGGCCGGGTCGACGAGATCCTGAAGCCGATCGAGGATCGCCTGCACGCGTTGCGGATGACCGCCCTGCGCGCGCAGGCGACCGCCACCCAGCGCCGCGCGGTGTTCGACTTCGTCGAATCGCTGCGGCAGGCGCAGCAGGGCTTGTCGCTGTTCGTCACCCTGATGCTGGAAGACAACCCGTTCCAGCGCACCCCGCGCTGGCGTGGCCTGTACTTCGCCGGCAGCGCGGATGCCGCGCACCGCGGTGGTGCGTTCGTCGCCGACCTGTTCACCCGTTTCCTGCCCAGCGACCAGCCACTGGCCGGCACCAGTTTCCGCGGCAACGCCGGGCGGATGGCGGTGGCCGGGGTCGGGGTGCTGGCGATGCTGGGGCTGTCGGCGTCGATCGCCTATGGGCTGTCCTCGGCGCGGCGCGACGACACCGCGCTGCTGGCGCAGACCCGCAGCGCCTGCGCGGAGGTCGCGGACCGCACGTCCAGCGGGCGCATCGAGTGGGTGGCCGGTTGCGGGCGCACCATCGAGTCGCTGGAGGCCGCGGCCGGCGACACCCTGCTCAGCTTCGGCATCCGCCGTGCAGACAGCGACATCGACCGCCTCAAGCAGCGGGTGATCGAGGACTTCAACAACCTGATCCTCGCGCCCGAGGACCAGATGCTGGCGACCGACATCAACCAGGGCCGCGCCGGCATCGAGCACGTGCTGGCGATCACCCAGCGCCTGCGCCTGCTCGAGGAATGCCGCAGCAACGACGACGGCTGCCGCCAGCGCGAGCTGCCGAACAACGTCAGCTTCGACGCGCGTTCGCGCCTGTTCGCGCCGTTCCGCAGCCACGACAACAACACCAGGCGGGACCGCGACAACGCATCGGCCCTGTTCGCGACCTACCTCGGCTACCTGCGCTGGCAAAAAAAAAACGTCCTTGACGCCGAGCACGACCGCCTCCAGGGCCTGCTGAGCAAGCTGCTCGCGGGCTATACACCGCGCGCCGCCGACCTGCGGAAATGGGCCGACGGACGCGAGGCCGGCATCGACCTCGCGCACTTCTGGCTGCCGGAAGGCGCGGTCGTCGGCACCGAGGCGGGGCAGGCGGTGACGGTGTCGCAGGCCTACACCCGCGACGCCTGGGAAGGCATCGTGCAGCCGATGCTGGCGACGCTGCACGAGCAGGCCCCGGACAGGCAGGCGCGCATCGACGACCTGCGCAGCACCTATTTCCGCGACTACTTCGCCAGCTGGGCGACGTTCCAGGCCCGCTTCGGCAACGGCATCGGCCTGTGGCGCGGCCACTACGGCGACCTGCTGGCGCGTGCCGCCAGCCACCAGAATCCCTACGACTTTTTTTTTCGCGCCGCCCAGCGCCACCTGTATGAGCTGCCGCTGGATTGGCCGCTCTCGTCGCGCTGGGCAGCGACCTGGTTGCAGATGAAGTCGAGGTGGCTGTCCTCGTGGCGGCCGTTCGGTCGGTTCGTGGCGGACTCGTTCCGGTTCGGCGGCGAAAGCATCGCGCCACCGGTCTGGCTGCTGGCGATGCACGACACCCAGGCGCGGGTGCTGGCCGGCGAGCAGGCCACCTTCGCCCGCGCCTACCTGCGGCTGCAGGCGGAGGGCTCCGGCGAGGACGTCTACCAGATCGCCTCCGACCTGTTCGCCAGCAAGGGCAAGGCCGACAAGCCGCCGGCCAGCGACTACACCGCGCTGATCGAGGCGGTGGACAAGCCGGGCGAGGCGTTCGCCACCGCGTTCAAGGGCGACGACTTCGGCGCCTGGTCGGTGGTGCAGGGACCCTCGAAGCTGCTGCTGTTCCTGACCGTCCACCGCGCCGGCGAATTCGTGCAGGAGCGTTGGCGCGAAAGCGTGGTCAAGCCGCTGGCGGCGCTGCCGGAGGACCAGCAGATCGAGGCGCTGTACGGCCAGCAGGGCAAGCTCGGCGCGTTCGTCAACGACTGGCTCAAGCCCTTCATCACCGAGAAGGAACGGCTGCCGGTGAAGGTCGGCGGGGTTTCGATGCCGCTGACCCCGGGGTACCAGGCGATGGTCGCATCCGAGCGCAAGTTCCTGCCGGTGCTCGACGACGGTCCGCCGTTCCTCGCCGGCAGTTTCACCCTGGCCGCGCCGAGCGAACTCGGGGCGCTGGACGAGGGCGAGGCCGGCACCGTGTTCGAGGTGGAGTGCCGCGAACGCAGCTATCGCGCCAGCTCCGCCGGCGAGTCACTGGCGGATGCCAAGGCACAGGTGTTCTGGTCGCCATCCAGCTGCCTGCAGGCAAGCATCCGCGTGAGTTTCGCGTTGCCGCCGGACGAGGTTGCCGAACCGACCCAGGAATTCGATCCCGCGACCAGCGAGATGCAGGCGGTCGAGGCCCCGG
>Ga0209477_1000227_pt1 | contig 33403 bp, 25 predicted proteins | sample KloWWTupernatant_FD_187180 | JGI IMG/M metagenome (GOLD analysis project Ga0209477, IMG submission 187180) | Active sludge microbial communities from Klosterneuburg, Austria, studying microevolution and ecology of nitrifiers - Klosterneuburg... | ecosystem: Engineered > WWTP > Aerobic digester >...
GCAGCCCACCGTGGGTGCGCCGGTGTCTGCGCGCAAGGCGTTTGACACGAAGTGGGGCGTGCTTGCCGCCGACATGGCGACCATCGGTGGCGACAAGGCTGGCGCGATCGAGATCGCACCCGACGGCACATTCACCACGACCCTCAGCGTCAGCAAGAACGACGCTGAGGCACTCGCGGGCGGTCGTTGGGGCGTCTACACCTACCCCGGTGGCGGCGCGAAGTATGCGCCGTTTGAGACTTTCACGCCGATCACGTTCGCCGGTGCGGTGACCCCGGAACCGACCCCCGAGCCGACGCCGCCGACCACCCCGCCGGCAGAGACCCTCGCGTCGGGCTCGCTCCGCTGGGGCATCTCGGCACCGTTCGCCAGCTACATCACGGGCTCGATCGCCCGCGGTTCGGTGAGCGTCTCGCAGGGCGCAACTCGCGCCGGTGGCCTCTTCCAGTTCGGTCAGGCCGGAGGCTCGACCTACAACGCCGACGCGGGCGTGGGCTCGGTCGGGTTCACGGGCGCCGTGCGCTACGTCGGCCACGGTGGGCTCCTGGATGTCTCGCTTGCAAGCCCCGAACTGCGCATCACGACGCCCGGATCGGCAACGCTGACCGTCATGCACGGCGGCGCACGCATCCACATCGCGAACGTGGCGCTTTCGGCGGGAAACACCACCCGTTCGGGCAACACCGTCACGATCACTGGTGCCCCGACCACGCTCGCCGCGAGCGGTGTCAGCATCTTCCAGGGCAACTACCCGGCGGGCAGTGCGCTCGAACCGCTGACCGTCACGATCGGTGCACCCGCGGCGGCCCCGGCCGGCGCCACCGGCACCGTTGCGTCGGCGCCCGCGCCGGCCGCGCTCCGGGCAATCCCGGCGACCGCCCCGGCGACGACGGGCATCGCGCTCGACGACGCCACCCGCGAAGCGCTCGAGAGCGGCCTCGAAGTCACCATCGTGGCGCCGGGCTTCGGTGCGGGAGAGCGCGACATTTTCGCGGTCGTCTACTCGACCCCGACCGTGCTCGATCGTGAACTCACGGCGGATGCCGACGGTGTCGTGCGCTGGACGGGCACGCTGCCGTCGGGTGTTGCCGACGGCGCGCACACGTTCACCTTCCAGGGGTCGACCGACCTCGGTGCCGAGTTCGAACTCGTTCGCAGCGCCGCCGTCGAGATCGGCTTCTGCGCGGTCACCAGCGCGAACCTGAGCTGGGGCTTCATGACGTCGTTCCGCAACTACATCGAAGGTGTCGGCGGCGGTGGCTGGGAGCTCGACGGTGTCGAATACCAGTACCCGAACTTCGTCTGGGCGCAGGGCAAAGGCTCGGTCAACCCTGCCGAGAGCGAGGGCCTCGTCGACTTCGGCGGCTCGATCCGCTTCACCGGTCACGAGGGCGCGCTCGACACGAAGCTCGCGAACGCTCGCATCGAACTCGCAGGGGCGAGCGGATACCTCGTGGTCGACGTGAGCGGAACCACGCAGTCGGGCGACGTGGTCGACGCCGCGGCCGTGCGGTTTGCGCAGTTCGATGTGCCGAGTGGCGCGTGGGACGCGAAGACGGGCGTGCTGACGCTCGCCGACGTGCCCACCACTCTCACGACCGAGGGTGCCGCCGCGTTCGGCAGCTACCCTGCGGGCACGGCGCTCGACCCGCTCTCTGCGACGATCACGGCGGATGCCGATTGCCTCACTCCGGCTGAAGAGCCCGAGGCGGTCGCACTTGTGACCACGCCTGATGTGACCGCAGCCGCCGAAGAGGGCGCGCCCGTCTGGCCGTGGGTTGCTGGCGGCATCGCGCTCCTGCTGATTGCAGGCGCCGCGTGGATCATCGTCGCGCGGCGACGTGCCAAGGACGATGCGACAATAGAGGTATGACCTCCGAGCAGCGCCCCCCGGTTGAGCACATTGAGCGACAAGCATCCGTCGACGTTTCGGTTCGTCGCTCACCGCGATACGGACGCTTCCTTCTCGTCGGTGCAATCGTTGGAGTGATTGTCGCGTTGTTCGCGGCAACCTTCACGCAGCCCACCGCCGAGGAGGTCGCCGGGCCGACACTCACCTACTCGTTTGGTGCCGTGTTTGGCTTCGGGGCGCTGCTGTTCGGCTCGATCGGGGCGCTGCTTGCGGGCCTGCTCGCCCTCCTGCTCGACCGCATTGTGGGCCGTCGCGTGCGCCCCTACACGGCCGAGCACGAGCACGTTGCCTACGACGAGCCCGAAGACGAGGAAGTAACGACCGACGCACCGGCGGCCGGATCGGATGGCGCCTCGCGCACCGATTCGGCCGGACCGGCGCAGGCGTAGGCTCACGTGTCTTCGACGCCCAGAAAGCGCCGGTAGACTGCTCGCGTGGCTACTGTCTCCCAGAATCCCTATTCTGAAGCCGGCGTCGATACCGCAGCGGGTGATCTTGCTGTCGAACTCATGAAGTCGGCAGTTCGCCGAACCCATGGGCCTGAGGTTATCGGTGGCGTTGGCGGCTTCGCTGGTCTTTTCGACGCGAGTGCTTTGCTGGGCTACCAGCATCCGCTCCTTGCCACCAGCACCGATGGTGTCGGCACCAAGGTTGCGATCGCGCAGGCGATCGACAAGCACGACACGATCGGCATCGATCTCGTCGGCATGGTGATCGACGACATCGTCGTGGTGGGCGCGAAGCCCCTCTTCATGACCGACTACATCGCGTGCGGCAAGGTGGTTCCGCAGCGCATCGCTGACATCGTCGCGGGCATTGCGCGGGGCTGCAGCGAGACGGGCACGGCGCTCGTGGGCGGCGAGACTGCCGAGCACCCGGGCCTCCTCGGTCCGAATGACTACGACGTCGCGGGTGCCGCGACGGGTGTGGTTGAGGCATCCAATATTCTTGGCGCCGACCGCGTTCGCGCGGGCGACGTCGTGCTCGCACTCGCGAGCAGTGGGCTGCACTCCAATGGCTACTCGCTGGTGCGCCACATCATCGCCGGCGCGGGTATCGCCTACGGCGACCGGGCGGTCGACCTCGGCACCAACGGGGCAAGCTGGGGCGAATCGTTGCTCGAGCCGACCCGCCTCTACACCTCGCCGCTCCTGCGTCTGATCGACGGCATCGACGGCGGCCTGCACGCGCTCAGCCACGTGACCGGAGGTGGCATCGCGGCGAACCTCGCCCGTGTGCTGCCGCTCGGCACTTGGGTCGACGTTGACCGTTCGACCTGGGCCCCGCCGCCCGTGTTTCAGGTGCTTGCCGAGATCGGCAAGCTCGACATCACGGCGACCGAGGGCACCTGGAACCTGGGCATCGGCTTCCTCGCCATCGTCTCTGCAGAGACGGCGACCGCAGCGACCGCGGCACTCGAGGCCGAGGGCATCGCGACCTGGCAGGTTGGCACGGTGCACGACACCGCGCTGCCGACCGATGGCGGGGCATTCGAGCAGGGCGCAAAGGGTGTTGATGGTGGCGCAGTGCGTCTCGTTGGTGCCTACAAGAACAGTGCCGCCCAGGGCGGCACGACCCAGATCAGCGACCGCGCGGCCGCAGACGGAGCAAAGTAACACCACATGTGCGGCATCGTCGGAATGGTCGGACAGGGTCCGGTAAATCAAGACATCTACGACTCGTTGTTGCTGCTCCAGCATCGCGGCCAGGACTCCACCGGAATCGCGACGGCGGGCGAAGGTGGTGTCTTCCACATTGCGAAGGCGCGCGGCCAGGTGCGCGAAGCGTTCCGCACCCGCGACATGCGTTCACTGATGGGCAACTACGGCCTGGGGCACGTGCGCTACGCCACCTCCGGCCTCGCCGCCGGGAGTGAAGAAGAGGCGCAGCCGTTCTACGTCAACGCGCCGTACGGCATCGTGCTGGTGCACAACGGCAACCTGACGAACACGCGCGAGCTCACAAACGAGCTCTTCCACACCGACCGACGCCACCTCAACACGACCTCCGACACCGAGCTGCTCGTGAACGTGCTGGCGAACGAGTTGCAGGCGTCGATTAACGGCGTCGATCTTGACCCCGCTCAGGTCTTCCAGGCCGTCACTCGCGTGCACGAGCGCGTCGAGGGTTCCTACGCGGCGATCGCGCTGATCTCTGGCCACGGCCTCGTCGCCTTCCGTGACCCGTTTGGCATTCGCCCGCTCATCCTGGGCACGCGCCAGTGCCCGACGGGCGGCTACGAGTGGGTCGTGGCATCCGAATCTCTCGTGCTTGAGAACGCCGGCTTCGACGTCGTTCGCGATGTCATGCCCGGTGAGGCAGTGTTTGTCGACCTCGAGGGCAACCTGCACACGCAGCAGTGCTCGCCCGACGCGAAGCTCATTCCGTGCGCGTTCGAGTACGTCTACCTCGCTCGTCCCGACAGCGAGATGAACGGCATTTCGGTCTATGAGGCCCGCCTGCGCATGGGCGAGCGCCTGGCCGACACGATCGCAAAGCACACCGACATCGCCGACATCGACGTCGTCATGCCGATCCCCGATTCTTCACGCCCGTCGGCCATGCAGGTGGCCCGCAAGCTCGGCATTGAGTACCGCGAGGGCTTCCACAAGAACCACTACGTGGGCCGCACCTTCATCATGCCCGGCCAGGCAGTGCGCAAAAAGAGCGTGCGCCAGAAGCTCAACGCGATGTCGAGCGAGTTCAAGGGCAAGCACGTGCTGCTCATCGACGACTCGATCGTGCGCGGCACCACGAGCAAAGAGATCATCCAAATGGCTCGGGATGCCGGAGCCAAGACCGTGACCTTCGCCTCGGCCGCGCCGCCCGTGCGGTACCCGCACGTGTACGGCATCAACATGCCCTCACGGCATGAGCTCATCGCGCACGACCGCACGATCCCTGAGATCGCGGCCGTGCTCGGCGCCGACCACCTGGTGTTTCAGGAGGTCGAAGACCTCAAGGCTGCGATCATCGAGGGTTCTGAGATCGAAGACCTCGACATGAGCTGCTTCGACGGCCGCTACGTCACCGGCACCGTCACCGAGGAGTACCTCCGCTGGGTCGAGGGAACGCACACGTCGTAGGCGAAGCTACGGGGCACCGCTCGTGGGGTCGTGCTCGTGGCAGAGCTCTGGGCCGCGCTGATGGCACGCAAAATCGCCACCCGGGCAAGCCCGAGCGGCGATACGCGATGGCGCTTTATACGCCCTTGGCCGGCTCGTTCTCGTCTTCGTCGGCGTATTCCGCCCACTTGTCGACGTAGAGGTCACCATCGTCCTCGGGTTGCCCGAGTTCGCGTTCAAGCGCAGATAGATTCACCGAAGGGCTATAGGACTTGAGTTCCCGAGCGATCTTCGTGTGTTTAGCCTTCTGACGGCCACGCCCCATGCGAGACCCCCTCACGATCAGAGCTACGGGCATTGGCAGGCCCGGCGCATCACCAACCCGGCCAAATGCCGGTAAGAGTAACATTCAGAATAGCATGCACCCGCAGGCACTGGGCGCTCAGGCGCCCCTCGCGGCGGGACACAACAATGGGAGGCACGCCATGTCAGATACAGCGAACGAGCGCGACGAGTTTGTCGCGCTCCCTGAGGTCAAAGGTGCAGTCATTGTGGGCCTGGTGCCGGACTCTCCGGCTCGGGTGATGGACGAGGCGGCGCTGAACGCTCGCCTGCGGGGAGTGCCGATCGCGGTCGTGCACGTTGACGTGACGCGGTTCGTGACGTTCGACGATCCAGACGGATACGCCAATACAGCGCCGGTCGATGTCGACATCGCGGCACGCGCACGCGAGAGCGAGTTTGTGCAGGCCCTCGCCGCCAAGCAGCTCGAGGGCTCGGGCGTCTCGTGGTCGTTCCTGCAGCTCGCGGGCGACCCGGCGCTCGCGATCAAAGAACTGGCCGAGAAGATCGACGCGTCGCTGATCGTTGTCGGCACGCGTGATCGCGGCATCGGCGAGTCGATTCGCGAGTTCTTCACGGGATCGGTGGCGGCACGCCTCGCGCACCGCCAGCGCCGCCCTGTCTTGGTGGTCCCGCGCGATTACGCGACTGAAGACGAGAAGGCGCGCGCGGCGGCCGAACGCTAACGAGCCCGTGGCGGCTGATCGGCCTGGCGGACGCCGAGCCGGTCAGCCGCCGATCTTTGCGTGCAGCGATGCGGCTGCGGCATCCAAGTGCGCGATAAACGTGTCGACGGTCACGGCGTCGAGCGCGCCCCCGCGGGCGACGTGTGTGCGCAGTTCGACGCGAACGCGGGCCCGAAATTCGTTCAGCGCGGTGTCAGCACGGTGGAGCTGTGCACGCGCTGCGGCACGCGGCTCGTCACTTGGGCGTGCGGATGCGGCCGTGGTTTCGCCCGCCTCCCGCGCTGCCGCGGCGAGGTCGGCGTGGAGGCTGCGCATTGCGTCTTTGACGCCCGCCCGCACCTCGTCGGCGATGAGTCGCACCGAGTCGGTGATCCCGGCCTCGATGCCGGCCATGTCGCCAGCGCGCGCGAGCACCTCGGCCCGGCCCGCCTCGGTGATCGCGTAGACGGTCTTTCGGCCCTCGATCGCCTTGGTGACAAGCCCTTCCTCTTCGAGCTTGGCGAGGCGCGGGTAGATCGTGCCGGCGCTCGGGGTGTACGTGCCGCCCGTGCGGTCGGAGAGCGCCTGCATGATGTCGTAGCCGTGTCGCGGCCCGTCGTCGAGGAGGTTCAGCAGGTAGAGCCGAAGGTCGCCGTGGGAGAAGACGGGGGTCATGACTGCATCTCGCCGTCGGTAGCGGGGGATCCCGTGTGCTCGGTCGGGCGCCGCAGCACCGTCAGGTCGCCCGAGACAGTGTTGACTCGCACGTCGACGAACTGGCCGCTGAGTTCGCCACTCGAGCCGGTATAGCTGGTCGTCCCGCTGCCCGAGTGCACGACGCCGTCGAGCACGATCTTGCCGCTTACGCTGCGCACGACAGAATTCGACGGGTACCCCTCCGGGAGTCTCAGTGTCGCGTTGCCGTTGACGGTGTTGATGTTCACCTGGCTGATCGGGCCGTCGCTGTCGAAGAGCACGTTGCCCGAGACGGTGTCGGCGTCGGCACGGCGCAGGGTACCGGTCGCCGCAATGTCGCCAGAGACGCTGTTGGCGTTGAATGCGCCGTGCAGCCCGCGCACCTGCACGTCGCCGTTCACCGAGTTCACGTCGAGGTCGCCCGTGAGTCCGTCGACCAGGATGTCGCCCGAGACGGTGTTGAGCTTGGCATCGGTTGTGAAGCCGGCGATCAGCGCGCTTGCCGACACAACGCCGAGGGTGATGGCGATGTTTCGCGGCACGACGAGGCTGATGTCGGCTTTCGCGCCGCTCGAGCCGAGGCCGCGGAAGGCGGTGAGGAAGTTGTCCCAGCGCAGCTGCGGGTGATCAATTTCGAGGGCATCGCCGGTGACTTCGATGCGCAGGTCTTTCGACGTGACCGAGTGAATCTCGATGCGCGCGCCGGGCTCGTCGTGGGCGATCACATCGATCTGCCCGCCGAGCATGCTGACTTTCAACGAGCGCACGGTCTCGATATCGATCACGCGCGTCTCTCCGGGGTGGATGAGCCACTTTTCGAGGGTCATGAGGTGCTCCTAGCATCCTTGCTTCGTATCGCGATGTATCGCGTATGGAATTAACGATAACACGATATATCGCGAGTGCAATGGGTGAAATTTCGATTGGATGCCGAGCCCCCGCCCGCGCTAACGTGGAGCCGTGACTTCCGCCCCCTCCCCGGCCGCCGGTTTCTCCTGGCGAATCCTCGGACTCGTGGTGCTTGGCGGCGCGCTCGGGGCGATGGCGCGTGCCGCGCTGCTCGGGCCGGCAACGCTCGATCCGCTGCTCGCGGCCGGCTCGACTGCCGCGTCGCTCGCCACGACCCTGACCGTCGCGATCAACGTCGTGGGCTCGCTCGGGCTCGGTGTGGTTGTCGGGGTGATGGGGTCGCGGCATCCGCAAGCTCGCGCATTTCTCGGCACCGGCGTGCTCGGCGGCTTCACAACGTTTTCTGCGTTCGCCGTGCAGGTGGTGACGTCGACGCCGTGGCTCGCGGTGCTGCTCGCGCTCTGCACGCTGGTCTTGGGCGTGATCGCCGCGGGCGCAGGCCTGCGCATCGGGCGCGCACTGGGGCATCGACGCGGCAGCACGGATGCCCCGGAGCAGGCCGAGTGAACCCGTTCCTGTTGCTCGCGGTGGGCGTTGCGGCCGGGCTTGGCGCGGGGCTTCGCTATCTCGTCGACGTTGGGGTTCGACGCGTGCTCAATGGCGCGTTTCCGTGGGGGATTCTCGTGGTGAACGTGACCGGATCGTTCGCGCTCGGGCTGGCCACCGGGGCCGTCACCGGTGTGGAACTCGCGTGGGTGCTCGGCGCCGGGTTCCTCGGCGGCTACACGACCTTCTCGACCGTCGCCGTCGAGACCTGGCTGCTTAGCGAGTCGGGTGCACCGCGGCTCGCATGGGCAAACGCGCTCGGTTCGCTGCTCGCCTGCGCCGCTGCGGCCGCCCTCGGTCTCATGCTCGGGAGCGTGCTGATCGGGTAGCGCGTGCGATACTGAAGCCGTCGAGTACAGCATCGTTTCGTCGATGCCGCGTGTGTGCCGCTCGACCAATGCCGACTGAAAGCTGCTTGTGTCGAATCTTGCCGTACTGAGCCTGCGCAACCGCGCGTTGATCGCTCTCATCACCATTGTTGCCGCGGTGTTCGGCGGGCTCGCGCTCACGAACCTCAAGCAGGAGCTCATTCCGTCGATCGAGTTCCCGCAGCTCACAATCATCACGAGCTACCCCGGTGCCTCGCCCGATGTGGTCAACAATGACGTGTCCACCCCGATCGAAACGGCGATCCAGGGGGTGCCCGGCCTCGAATCGACGACGGCCACCAGCACCACAAACGCTTCGGTGATTTCGGCATCGTTCACGTACGGCACAAACCTCGCGACCGCCGAGCAGAAGCTCATGCAGGCGATCAACCGCATCAAGACGCAGCTTCCCGAGGGCACAGACCCGCAGGTGCTCGCGCTCTCGATCGATGACTTCCCCGTGATCCAGCTGGCGGTGACCGGGTTCGACGACCAGGAGGCGATCCAGGCGCAGCTCGAGGCATCCGTGATTCCGGAGCTCGAAGATGTGAAGGGCGTGAATGCCGCGTCGATCGTCGGTGGTGTGACGCAGCGCGTGACGATTACGCCGGATGCCGCCAAACTCGCGGCGACCGGCTTCAGCACCGCGGCGATCCGCGATGCGCTCGATAAGAACGGCGTGCTCTTTCCCGGCGGCCAGATCACCGAGGGCAACAACTCGTTGACCGTGCAGACCGGCGCGAAGATCGAGTCGCTCGACGCGGTCAGGGCGCTCCCGCTCGTGCCGTCTGATGCGGCGCAGTTCGAGGCCGGCCCCGTCACCATCGCCGATGTCGCGACCGTCGAGCAGACCCTTGCCCCGGTGACGAGCATCTCGCGCGTCGACGGCAAGCCCGCCGTCACCATTGCGATCACGAAGCTTCCGGCCGCGAACACGGTTGACGTCTCGAAGGGCGTCTTGGCGGTGCTGCCGGGTCTCGCCGACGCGATCCCCGGCGCGGGTTTCACCGTCGTGTTCGATCAGGCGCCGTTCATTCAGCAGTCGATCGATGCGCTCGCGCAGGAGGGCCTGCTCGGCCTGCTGTTCGCGGTCATCATCATCCTGATCTTCCTGATGTCGGTGCGCTCCACCCTCGTCACCGCCATCTCGATCCCGACCAGCGTGCTGATCACGTTCATCGGCATCCAGGCGTTCGGTTACACGCTCAACATCCTGACGCTTGGCGCGCTGACGATCGCGATCGGCCGCGTCGTGGACGACTCGATCGTCGTGATCGAGAACATCAAGCGGCACTACGTCGGCAACGCCGACAAGATGCGCGCAATCCTGCTCTCGGTGCGTGAGGTGGCGGCCGCGATCACGGCTTCGACCATCACGACGGTGGCCGTGTTCCTCCCGCTGGCGTTCGTCAGTGACGTGACAGGAGAGCTCTTCCGCCCGTTCGCGATGACCGTGACGATCGCCATGGTGGCGTCGCTGTTCGTCTCGCTCACGATCGTTCCGGTGCTCGCGTACTGGTTCTTGAAGCCGGGCAAAGAGGTTCTGGATGCCGAGGGTCGGCCGATTGACCCGCAGCACCCGGCCGCACCGCCCACGCGCCTGCAGAAGGCGTACCTGCCCATGCTCCGGTGGACCCTCAAGCACTCGGGCGTCACGCTCATCATTGCGGTGGTCGTCCTCGGCGGCACGCTCGCGCTCGCGCCCCTGATGAAGACGAACTTCCTCGGCGATTCGGGGCAGAACACGTTCACGATGTCGCAGAGCCTTGGCCCGGCGGCCAGCCTCGAAAGCGAAGACGCGGCTGCCGCCCAGGTCGAAGAGGTGCTGCTCGGCATCGACGGGATCGACACCGTGCAGGTGTCGATCGGGTCATCGGGTTCGGCGCTGCGCGACGCGTTTAGCGGTGGCGGCGGCGGCATCACCTACTCGATCACCACGGCGGCCGACGCCGACCAGCTCGCACTGCGCGACAAGGTCACGGCAGAGATGGCGAAGCTCGAGGGCGCCGGCGAGATCACGATCGGCGGAGGTGGCGGCGGCTTCGGCTCGACCGACATCGCGATCGAAGTCACGGCCCCCGACCGTGCAACGCTCGAGACGGCAACGCAAGACGTCGTTGACGCCCTCAGCGGCGGCAAGGGCATCGGCCAGGTCACCAGCAACCTCAGCAACGCGCTGCCCTACGTCGCGGTCATTGTTGACCGCGATGCCGCGGCACGCCTCGGGCTGAGCGAGGTTGCCGTCGGCGCCCTCGTCTCGGGCGCGATGCAGCCGCAGCGAGTGGGCACCGTCGAGATCGACTCGGCGACGCTCACGATCTATCTCGCGGCCAGCCAGACCCCGACCTCGCTGGACGAGCTGCGCCAGCTCACCATCCCGAGCGCGCTCGGGCCGATCCCGCTCGACCAGGTGGCCACGGTGACCGAGACCGTCGGGCCCACCTCCGTGACCACCGAGCGGGGGGTGCGCACCTCCACGGTTACCGTCACCCCGTCGACCGACGACCTCTCGTCGGCGTCGACCGCGGTGACAACGGCGCTCGAAGACATCGCGCTCCCGGCCGGTGCGAAGGCTGCCGTCGGCGGCGTGGTCTCGCAGCAGAATGAGGCATTCCAGCAGCTGGGCTTGGCGCTGCTCGCCGCAATCCTCATCGTCTACATCGTGATGGTGGCAACGTTCAAGTCGCTCCGCCAGCCCCTGCTGCTGCTGATCTCGGTGCCGTTCTCGGCGACCGGCGCGATCCTTCTGCAGATCATCACGGGCGTGCCGCTCGGCGTTGCCTCGTTGATCGGTGTGCTGATGCTGATCGGCATCGTGGTGACCAACGCGATCGTGCTCGTCGACCTCGTCAACCAGTACCGCGAGCACGGCCTCAGAACGATCGCCGCCGTCGAGGCGGGTGCCGCGAGGCGTCTGCGCCCCATCCTGATGACCGCACTCGCGACGATCTTTGCGCTCATGCCCATGGCGCTCGGCATCACGGGCCATGGCGGCTTTATCTCGCAGCCCCTCGCAATCGTCGTGATCGGCGGGCTCATCTCGTCGACCGTGCTCACCCTGATCGTGCTGCCGACGCTCTACAACCTCGTCGAGGGCGCGCGCGAGCGCCGCATTGCCAAACGGCGAGCGGCGGCCGGTGAGGTCGAAGACGAAGACGAAGCGGATGCCGCAATCGCCGCCTATTCCGGAGCCCCGAAGACCACCAGCCGGCGTACCCGTCGGGAGCAGTCGGAGGCATAGCGGCAATTTCTCAGTGTGCGACTCGGGCAGTCCGGTAGACTGTCCGAGTCGGCTCTGGACACTGCGCGTATTGCGCGGATGGGTTTGTGAGTCCAAGGGGCCGATGGTGGGCGCAATTCTGCGCCGACGACCATCAGATTGAATGGCCCCCGGCCGACGATAAGTCCGGGTTGCTCCGCGCCGTCTTTACGGCCGATATTTGCCGTTCGTGCGGTCCAAACCGTGCGTGCAGCCAACACTGGAGCGCTGTTCTCGTTTGAAGAGAAACCCAGAAGGACATCACCATGCCCAAAAGCAACAATCCTGCCGGCGCACGCCGCGGCAAGAACTTTGAACCCCGCTACGGCGAGAAGAAGACCTCTTTTCACGAGCGCACCGGCCGCGGCGGACCCGCCGCTGACACCCGTGGCACCAAGCCGGGCAGCCGCAGCGCCGGCCACCGTGGCTACCGCCCGAACGTAGACGAGGGCTCGGCGCCCAAGGCCCGTTGGTCGAACGAGCAGCGCACCGGCCGCGATGATTCGCGCGCCCGCGGCGGCCGTGACGAGCGCGGTTCGTACGGCGACCGCCCGTCGTACGGTGACCGTCCCGCCCGTGGCGAGCGTCCCGCGTACAACAGCGACCGCCCAGCACGCGGCGAGCGTCCCGCCTACAACGACCGCCCGGCACGCGGCGAGCGTCCCTCGTACGGTGACCGCCCCGCTCGCGGCGGCCGTCCCGACTTCAACGGTGAGCGCACCGAGCGTCCCCGTTACAACAACGACCGGCCGTCGTACGGCGACCGCCCCGCCCGTGGCGAGCGTCCCGCGTACAACAACGACCGCCCGGCACGTGGCGACCGCCCGTCGTACGGCGACCGTCCGGCCCGTGGCGAGCGTCCCGCATACAACAGCGAGCGTCCCTCGTACGGTGACCGCCCCGCTCGCGGTGGCCGTCCCGATTTCAACGGTGAGCGCACCGAGCGTCCGCGCTACAACAGCGAGCGCCCCGCATACAACAACGACCGCCCGGCTCGCGCCAGCCGTCCGGACTTCAATGGCGATCGCACCGAGCGTCCGCGTTTCAACAGCGACCGCCCCTCGTATGGTGACCGCCCCGCTCGCGGCGCGCGTCCCGACTTCAACGGCGGCCGCCGCGACAGCGCCGAGCGTCCCCGCAACAGCGACCGCGATCGCCGCCCCGCGGCATCCCGCAACGACTGGAGCGCCAAGCCCGAGCGCTCGGCGAGCCGCGAACAGCACGTCGACGTCGTGCACGAGCGCCTCCAGGCGCAGGCGATTCAGGCGCTTGAAGTTGAGGGCGTCACGTTCGGTGATCTCGGTCTCGGCGCGAACATCGTGACCGCGCTTGCCGAGCTTGGCGCGGCGGCACCCTTCGCCATCCAGACGGCAACGATTCCCGAGATTCTCGCGGGTCGCGATGTGCTCGGCCGTGGCCGCACCGGTTCGGGCAAGACCATCGCATTTGGTGCCCCGCTCGTCGAGAACGTGCTGCGTTCACAGGCCGGTCAGCGTCGTGAGTTCGCGCGCAAGCCGCGCGCGCTGATCCTCGCGCCGACGCGTGAGCTCGCGTTGCAGATCGACCGCACGGTGCAGCCGATTGCCCGCAGCGTCGGCCTGTTCACCACGCAGATCTACGGTGGCGTGCCGCAGGGCCGCCAGGTGGGCGCGCTGCGCAAGGGCGTCGACATCGTCATCGGCACCCCCGGGCGTATCGAAGACCTCATCAACCAGGGCAAGCTCGACCTCAGCGACGTGCGCGTCGCCGTGCTCGACGAGGCCGACCACATGTGCGAGCTCGGGTTCCTCGAGCCCGTGCAGCGCATCCTCCGCGAGACCGCCAACGGCTCGCAGAAGTTGCTGTTCTCGGCAACGCTTGACCGCGAGGTTTCGGCGCTCGTCGACGAGTTCCTCGTGAACCCGTCGGTGCACGAGGTCGCCGGTGAAGACCAGGCCTCGAGCACGATCGACCACCAGGTGCTCGTGATCGACCACCGTGCCAAGGACCAGATGCTCGAGGAGCTCGTGAACCGCGAGGGCAAGACGCTCGTCTTCGCCCGCACTCGCGCCTACGCCGAGCGCCTCGCCGAGCAGTTCGACGACGCCGGCATCCCCGCAGTCTCGCTGCACGGTGACCTCAACCAGGCACGCCGCACGCGCAACTTGGAGCGTCTGACTTCTGGCCGCGTTCGCGTGCTGGTGGCGACGGATGTCGCAGCCCGTGGCATCCACGTTGACGATATTGATCTCGTGATCCAGGCCGATGCGCCTGACGAATACAAGACCTACCTGCACCGCTCGGGCCGCACTGGCCGTGCGGGCGCGGCGGGTCGCGTCGTGACGTTGATCACGCGTCAGCGTCGTCGTCGCATGGTCGAGATGCTCGAGCGTGCCGAGATTTCGGCGCCGTTCACCGACGCTGGCCCCGGCGATGAGGTGCTCGAAGAGCTCTCTGGCCGCGTGGCTACCGTGGCAGAGCTGACCACCCCGCGGGGCGCATAGCCAGCCATTCGCACGACACGCCTCGGCGCCCTCGTTCTTCGGAGCGGGGGCGCCGCTGTGTGCGCGGGCACCTTGCCAGGGGGCGCTATGGCCTGCCTAGAATGAGCGTGCATCGACGGCAATGGGGCCGAGCAAGCGATGCTGAGCGTAGGGAGCAGCACCATGGATCGCGTTCTATACGGTGAAGATCACGAAGCGTTCCGCGAGGTCGTGAAGGCGTTCGTCAAGCGATACGTGACAACGGAGCAGCGACAGGCATGGGATGCCGCGGGTGAAATCGACCGCGAAACCATGCTGGCTGCGGGCGCATCCGGGCTCATCGGCCTTTCGGTGCCGGAGGAGTTTGGCGGTGCCGGAATGCTGCACGACTTCCGCTATCGCACGATTGTGAACGAAGAGGTGATCGGCGCGGGCTCCGGCTCGCTCGCGAGCGCGTTCGGTATTCAGGACGACCTCGCGGTGCCCTATCTCGTGCACTTCGGCACCCCCGAACAGCAGGCCAAGTGGCTGCCGGGCCTCGCGTCGGGCGAGGTGATTGGCGCGCTCGCGATGACCGAACCGGGCGCCGGAAGTGACCTTCGCGGCGCGACCACGACGGCCAAGAAGGTTGAGGGCGGCTATCTCGTCAACGGTGCGAAGACGTTTATCTCAAGCGGTAAGACCGCCGATGTGATTGTGACGTTCGTGAAGACGGGCGAGGGGAATCGACCGGATGCCTTCAGCTTGCTGCTGCTCGAGAACGGCATGGCGGGGTTCGAGCATGGCAAGACGCTCGACAAGATGGGCTTTCACGGGCACGACACGGCGGAGCTGTCGTTCAGTGACGTGTTCGTTCCCGCAGAGAACCTCATCGGTGCCGAAGAGGGGCACGGTTTTGTGCAGATCATGAAGAACCTGCCGCTCGAGCGCCTGACGATCGGCGTCGCGGCCGCCGCCGCCGCGCAAGCGGGGTTCGCCTGGACCTTGGAGTACGTCAAGAGCCGCGAGGCATTTGGCGAGCGGATCGCCGACTTCCAGAACACGCGCTTCCGCCTGGCCGACCTCGCCGTGACCGTCGACGTGATCTGGGCCTATATCGACCGCGCGATCACGCTGTACGGCGAGGGCGCGCTGACACCCGAAGAGGCCGCGAAGGTGAAGTTCTGGACGACGGAGCGCGAGTGGGAGGTACTCGACACCTGCGTGCAGTTGCACGGAGGCTACGGCTACATCACCGAGTATCCGATTGCCCGCGCGTTCCTCGACGCCCGCGTACACCGCATCTATGGCGGCACGAACGAGATCATGCGCGAGATCGTTGGCCGTCAGCTGGCGGGCAGGCGGTAGCGCCCGGAGGGGTGTCGCCTAAAACCCGCTGGGGTGTCGCCTAGAACCCGGCGCCCCACGGCGACCAGAACCAGAATACGGCCGCGGTCAGCACCCAGAAGCCGATCATGAACACCCAGTCGCGCGCCCGGAAGGGCACGAGGTAGCGTTCGGTTCTCGTGGGGTAGGCGCCAAACGCGCGCGAGTCCATCGCGAGGGCGACGTGCTCGGCGTGACGGATGGCGCTGGCCAGCAGCGGCACGATGGTGCCCGTCGTGCGGCGGAGCCATGCGATGGGGCCGCGCCCACCGCCCAGGCCGCGCACACGGTGGGCGGCCCGAATCACTTCGAGCTCGTAGCCAAAGCGGGGAACAAAACGGTAGGCCGCGAGGGCCGTGTAGCCGATTCGGTAGGGCACTCGAAGCTGCTGCACCATCGCGCGCACGAGATCGGGCCCGTTGGTGGTGAGCCCGCCGATCAGCGCGAGCGAGAACACCGCGCCGAGCCGAAGCCCGGTGGCAAGGCCGGCGATGAGCGCACCGCTGTAGAGGGTCCAGTCCCCGATGTGCAGCAGTGGCACCGTGTGATCGACGGTCGCGGTATCTGCCCACAGTGCGAAGCTCAGCGAAATCACCGCGATCGCGAGCGGTGCGCCGATCAGTAGCACCGCGAGCATCCCGCGGCTGAGCCGGCCGCCGATGAGCAGGAGCGCGTACGCGATCACGATCAGGGTGATCGGGGTCGCAAGGTCACGCGCGAAAATCACGAGCAGCATCGCGGCGGCAGGGCCCGCAATCTTCGCGAGGGGGTTGAGGCGGCCGAGAAAGCTTTGTGTTCTCCTGGCGTCAGCCGCGTAGGGGTCAAATCGACGGGGTGCCGGCGCAGCAGGTTTCGGAGGCGCCGCGGGCGAGGTGGTGTTCGTGACAGTGCTGCTGACGACACCGCTGCTGACGAGAGCGCTGCTAGCGACACCGTTGCTCACGCCGGCGCGCAGATCCCCGCTCATGCCACCACTCATGCCATCACTCCTGGGAGTTCGGTGAGGCGGATCAGACCGCGCAGTTCGGGATGCCCCGGCACCTCGTGCAGCGCGGTCAACAGCGGCGGCACCCGGAGTCCCGCCGCGACGATCCGCTCGGCGTCGGCAAAAACGTCGGCGGTGCGACCGTGTGCCACCAGGCGGCCGTCGCTCATGAGGGCGGTGTGGGTCGCGTAGTCGGCGACCAACTGCATGTCGTGCGTCACAACGATGACGGTGGTGCCGGCGTCGTTGAGCACCTGCAGGAGGCCGAGGAGCTCGTCGGCGCGGGCGCGATCCTGACCAAAAGTCGGCTCATCGAGCGCGAGCACGGGGGCGCCGGCGATCAGCGCGGTGCCCACCGAGAGGCGCCGCTTCTCGCCGCCCGAGAGCAAGAACGGGTGTGTGTCGGCCTTGTCGCGGAGGCCAAAGCGCTCGAGCATGTCGCCGACGCGGCGGTCGATCTCTTTGGGCTCGACGCGGTTGATGCGCAGCCCGTGGGCAAGCTCGTCAAAGACCGTGCCGCTGATGAACTGGTGTTCCGGGTTCTGAAACACGAAGCCGATTTGGGCCGCAAGCGCACGCACATCCGAGCGACCCGGGTCGAGGGTGCCAACGCGCACCTTGCCCTTGGGCGGGGGAATCACGCCGGCGATCGCCTGCACAAGCGTCGTCTTGCCCGCACCGTTTGCGCCGACAACCGCAAGAAACTCGCCGGCGTGCACGCTCAGGTTCACATCGTGCAAGACAGGCACGCGGCCGCGCTGCACGTTCAGGCCACGCACTTCGATGAGAGGGGAGGATGCCACGGCCCCGGCATCCGCTCGCGAACGTGTCGACCACTCGGCGACCTGTGCCGGCACCGGTGAGCCCTCGATTGCGAGGTGCAACTCGCGCGAGGTGAGGGGGAGCGAGTCGAAGGTGTAGCCCGCGGAACGGAGACGGAGGGCCGCGAGTGTGGCGGTGGGCAGCCAGACGCCCATGGCGACGAGCTCTTCGGCATGGCCGCGCAGGACCTCGTCGAGGGGGCCGTCGAATGCGAGGCGGCCGGCCTTATCGATCACAACGACGCGGTCGACGAGCGACATGGCGGCGTCGAGGTTGTGCTCGATGAGCACGATGGAGTGGTCGCCGGCGGCAACAAGTTCGGTGAGTGCCTCGTAGACGTCTTCGATGCCCTGCGGATCGAGGTTGGCTGTGGGTTCATCGAGCACGAGGGTCGGGGCACCGATCGCGAGGGCGCAGGCGATCGCGAGGCGCTGTCGTCCGCCGCCCGAGAGGGTGTCGGGGTTCTCGGTGCGGCGCTCCCAGAGTCCGACGCGGCGCAGTGCGGCCTCGGAGCGGGCGAGCACCTCGTCGACAGACATCCGCAGATTCTCGGGGCCGAAGGCCACCTCGTCGAGCACGGTTCCCGTGACGATTTGCGAGTCCGGGTCTTGGAACACCATCGAAACGTGGGTGCTGAGTTCTGCGACCGTGCTTTCGGCGGTGTCGATGCCGTGCACGAGCACGGTGCCGGTGATCTCGGCGGGGAGGGCATGGGGGATGAGCCCATTGAGCGAGAGGGCGAGGGTGGATTTTCCTGATCCGCTGGGGCCGAGCACCAGCACGACCTCGCCCGGGGCGACGTCGAATGTGATGCCCTCGGGGGTCGCGGCGGTCGCGCCTTCGTGCGTGATTCCCACGTTTTGCACGCGCAGAGCCGCGGCGACGTCACTGTCGCTGGATGGGCGCCCGAGGGCGGGCTCAAGAGTCACGGGTGTCTTTTCGCAAAGGATAGGGTTACCTAAACTTATCCGAGCATTCCTCGTGTTGCAAAGGCTTGCTGCGCAGCGACGGCTTCGTGCAGTGTGCGTGAAGCCGTTAGCGTCGGCGCGTTCCGCCCGACACTCCCGCGCGGCCGAGCGCGGCGGCGATCCCGCGCCCGATGAGGGTGAAGCCCACGGGCGAGAGGAAGAACAGCGACAGATAGATCAGCTGGGTTGCGAACGTGAAGCGTTCGGCATCGAAGGTGGTCCAGACGAGCAGGCCGAAGGCGAGGCCGCCGAAGACCGGCGGGACGTAGAAGAGCCAGGTGTCCCAGCGGCGGTAGCGGAAGATCACGAAGATCAGTTCTTGCAGGATGCCGATGAGCAGCGCGGTGCCGAGGAACGCGGCGGCCAGGTGTGGCGCGAACGCGAGGCCGACGAGGGCGGAGAGCATGTTGGTGATCAACGCGACGAGTGGCATGCGCAACAGCGACTGTGCGATAACACCGGGCAGGAAGTAGACGCCGATCATCGCGCCGTACAGCAGCGGGATGGTGGCCGAGATCAAGAAACTGGCATACGCCAAGCCCGCAGAGACGAGCCCTGCGGCCACGCCGATGGCGGCGCAGGTGAGCAGTACGCGTGTCGAGAGCAATGATTTACGGGCCACGGTCTCAGCGTACCGGGCGCGTCCGCTCAGGTCGGAAGAATGTCGGGCAATGGATGCCGGGGGCCGTGCTTCCAGCGGCGCCTGCGCGCTTACTTCAACCGGCGGCCGCGCGTCTTGAGGCGAACCCCCGGCATCGGCGGCGCGGGAATTCGTTCTGCCCCATGGCCGGGCACGTGCCCAAACCTGGCGGTGTCGTTCTCCCAGTCCTCACGGGCCTCAACAATTTCTTCGTGTGTGCGGGCGACGAAGTTCCACCACATGATGATTTCTTCGGCAAAGGGCTCCCCGCCGAGCAAGAATGCGCGCGCGCCCTCGGCGCTGTACACGTCGACGTAGTCACGCTCGATTCCGAGGTAGAGCATCGCTTCGGCGTCGACGGGCACGCGTTCGGGGGCGGATGCCTCCACCTCGATGTCGCCCTCAACGCCCAGGATGCCGTGCTCCCAGTGCGGGTTGAGCGGCAGCCGCACGGTCGCACCCGCCGCGATTTGCAGTTCGACACCGATGATCGGGGTGTGGACCGTCGCGGGGGAGGTGACGCCGGCGAAGCTCCCCATCACGACGAGCGCCTCGAGCCCCGGGGCGCTGAACCGGGGGAGCGCAGTGTGCTGTTCGAAGGTTGGTGGCATGTGCCGGGCAGATTCGGGGAGCGCCACCCAGAGCTGGAGCGCGGCGAGCGCGACTTCTTCTTCGCCGAGCGAGTACTCCGAGTGGGCGATGCCGTGCCCGCTGGTCATCAGGTTGAGGGCGCCCCGGGTCACGACGACGTCGCTGCCGATGGTGTCGCGGTGGTGGATCTCACCCAGGAGCGGCCAGGTGACGGTCTGGAGTCCGATGTGCGGGTGGGGTTCAACGCGCATGCGGGTCGGTTGTGGGCCGAACCGGTCGAGGAAACACCACGCGCCGACCATCGGCAGGTCGCGCTGGGGCAGCGTGCGCCGCACATGCATGTTGCGCACGCCGCCGAGCGGAACTTCGCGCGACTCGAGCAGCACCGACATCGGTCCCGAGCATTCTGGGGCCGATGCGGCGCTTTCACTTCCCGAGTCGAGTCGGCTCATGCTTTGGGTGCCGCCTCGATGCCTTCGGGCCATTCGATGACGGCGCCGGGAACCTCGTGTGCGCGCACCCAACCCTGCACATAGCTGCACACCGGGATGATGCGGGACCCTCGGGCCGTGGCATCCGTGATCGCGGCTTCGACAAGCTTGGCTGCGAGTCCCTGACCGCCGAAGGCCGGGTCGATGTGGGTGTGGTCGAAGGTGATCTCGCCGTCGCCCTGGATGAAGTGGGCGTAGCCAGCTTCGGCCCCGCCGGTCTGAATCACGTAGCTATTGCGCTCGTTGTCGCGTTCGATCACGATCTGGTCAGTCATTGTGGATGCCTTTCGTGGTGGGGTCGCGGCCACGTTGCCGCGTCACCTCTTCTCAACCTATGTTGCCGCACAGACCTTCCGCCAGATGCGGCAGACTCGGCATATGTCCTCTCCCGCTCCCACCGAGGCCCCCACACCCCTGCTCGCGCGTCTGCCCCGGGGGCCTGAGGCAGACCCAGATGGCATCTACACCGGCTTCGTCGAGTGGGCAAACGACACCGGCTTCTCGCTCTACCCCGCGCAGGACGAGGCGGCGATCGAGATTGTTTCAGGGTCAAACGTGATCCTTTCGACGCCCACCGGCACCGGCAAGTCGCTCGTGGCGATCGCCGCGCACGCCGCAGCTGTGGCACGCGGCGGCCGCACCTACTACACCGCCCCGATCAAGGCGCTGGTCAGCGAAAAGTTCTTCGCACTCATCGACGTCTTTGGCGCCGAAAACGTGGGCATGGTCACGGGCGACTCGTCGGTGAACGCCGACGCGCCCATCATCTGCTGCACCGCCGAGATCTTGGCGAACTCGGCGCTCCGGCACGGCGCAGACACCCCGGTCGACCAGGTCGTCATGGACGAGTTTCACTATTACGGCGACCCCGACCGGGGATGGGCGTGGCAGGTTCCCCTGTTGCTGTTGCCGAGGGTGCAGTTCGTGCTCATGTCGGCGACGCTCGGTGATGTCACCGAGATTGCCGAAGACCTGACGCGGCGCACCGGTCGCCCCACCGCGCGCATCACGGGCGTTGAACGCCCAGTGCCGCTGCACTTTTCGTATGCCCGCACGCCGGTGCACGAGACGGTTGAGGAGCTGCTTGAGACCAAACAGGCGCCCATCTACATCGTGCACTTCTCGCAGGCGGCGGCGATGGAGCGCGCCCAGGCGTTGTCGAGCCTGCGAATCGTGAGCCGCGCCCAGCGAGATGAGATCGCCGAGGCGATTGGCGGATTCCGCTTCACGACGGCCTTCGGCCGCATTCTCTCGCGCTATGTGCGCTCGGGTATCGGGGTGCACCACGCCGGGATGCTGCCGCGCTATCGACGCCTCGTCGAGACCCTCGCCCAGCGCGGCCTCCTGCGCGTCATCTGCGGCACCGACACCCTCGGCGTCGGAATCAACGTGCCGATTCGCACCGTGTTGATCACGGCGCTCGCAAAATACGACGGCCAGCGGATGCGCCAGCTCAGCGCCCGCGAGTTCCACCAGATTGCCGGACGAGCCGGACGCGCGGGATACGACACCGCCGGCACCGTGGTTGTCATGGCGCCCGAGCACGACATCGAGAATGCGCAGGCGCTCGCAAAGGCTGGCGATGACCCGAAGAAGTTGCGCAAGGTGGTGCGCAAGAAGGCGCCCACCGGGTTCGTGAACTGGGGGGAGGCGAGCTTCGAGAAGCTCGTGGCCGCCGAGCCCGAGCCGTTGACCCCGCACCTGCAGCTGAGCGCCGCGATGCTCATCAACGTCATCGCGCGTGGCGGCGACGCGTTCGCCAACGTGCGTTCGCTGGTGTTCGACAATCACGAGCCGCGGGCGCGGCAGTACGAGCTCGCGCGCCGGGCCCTGGGTATTTTTCGCACCCTCGTGATCGCTGGAGTGGTCGAGGTTGTGCCGGCGGCGGTGCCCGGTGTGGCGCCCGGCATCCGATTGACCGTCGATCTGCAGCCCAACTTCGCGCTCAATCAGCCCCTGTCGCCGTTCGCGCTCGCGGCCATCGAGCTGCTCGACCCGGAGGCGGACGCATCGGTGGCGCGCCAGGTGGCAGCACCAGCACCCGCACACGCGCCCGCACTCGACGTTTTGTCGGATGACGCCACCTCCGATCCGGCGCTGTCCGGGGACGCCACCTCCGACGCCACCGACCCGGAGGCGGGCGCCACGGCGCCTGCGGATGCCTCGAGCCCTGCCCCTGCCGCCTCGACCGCCGGCACCGGTCACTACGCGCTCGACGTCGTGAGCATCATCGAGGCCACTCTCGATGACCCCCGTCCGGTCCTGTCGCAGCAACAGTTCTTGGCCCGCGGCGAGGCCGTCGGGGCCATGAAGCGTGCGGGCATCGAATATGACGAGCGCATGGAGCTGCTCGAGGCGATCACTTATCCGAAGCCCCTCGAAGAGTTGCTTGCGCAGTCGTTTGAGGTGTTTGCGTCGAGTCAGCCATGGGTGCGCGATTTCGAGCTCTCGCCGAAGTCGGTTGTGCGCGACATGTTTGAGCGGGCGCTGTCGTTTGGCGAGTTCATCTCGCAGTATCAGCTCGCGCGCAGCGAGGGTCTGGTGCTGCGCTACCTCAGTGATGCGTATCGCGCGATTCGCCAGACGGTGCCGAACGAGGCGAAGACCGACGAACTTCTCGACATCATCGAGTGGCTCGGCGAGCTCGTCCGACAGGTTGATTCGAGTCTCGTCGACGAGTGGGAAGAGCTCATCAACCCCGTGGATGCCGCAGCCGATGGCACCCCGATCGTGCCGCCCGCACCGCCGTCGGTGCTGACGAACCGGCGGGCGTTTGTGGTGTTGGTACGCAACGAGCTGTTTCGGCGGGTGCGGCTCGCCGCGCTGCAGCGGGATGAGGAGCTTGCCGAACTCGACCCCGGCGTCGACTGGTCGGATGCGCTTGACGGTTACTTTGACGAGCACGATGAGATCCTCACGGGTGGTCCGGCACGGTCGCCGTCGCTGGTCGCCATCGATGAGTCTGATGCGGCCGAAGGTGTCTGGAAGGTCGAGCAAACGATTGATGACCCCGAGGGCAACCACGATTGGCGCATCCGTGCTGAGGTCGACTTGGCCGAATCTGAGGAAGAGGGCACCGCAGTACTGCGCGTGACAGGCGTCGTGCGGCTGTAGTCGGGAGGTCGCCCGCGCCCGGCCGCTCGCAACACCGCCCCGCTGTGCGCAACACCGCGTCATGCCCCGACACAGCGCGACACACAGGGCGGCAGTCCAGGTTCGCGCTGTTTCAATCTGTGCATGACACACGCGAGCGAGGCACATTTGGCATGGGCGCAGGACCGGCACGACACCGTCACGGGACCGCTGGGAGCGCTTGCTCTCGTGGTCCAAGCGTGGTCGTCGCCGGGTGAACCGGCCGTCGACGAAGCTTTGGCGCGCGAGGGGCACCCCGCCGATGCCCAGTTCTCGAGGTTGCAGCGCCCGCGCGTTGATAGCGGCGAGGTTGAAGATGGCTATCGGATCTGGCGGAGTGATTCGCCGGCTCGCCACGCGTTCCAGGCGCTCGAGGTCTACGACTACGACCCCGCATGGGTGGTCGAGGGTCGGTTCGAGCTCGTTGACGAGGAGCGCGCGATCGCCTTCGAGCACCTGCTCGACGGGGGCGCGACACGTGCCTTGCCAGTGTCTGGCGATCTCATTTTCACGCATCAGGGTCAAGAGGTGCGGCTTGCCGCATTCGATGCGGTGTACGCCGGGGTCTCGACCTTGCACCTCGTTTTTGCCGACCAGACCAATGGTGCTGAGTCGTATGCGACGGGTCGATTCCTGTTCCTTGAACGGCCCGAAAGTGACGCGCTCGCCGCGGACGGTTCGGTCGCGGTGACGATCGACTTCAACCGCGCGGTCGTGCCGCCCTGCGGGTTCTCGAACCAGATGAACTGCCCGCTCCCGCCTCTCCAGAACCGCGTGCCGTTCCCGATTCGCGCAGGCGAGCGCACGGTTCGATACGCCGAGGGCTTCTCGCTTTAACATCGCGCCGTTGCCGTTGCCGTTGCCGTTGCCGTTGCCGTTGCCGCTGCGGTCGCGGTCGCGAACCACTCCACCCAGTCATCGTCCGGTTTGAACGTCACGGCGGTGGTGGGCACATCGGGATACACCCGACCCGTCAGGCTGGTCCATTCCAGGATCCCGCCCGGTTTTTGCACCACGCGCCACGCGCTCTCGTGTTTGAGCGTGTGGTGTCGTTTGCAAAGGTGGGCAAGATTCGGCTCGCAGGTGCGCCCACCAAGCGCGAAGTCGAGCGTGTGGTCGATGTCGCATCTGGCCACCGCGACCCGGCACCCTGGGAACCGACAATGCTGATCGCGAGCCTGAAGCGTTCGCTTCAGCTTCTTGCCAGGCGTGTAGCGGTCGACTGAAACCACCTCGCCGCTCACTGGGTGCGTCAGGATTCGATCCCACCCAGAGCTTGTGCCTGCGAGGAGACGGGCGGTGCCCGCATCGATCGGCCCCGCACCCACCAGGCTCGCTGGGGCATCGTTGCGCCCGATCAACGACAGCACGGGAACCGTGACCTGCATGTGTGCCGTGATTGCCGCAAGTCCTGCTGGGCCCGCGTGGGCTGCGGGGTCGCCCGTGAGGAGAAGATCCATGAAGACATCGGTGCGGAGTTCAGCCAGAGAGCGACGGTCAATCGAATCGGCATCGATGCACCCATCCACCCCCACCTCGCCAGCGGCACCCGTTCGAGCGCGAGAGTCGCGCACGCTTCGCGCCATCCGGTTGAGGCGATCGAGCACACCGTGCGCGGCCACGGCCGGCGAGGTTGCGATGAGCTCGGCCATACCGTCGGGGAGGTCGACAACCCGCACGCATCGCCCGGCGGCGGCAGATTCATGCCGCTCCGTGAACGAGCGTGGGTGCAGGCGTTCGGCGACGATGCGCGCAAACGAGCGGATGCGCGACGCCGACTCACGCTCGGCCACGGGGAGCACCGTTGCTTCGTATGCGGCGCGGGCCGCGGCATCCGGAAGATGCGCACCCGCGTCAGCAACCACATTCGCGTGTGTGCGCGTGATGACCCCCGCGGCAAATGCGGCGAACGTGGCGGGGAACTTTTGGATCAAGGTGTTGGATTCGCCCATCAGGCGCTGCGCCGTGCGATCACTGATTCGCAACGCCGCGCCAACCTCGGCGGCGACCTCGCGATGGGGCAGCTCGGCGGCCCGACTCGATGCCTCGCCCCGTGACTCGACGGCGCCGGCGATCTGAGCGGCACCGTGAATCAGCTGGGTCTCGCGCGCTTGCAACGCGTTGACCTGGGCCCGCACACGCACCAGCTCTGACACGACAGCATCGAGTTCGGACAGTTCATCCGGTTCGAACCTGCACCTCTTTGGGCGTTTCATGTTGTGATCATCGCAGGGGCCTCGGACATTCGCACCACATATACATGCATCTGTGGATAACTTTTTAGAAGAAAGATTCGAAGGAGGAATTGCGCGAAAATCGGATGCCACAGCCCACACCACGCGAGCGAGTGTCGGTGGCTGCGGGTAGCGTTGAGCACGTGACATCTTTCGCTGGTTCTGACTCCTCGCCACCTGACGCGCCCTACGGGGGCGGTGCGGTGGCGTGGGATGAGCCCGCCTGGATTCCCCTCGACGAGGAGGCGCCGCCCGAGTGGGATGACGCACCCCCGCCAGAGTGGGAATCTGCCGGGAGCAGCAGCTACAACGCCAACACCACCACCGCGCACAACCGCGGTTCGACGCGCGCAGCCGTCACCGCGGCGCCATCACGATTCGCCACCGCACAGGAGGCGCTCCACACTGTCTTTGGCTACGAGGCATTCCGCGGCGACCAAGCGGCGGCAATCGATCAGATTGTTGGCGGCGGCGACGCCATTGTGCTGATGCCCACCGGTGGTGGAAAAAGCCTCGTTTACCAGGTGCCCGCGCTGGTTCGCGAGGGCACCGGGCTCGTGGTCAGCCCGCTGATTGCGCTGATGCATGACCAGGTCGATGCGTTGCGCTCGAATGGCGTGCGCGCCGCATACCTCAACTCCACGCAGGGTGCCGCCGAGCGTGCGTCCGTCGAGCAGGCGTACCTCACGGGCGAGCTCGATCTGCTCTACGTCGCCCCCGAGCGCCTCTCGAACCAGGGCACCCTTTCGCTCCTGCAACGGGGCCAGATCGGCGTCATCGCGATCGATGAGGCCCACTGTGTCTCGCAATGGGGCCACGATTTTCGCCCCGATTACCTCACGCTCGGGGCGCTGGCTGACCAGTTTCCCGGCGTGCCACGCGTGGCGCTTACCGCCACCGCGACCGAGGCCACGCACGCCGAGATCGGCGAGCGGCTCGGTATGCCGAACGCCAAGCACTTCGTCGCCAGCTTCGACCGCCCAAACATTCAGTACCGGATCGTGCCGAAGAACGAGGCGCGCCAGCAGCTACTCAGCTTTATTCGCTCCCAGCCCGAGGGCTCGGCGGGCATTGTGTATGCGCTCAGCCGCAAGAGTGTCGAGCAAACGGCCGAGTTCTTGCGCGGCAAGGGTATCGACGCGCTGCCCTACCACGCGGGGCTTCCGGCAGAGACGCGGGCCGCGAACCAGTCCCGTTTCCTCCGCGAAGACGGTGTCGTGATGTGCGCCACGATCGCCTTTGGCATGGGCATCGACAAGCCTGATGTGCGATTCGTGGCACACATCGACCTACCGAAATCCGTCGAAGGCTACTACCAAGAGACGGGCCGTGCGGGCCGCGACGGCGAACCCGCGAACGCCTGGCTCGCCTACGGCTTGGGTGACGTCGTGCAGCAACGCCGGCTCATTGAGCGTGGCGACGGCGACCTCGCTCATCGCATTCGTCAGGGCCAACACCTCGACGCGATGCTCGCGCTGTGCGAAACGACGGGATGCCGCAGGGTCGATCTTCTCGGCTATTTCGGCCAGGCCTCGGGCCCGTGTGGCAACTGCGACACTTGCCTCGAGCCGCCCGAAACGTGGGACGGCCTGGTGCCTGCGCAGAAGCTGTTGTCGACCATCGTGCGGTTGCAGCGAGAGCGAAACCAGTCATTCGGCGCGGGGCACCTGATCGACATTCTGCGGGGCAACCGCACCGACCGAATCGGTCAGCAAAAGCACGACACGCTCTCGACCTTCGGCATCGGCAACGACCTCAGCGAGCAAGACTGGCGCAGCGTGATTCGCCAGCTCCTCGCACGCGGGCTGCTCGTCGCGAAGGGCGAATACGGCACCCTCGCGCTCAGTGACGCGAGCAACGGCGTGCTCGCGGGCACCACTCCCGTGCCGCTGCGTCGAGACGTGCTCGGTCGCGGCGGGTCGAGCGGGAGCGCGCCGCGAGCGCGCAAGTCGTCGGCCGCCGAGAGTTTGGATGCCGCAGACCGCCCCCTCTTCGAAGCGCTTCGCACATGGCGTGCCGAAACTGCGCGCACGCAGGGCGTGCCCGCCTACATCGTGTTTGGTGACGCCACCCTGCGCGCGCTCGCCGAGCATCGCCCTGCGAGCATCGCCGCGCTCGAAGGCATCACGGGAATCGGCGAAAAGAAACGGGAGGCCTATGGCGCCGCGGTCCTCGAAGTGATCGCGGCCGAGTAAGCGCCAAGCCACAGCAAAATCAACCGCCGCCAAAACCACCCGCAACCACAACCGAACTCAACCGCAACCAAAATCCGACGCAATCGACAGGAATGCGCGTGCGTGGGGCAGTGTTGAGCACACTATGAGCAATGTAGCTACGCCTCTCGCCGATATCCCGTTTCAAGCTATGGATGGCACCTCGCAAACGCTTGCCGATTACGCCGACAAGGTCGTCTTGATCGTCAACGTCGCTTCGCGTTGTGGCCTTACCCCGCAGTACGCGCAACTCGAAGAGTTGCAGGAGCGCTACGGCGCGCGCGGGTTCCAGGTCTTGGGTTTTCCGAGCAACCAGTTCTTGCAGGAGCTCTCGACGAACGAAGAGATCTCCGAGTTCTGCTCGACGACCTATGGCATCTCGTTCCCGGTGCTCGACAAGGTGAAGGTCAACGGCAAGAAGGCCGCCCCCATCTTTAAAGAACTGAAGAAGACTGAGGATGCCTCGGGTGCCGCCGGCCGCGTCGCGTGGAACTTCGAGAAGTTCCTCGTGCTACCCAACGGCGAGGTCAAGCGCTTCCGCCCCCGTACCGTTCCGGACGCCCCCGAAATCGTTGAAGCGATCGAGGCCGCGCTCCCCGCATAGGAGACCGCTGGTGGGCCGGGGCGGACTCGCGACCGCCCCGCGCCTCCGCGGCGCGCTTCCGCCCTGGGAATCTCGGCACAGGGCCTGAAAAACGAACGCCATTCGGTTTAAGCTGGGCCCACTGACACGAAGGGGTGCATCATGACCGAATCAAACGCCGTCGACCGTCCCTGGCTCGACTCGAATCTGCCGATCGCTGAGCGCGTGGAGTTGCTCCTGGCCGCGATGACGCTCGAGGAGAAGGCTGGCCTGTTCTTCCAGTCGATGATCGCGATTGGTGAGGATGGCGGACTCGCAGAGGCCGACCCCGTGTTCGGATTGCCCTCGACCGTCGATTACGTCACCGAGCGGCACATGACGCACTTCAACCTCTTTGGTGCGGCGCCGAGTGGGCGGGGGCTGGCCGAGTGGCAGAACGCGCTACAGGGGCTCGCGGCATCCACTCGTCTTGGAATCCCCGTGACGATCTCGACCGATCCGCGGCACTCGTTTAGTGAAAACCCGGGCGCGGCAATTTTGGCCGGAGCGTTTTCGCAGTGGCCCGAAACGATGGGGCTCGCCGCCATCCGCGATGAGGCGCTGGTCGAAGAATTCGCCAATATTGCCCGACAGGAATATGTCTCAGTCGGGATTCGCGTGGCGCTGCACCCGCAGATCGACCTCGCAACCGAGCCACGCTGGGCGCGCCAGTTGTCGACGTTCGGTGAAGACGCCGAGCTCACCGCGCGCCTCGGGGCCGCCTACATTCGTGGTTTCCAGGGCAACACTCTTGGCGGGCAGTCGGTCGCCACGATGATCAAGCACTTCCCGGGCGGCGGGCCCCAGAAAGACGGCGAAGACCCGCACTTTGCCTACGGGCGCGAGCAGGTGTACCCGGGCGGCGAGTTCGAACTGCACCTGCGCCCATTCGAGGCCGCGTTCGAGGCGGGCGCGAGCCAGGTGATGCCGTATTACGGGATGCCGGTTGGCACCGAGCACGAAGAGGTGGGCTTCGGCTTCAACAAGTCGGTCATCACCGGCCTCCTGCGCGGGCGCTTCGGTTTCGAGGGCATCGTGTGCACCGACTGGGGCCTCATCAATGACTCCGTCCTCATGGGCGAGCCGTTCCCCGCGCGCGCGTGGGGGGTCGAAGCGCTCACTCCGCTCGAGCGAATCGTGAAGGTGCTCGACGCCGGCGTCGACCAGTTCGGCGGCGAAAACACGCCCCACCAGCTGATCGAACTCGTGCGCGATGGCAAGATCACCGAACAGCGCCTCGACGTTTCGGCGCGCCGACTGCTCCGCGAGAAGTTCGTGCTCGGTCTGTTCGAAAACGCGATGGTGGATGCCTCAGCCGCCGAAGACATCGTCGGTGCGGCCGAGTTCGTGGCCGCGGGTGAAGCGGCGCAGCGCGCGTCGATCACCGTCCTCACGAACGACGTCAACTCGGAGGGCGTCCCGGCGCTTCCTTTCGCTCGTGGCTTGCGCATCTACGCCGAGGGCATCGACCCCGAGGTTGTCGCCGAGTTTGGGGTCGTGGCATCCAGCCCCGGCGAAGCCGATATCGCCGTGCTGCGGTTGCAGGCGCCCTTTGAAACGCGTGCGACGTTCTTTGAGAACTTTTTTCACGCCGGCTCGCTCGATTTTGATCCCGACACGCTCGAGCACGTGCGTGAAATCGCGGGACAGGTGCCGACGATTGTCGATGTGTTCCTCGATCGCCCGGCGATTCTCGAGCCGATCGTAGATGCCGCGGCAGCGGTGGTTGTGAACTGGGGCGTCAACGCGCGCGCACTGCTCGACGTACTCACCGGCGGCGCCAAGCCCAAGGGGCGTCTCCCGTTCGACGTGCCCCGCTCGATGTCCGCCGTCGAGCAGAACCTGCCCGACGTGCCGTTCGATACGGTCGATCCGCTGTTCCACTTCGGGCACGGGCTTTCGCTCTAGGCGGCTGTTCGCACTCGCCGGTATATGCGCCTGAACGCGGCGCGCGGGCACCAGGCTCGTGCGCCGCTTCGCGCGCCCTGCGCGTGCGGCTGCGCGTGACCTTCGCGCGCGCTGCGCGTGCGCGGCTCCGCCCGCCCTGTGGACACCGCACAGCCCGTCAACATGGCCCCCGCGCAAAATCTGTGCGATTCACACAGGCTGGTTTGCTTTTGGTTGTTGGAGTCCTACCGTTGCAGTGATTTGTGTTCGCGCCATGGCGCGGGCAGCTGCGCGCTGGGAGGCACACCATGACCGACATCACCAATCGCGACATCGCTGGCGAGGCCGAGGCATCCGCTGTTCGTCTCGACGTTGCTGACGTGAACCGCCGCCTGCTTGGCACCTGGGCCGATGTGCGGCTCGAAGCGCGCGAAATGGTGAAGGATTCGGCGTTCTGGCGCGACGATTCGCTGGCGAAAGACGCGCACCGCGAGCGCGTCCTCGAGCAGTTGCACCTGCTCGTTGCGAATGGGGCCGTGCACCGGGCCTTTCCGAAGGAGTACGGCGGTCAGGAAAATAACGGCGCCAACATTGCCGGGTTCGTCGAGCTCGTCACGGCCGACCCGAGCCTGCAGATCAAGGCGGGCGTGCAGTGGGGGCTGTTCGGCTCAGCGGTGCAGCAACTTGGCACGAAGGAGCACCACGACAAGTGGTTGCCCGGCATCATGAGCCTTGAGATTCCGGGCGCGTTCGCGATGACCGAGACCGGACACGGATCGGATGTCGCGTCGGCAAGCACGACGGCGACCTACGACCCCGAGACCGAAGAGTTCGTGATTCACACGCCGTTTCGCGCCGCGTGGAAGGAATACCTCGGCAACGCCGCGGTCGACGGCATCGCGGCCACGGTCTTCGCACAGTTGATCACGAACGGTGTCAACCACGGCGTGCACTGCTTCTACGTGCCGATCCGCGATGCGAACGGCGAGTTCTTGCCGGGAGTCGGCGGCGAAGACGACGGGCTCAAGGGTGGCCTGAACGGCATCGACAACGGCCGCCTGCACTTCACTCACGTGCGGATTCCGCGCACCAACCTCCTCAACAAGTACGGCGATGTTGCGGCCGACGGCACCTATTCGTCGCCGATCAAGAGCGCCGGCCGCCGCTTCTTCACCATGCTCGGCACCCTCGTGCAGGGTCGCGTCTCGCTCGACGGGGCCGCGGCCTGGACGTCGGCCCTCGGCCTGAAAATCGCCATCACGTACGGCAACGAGCGTCGCCAGTTCAACTCCGGACCCGGCACCGAAGAGACCGTGCTGCTCGACTACGCGCGCCACCAGCGCCGCCTGCTTCCGCGTCTCGCCACGACCTACGCGTCGATCTTTGCGCACGACGAATTCCTCGTAAAGTTCGACGCGGTGTTCAGCGGCAAGGCCGATACCGACGGCGACCGCGAAGACCTCGAGACCCTCGCCGCAGCGCTCAAGCCGCTCTCGACCTGGCACGCGCTCGATACCCTGCAGGAAGCCCGCGAAGCGTGCGGTGGCTCGGGCTTCATGTTCGAGAACCGCCTCGTTGGCCTTCGCGCCGACCTCGACGTGTACGCCACGTTTGAGGGCGACAACAACGTGCTCCTGCAGCTCGTTGGCAAGCGGTTGCTGACGGATTTCGCCACGCAGTTTCGTGGGGCGGATGCCGCGACCCTCGCCAAGTTCGCAGTCGGACAGACTGCCGGCAAGGTGTTCCATGGCGCTGGTCTCCGCCAGCTCGGACAGGCCGTGGGTGACTTCGGCTCGACCGCCCGCGCCGTCGAGCGCGGCCTGCGCGCCGACCAGCAGCACGAGCTGCTCGCGGGGCGCGTCGAGCAGATGGTCTCTGATATTGCGACCCGGTTGCGTCCGGCATCCAAGCTCTCATCCGCCGACGCGGCGGCGCTCTTCAACGAGAACCAGTCGGAGCTCATCGAAGCGGCGCGCGCGCACGGCGAACTGCTGCAGTGGGAGGCGTTCACCGACGCTGTGAACGCGATCGAAGACGAGGGAAGCCGCCAGGTGCTGACCTGGTTGCGTGACCTCTTTGGTCTCACCGTGATCGAGAAGCACCTCGCCTGGCACCTCATCAACGGGCGGATCTCGACGCAGCGCGCGGCCGCCGTGACGTCGTATATCGACCGGTTGTGCTTGCGTCTTCGTCCGCATGCGCTCGACCTCGTCGACGCGTTTGGGTACGAGCAGGAGCACCTGCGCGCTCCGAACGCATCGGGGGCTGAGCAGGCCCGCCAGGACGAGGCGCGCGCGTACTACGCCGAGCAGATCGCATCCGGCACGGCCCCGGTGCTCGAGAAGTACGCGAAGTAGGGCGTCGGGTGGGGCGCGACCGCGCGGCGCCCCACCCCGCCAACGCGCGGCACCTATGCTGGGGCCGTCAACATCGAGAGCGTGTTTTCGACCGTTGCGGTCGGGTTCGAGACGGTCGGCGTCATCGTGATGATCGTGGGATTCGTGCTCGCACTCTTCCTAGCCGCGCGGGCACTTGCGCGGCGCGAACCGGGCCAGCAGGCGTTTACGATTCTGCGCACGACGCTCGGGTCATCCATTCTGCTCGGGCTCGAAGTGCTCGTCGCCGCAGACCTCGTGCGCACAATCACCTCGAAGCCCTCCCTCGAAGAAGCGGCGATTCTCGGCATGATCGTGCTGATTCGCACCGTGCTCAGCATGTCGATCCAGATCGAGATCGAGGGCACACTGCCGTGGCGTCGCGCCATGCTCACGAGCGGTGGCCAGCTCCTGGGCGAGGCCGTCTCGCGTGACCGTGCCGCGCAGGCGGCGCACAACACTGTTCGGGATGCCTCGGCCTGAGGCATCCACTCGCCGTCTGCGCTTCGGGGCGCTGGAATAGCGACGCGAGTCTGCTGGTTGGCCCGAGTGGAGGCGCACAGTGGATTATGGACACCGGCTCGAGTTTGGAGCCTTCATCACGCCGACTGCGGCAGACCCGATGGAAACCGTCGGTCTTGCGGTGACTGCCGAAGCGTCGGGTTTAGATCTCGCGACGTTCCAGGATCACCCGTACCAACCGGCGTTTCTGGATGCGTGGACGCTGATGAGCTTCGTCGCAGCGCGAACCGGGCGCATCCGTCTGGCCCCGAATGTGCTCAACGTGCCGCTTCGGCAACCGGCGGTCGTCGCGCGTGCCGCGGCAAGCCTGGATCTGCTCTCGGGCGGTCGCC
>Ga0209477_1000228_pt1 | contig 33329 bp, 28 predicted proteins | sample KloWWTupernatant_FD_187180 | JGI IMG/M metagenome (GOLD analysis project Ga0209477, IMG submission 187180) | Active sludge microbial communities from Klosterneuburg, Austria, studying microevolution and ecology of nitrifiers - Klosterneuburg... | ecosystem: Engineered > WWTP > Aerobic digester >...
ACCCTCAGGTGAGCTGCGCCACCCGCACCGCGATCAGAACCAGTAGTAGCACCACGAAGCCGATGGCGCCGAGCAACTGGGTGCGTGCCCGGTCTTTGCGTGGGGCGAAGACGATGATCGCAGCCATCACCACGCCACCCACCAAACCCCCGACGTGACCCTGCCACGAGATGTTCGAACCGAAACCGAACGTGTAGGCCAGATTGATCGCGAGCCACATCAGTACGGTCCGGTAGTCACCGCGCACCTTGTAAGCGAGCACCAGCAGTGCACCCAGTAGGCCGAAGATCGCGCCGGACGCGCCGAGGGTCTGACTGCTGGGGTCGGACGCCCACATCACCAGCGCCGACCCGGACAGAGCCGAGATCAGGTACACAGCCAGGAACCGCACCCGGCCGAGCGCCATTTCCAGCGGCGGTCCCAGGAACCAGAGCGACACCATGTTCATCAGCAGGTGCACCACGTCCAGATGACTGAAAGCGCTGGTCAGCAGCTGCCACCACGCCCCGTCCGCCACCCCGGGCACCCAGTTGACCAGGGCGTTGCCTTGGCACATCTCAGCGCCGATGCCCGGGAAGTACGCACCGGGCTGCTCGACCGACGCGCATTGCCCGGACGGCAACAGCAACATCTTGGACGCCAGACTCGACCCCGAACCCCCGGTGGCCAGGTAGAGCACCCAGATCGCGACATTGAGAGCGATCAGGGTGAGCGTGGTCACGTGGGTGTTCGCGACCCGCGTCCCTCCGTAGGGCAGTTCGTGCTGGCGGGTCTGCTTGGCGCCCGCCGCGACGCAGTCGGGACACTGGAAGCCCACGGCCGCGCTGATCATGCAGTCGCCGCAGATCGGGCGTCCGCAACGCTGGCAGCCGATGTAGGTGGGGCGATCCGGATGCCGATAGCAGCCGTAGGCGACCGGCGGCTGCGGCTGCGGTTGCGTCATGCGAGAACCCTACCTGTCAGGCGCCGCCCGCCCCCGCGAACGCACCCCCACACATAATGGACGCATGAGCGGCAAACGGGTTGCGCTGGTTCTCGGCTCGGGTGGCGCCCGGGGTTACGCGCACATCGGCGCGATCCAGGTGCTGGCCGAGCGTGGCTATGTGGTGTCCGCGATCGCTGGCACCTCGATGGGCGCGGTGGTCGGTGGGCTGCTCGCCGCGGACAAGCTCGACGAGTACACCGACTGGGTCACCTCGCTATCGCAGCGGGACGTGCTGCGGCTGCTCGACCCAGCGTTGCGCGGGGCCGGGGCCATCCGTGCCGAGCGGGTGCTGGCCAGGGTCGCCGAGATCCTCGACGGGGCGCTGATCGAAGACCTGGCGATCCCGTTCACCGCGGTAGCCACCGACCTCGGCGCACGCCGCGAGGTGTGGTTCTCCAGTGGCCCGGTCGAGGTGGCCATCCGGGCGTCCATCGCGATCCCGGGCGTGATCACCCCGATCATGGTCAACGGGCGTCTGCTCGTGGACGGTGGGGTGCTCAACCCGGTCCCCGTCGAACCGGTGATCGGTGCGGACGCGGACTTCACCCTCGCGGTGACCCTCGGGGGGCCGCGCGATCGCAGTTTCGCGGTCACGCCCACCCGCGAGACCGCGGCCCAGCGTCCGCCGAGCGAGTGGCTGGACGGCTTCCTCAAGGGCGCCGCCGGGGTGTGGGAGAACGACGTCGTGGCGTGGATCACGTCCCGGTTCGGCGCCAAGGGGGCGGACGCGGAACAGTTGACTGCGCCTCCGGCGTACGAACCGGCCCCGCCCGGTGTCGGGGTGACCGACGTCGCCGCGATGTCACTGGACGCGATGGCCTCGCTCATTTCGCGCTTCCGGATGGCCGCGCTGCCGCCCGATGTGACCGTGACCGTGCCGGTGGACGCGGCCAGGATGTTGGACTTCCACCGCGCTGAGGAGCTGATCAGACTCGGCCGCGAACTCACGTCCGCTGCCCTGGACGAGGCCTTCGCGGTGCAGACCCCGGAAGTGGTCCACGCGGACGCGCCTGCCGAACTCGCGAGTACAGAAGGTGGCGGCCCTTCGTAACGCGCCCGTTCGTTCCTCACGGGCGCTCCTCAGGGACCGCTGCTTGGGGGTGTTCGTTCCTCGCGGGGGTTCCTCGGGGACCGTTGTTGGGGGCGGCCCGTCTCGAGACGTCAGCTGAAGCGCTCCCTGAGGAGGCTTCCGAGGGACGAGGAAGCTGTCACGAAGGGCGTCCGCCACAGTGTTTGTGGGAGTGAGTTCGGAGGTGGCGATGGCCCTTCGTGACGCGCCCGTTCGTTCCTCACGGGCGCTCCTCAGGGACCGTTGTTTAGGGGTGTTCGTTCCTCACGGGCGCTCCTCAGGGACCGTTGTTCAGGGGTGTTCGTTCGTCAGGGCGCTCTTCAGGGACGGTTGTTGGGGGCGGCCCGTTTCGAGACGTCAGCTGAAGCGCTCCCTGAGGAGGCTTCCGAGGGACGAGGAAGCCGTCACGAAGGGCGTCCGCCGCTGTGTGCGCTGGAGCGGTTCTAGATCGCGGCGCGCACGTCGTGCAGGTGGTGGCGCAGGTCGTGGAGGAAGTACTGGCCCAGCGTGGCGAGGGTGAACTCGGAGCCGTTGCTCCGGGTGCCGGGGCGGTCCCACTCGGGTTCGGTGACAGTGGCCCACTCGGCGGCGCTGGCTTGGGCGGCGGACGTGATCGCGTCCGCGACTTCGGCGGGGTCGGCTTCCCAGTAGCGGTCGGCGACTGCGGTCGCGTCCTGGTCCCAGTTGGCGAAGAGCGGGCTCTCCTGCGCGCGGATCAGGGCCGCACGATCGGTGAACAGCCTCAGTACGTCGCGCACGTGGCAGGCGTATTCCAGGGGCGACCAGACCAGCGGGTCGGGACGGACGGCCACGTCCGGCCTCGCCAGCACCTCCGCCCAGGGTGCGGCGAGGGCCAGCACCAGCCGGGGCAGGTCGCGCGCGTCCACCGCGCTGGCCAGATAGCCGCATTCCGGGCAGGGCTGTTGCAGGACGAACGTCCAGTCCTTGTCGTCGGACGGCGGGACGGCGGGTGTCTCCATCGCCGCAGGATAGGCGCTCGGACGCGGCATGCGCAGCACCACCTGACCGGAGTCGAGATCCAACGGACGCGGTCCAGCGCCACCCTGGTCGGTGCGCACCACCAGCATCTTCTCCGCGTCCTGCTGCTCGCGGGTGTATCGCAGCCCAGGGTTGAAGATCTCGAAGAAGTCGCTCATGACCGGTTCACTCCGCGCCCTCCGATCAGCGCCGGACCTCCCAGCGGACACCGGGTCGGCGGCGGTTCAAAGGTCAACGCTGCAACAGCCCGGCCAACTCCGCAACCCTGTGCAGCGGGACGCCGGAGAATTGCTCCGCAGTGAGCACGTGCCCCGAGGCCGCCGAGAGCATGAGCAGCGGCACCATTCCCGGATCGCGGTTGTGCACACTCACCTGCAAGCCCTTGGTGGGCTGCTCGTAGGGCAGTTCGGTGGCCAGCCGTCCGGTGAAGGGAGGCATCGAGGCCCGGTTCGGGTCGCTCCAGCGACGCGCGATCGCGGCCATCGAGAGCTCGTCCAGCTCCACCCAGACCGACCAGACGAAGACGTCGCCGGCGTCCTCGACGGGCAGCTGAATGTGGCCGCGGATGAAATGCCGGGTCACTCCCCGATCGGGCAGGATGCACACGTCGGGCGTCAGTTCCGCCTCAAGGCGCTCGCCCGGGCTCACCGCCAGCCAGTCGTCCGGGGCTGTGGTGCCCAGGACCTTGGCCACATCACGGTGAACTTCGTGGCAGACACTGCAGGGTGTGCCTGAGCCGTCGATCACCGGAACCATGAACTCAATCCTCCCCCCAGCCAGGGCCTCGCGTCCGGCGAACCGCAGATTTGCCCCTGCAATGGTTTTCAGCGCACTTTGAGATAGTCGGCCGACTCTTCGCCGGCGGTAATCCCACCCCTTGTCGCGAGGCGCGAGCTGTGGTTGCCTGCCGGTCAGGAGGTGGCTGATGGAGACCGTGGACGAGTATCTGGCAGGGTTCGACAACAGCGCTCGGGAGCAGCTCGAGCAGGTTCGGACGATCATTCGGGAAGAGTTGCCCGACGCTGCGGAGAAGATCGCCTACGCGATCCCGTCCTACGCAGTGAACGGACGCAACCTCGTGCACTTCGGCGGTTGGAAGGACTACCTGTCGGTGTACCCGGTGCCCGAGGGCGACGACGCCTTCCAAGCGGCGATCTCGGCCCACCGGGCCGGGAAGGGCACTCTTCGGTTCTCGCTGGCCGAGCCGCTGCCTGCCGAACTGATCCGCCAGATCGTGAGGTTCCTGCTCGCTGAGCGGGGCAGTCGCTAACGAGTTCAGGACTCGATCAGGGTGACCCCGGCCAGGGCGACCCGGAACCCGGCGCCGCTGTCGGTGTTGGCGCAGGTGACGCCGGCCTTCTCGCTGATGCAGACGAAGTTGCCGTACTGCAGCTTCTCGCCGTAGGGCAGCACCGCGAACTTGGTGCCGTCGTACTTCACCGAAGGGAAGCCGGAGGACTTCCACCACTTGGTGCTGTCCTCGCCCACCTTCGGGAAGGCGGCGGGGTCTCCGCTGCAGAAGAAGCTCGTGGTCGCGTCCACCGAGATGCCGGTGACGTCGAGCCCATCGTCCGGGCACACCTGTGCCGCCTTCGGCACCTTGGCCATCTTCATACCTTTGGGGAAGTGGCACAGCGCCCAGCCGTCCGCGACCGCGCACCAGATGCGTCCGCTCGGGCTGGCGAAGTGCCCGCCGCCGAAGCTGGTGACGTCGATCGCGCCGGTGGCGTCCGGGACGGTCGGCGCGGCGACGCCGGTCGACGTCGAGGCCGAGGTGGCGGGCGTGGCGGTTGGTTCGACGGCAGCACCGGACGCGGTTGGCGTGACGTCCACTGTGACGATCGGCCCGGGCGTCCACTTGGCGGAGCCGGACGAGCAGCCGCCCAACGCGAGGGCAGCTGCGATGATCAGTGCGGTGATTCTAGGCTTCATCTCGTTCTCGTTGCGGGAACAGGTTCGGCCCCAGTCTGCCAACGGGTCGTGCACGCTGGCTGAGAGCCGACTAACAATCCCCCAAAGGGTGGATTCGGCGCATGATCTGGATCAAGGGATCACAATCGAGCCATGACCTCGACAGCCGCCAGGGCATTGGTGCTGGGCAGCGGCGGCGCCACTGGGATCGCCTGGCAGGCGGGGGTGATAGCGGGGATGGCCGACGCCGGTCTGAGCCTCGCGTCCGAATTGGTGGTGGGTACTTCTGCGGGGGCGGTGGTCGCGGCTCGACTGACCACGGGCTGGACACCGGAACAACTCTTTCGTGCGTCCATGGATGCTTCGCCGCCGGACGGGCGGTTCGGCGCGCGTCCGGTGCTCGCGCTGCTGGCCGCGCAGGTCTACCCGAGCCGCCGGCACGCGCTGGCGTGGCTGGGACGGCGAGCCGAGCGGGCTTGGACGCCGGCCGCGGAGGCTCGCTGGATCGCTGCGCTGGTGCCCGAACTGGCAGGGCTGCCGTGGCCCCCTGAGTTGGTGATCGTGGCTACGGACGCCGCGTCGGGGCGACCGGCGTATTTCTCGCACAGCCAGCCCACCGACCTGGCCCGTGCGGTGGCTGCCAGTTGCGCGATTCCGGGCGTCTTCCCCGCCGTGCGCGTGGACGGCCGGCTCCACTTCGACGGCGGACTGCGCTCGCCAGCGAACCTGGACGCGACCCCGTCCGCTGCCTCGGTGATCGCGCTGGCACCGCTCGCCGGCTCGGTGCGGGCCTACCGCCGGCCAGGCGTGCAGGCCGAGGTGGTCGGACGCCGCGCTGCCGTGCTGCTGCTGCGCCCGGACGCGCCCAGTCGGCGCGCGATGGGCGCAGATGTGCTGTCCGTCACCCGCGCCGCAGAGGTCGCCAGGGCCGGCCGGACGCAGGGCCGGCGTGCCGGCGAACGCCTGGGTGGCGAGTGGCCAGCTCCCTTAGCGGCAGGAAGCGCTCCCTGAGCTTGACGAAGGGTCGTCCATTCGCTCGTGGCTACGGGCTTCGTCAAGCTCAGCCAGCGATGGGCGCATTGATCAGCGGTTCCTTAGCGGCAGGAAGCGCTCCCTGAGGAGGCTTCCGGGGAACGAGGAAGCCGTCACGAAGGGCGCCTCGCCACTCTTGTCGTGAGTGTGGCGGCCCGACGCGCGCGCGGTGCCTCGCAGGCCGATCACCACTCTCGTGATGGGCCGTTCGTTGTTGGGTTCAGCGGCGCTCGACGTGCGCCCAAGGTTGGGGGGTGCCCAAGGACCCTACTTGGCGAATAGAGTTGCGGACCCGCACGAGGAGGCCCAATGTTCCAGAAGTTGCTGGTCGCGAACCGCGGCGAGATCGCCGTCCGAGCCTTTCGCGCCGCCACCGAGTTGGGGATCGGTACGGTCGCCGTCTTCCCGTACGAGGATCGGCACGCCGAGTACCGGCTGAAGGCCGACGAGTCGTACGAGATCGGCGAACTCGGGCATCCGGTGCGCGCCTACCTCGACGTGGCCGGCATCATCGAAGCGGCCAAGCATGCTGAGGCGGACGCGATCTACCCCGGCTACGGCTTCCTATCCGAGAACCCCGATCTCGCGCAGGCGTGCGAGGAGGCCGGCATCAAGTTCATCGGTCCCAGTCACGAGGTGCTCGAACTCACCGGCAACAAGTCCCGGGCGATCGAGGCGGCGATCGAGGCGGGGCTGCCCACGCTGCGCGGCTCGGCTGCCAGCGACGACGTGGACACCCTGCTCGAAGCCGCCGAGGAGATCGGCTTCCCGGTCTTCGTGAAGGCGGTCAGCGGCGGTGGCGGACGCGGCATGCGCCGGGTCGACGATCCCGAGAAGCTGGCTGCGGCCCTCGCCGAGGCGATGCGCGAAGCCGAATCCGCGTTCGGCGATTCGCGGATGTACCTGGAGCAGGCGGTGATCAGGCCCCGGCACATCGAGGTGCAGGTGCTCGGCGACGCGGCCGGCGAGGTCATCCACCTGTTCGAGCGCGACTGCTCGGTGCAGCGTCGCCACCAGAAGGTGGTCGAGATCGCGCCGGCGCCGAACCTGTCCGCCGACCTGCGAGCACGGATCTGTGCTGATGCCGTGAAGTTCGCCCGGCACATCGGCTACGTGAACGCCGGCACCGTGGAATTCCTGCTGGGCGAGGACGGCAACTACGTCTTTATCGAGATGAACCCGCGCATCCAGGTGGAGCACACGGTCACCGAAGAGGTCACCGACGTCGACCTGGTCAGCTCGCAGATCCGGATCGCAGCCGGTGAGACGCTGGCCGACCTGGGGCTGAGCCAGGAGTCCGTCCACGTTCGCGGCGCCGCGCTGCAGTGCCGCATCACGACCGAGGACCCCGCCAACGGCTTCCGTCCCGACACGGGCGTGATCTCGGTCTATCGAACCCCTGGCGGCGCGGGCGTCCGCCTGGACGGCGGCGTCGTGTTCGCCGGCGCGACGGTCGGGGCGCACTTCGACTCGATGCTGGTGAAGCTCACCTGCCGAGGCAGCGACCTGCGCTCGGCGGCCCGCCGCGCGCACCGGGCGCTGACCGAGTTCCGGGTGCGGGGGGTGTCGACGAACATCCCGTTCCTGGAGGCGGTGATCTCTGATCCGGACTTCCTCGATGGGCACACCACTACGGGTTTCATCGACGAGCGGCCATACCTTCTGCACTACCACCTGCCCGCAGACCGGGGCACGAAACTGCTCACCTACCTGGCCGAGGTGAGTGTGAACAAGCCGAACGGCGAGCCTCGGATCGAGATCGAGCCGCGCGCGAAGCTGCCGGCGTCCCCGGACGGACGGTTCGCGTCCGCGCTCCCGTCCGGCACTCGGCAACGACTGCTGCAGGTCGGACCGGCGGCTTGGGCCGCTGAACTACGCGCCCAGCGCGCGGTGGGGGTCACCGACACCACCTTCCGGGACGCGCACCAGTCGCTGCTGGCGACCCGCGTCCGCACCAAGGACCTGCTCGAGGTGGCGCCCACGATCGCGCGGACGCTGCCGCAGCTGCTCAGCGTGGAGGCGTGGGGCGGGGCGACCTACGACGTGGCGCTGCGCTTCCTGAAGGAGGACCCCTGGGAGCGGCTGGACGCGCTGCACCAGGCGATGCCGAACCTTCCGCTGCAGATGCTGCTGCGCGGACGCAACACCGTCGGCTACACGCCATACCCGCTGGCCGTGACAAAGTCGTTCGTGGCTGAGGCTGCCCGTTCGGGCCTGGACGTGTTCCGCATCTTCGACGCGTTGAACAACGTCGACCAGATCCGTCCGGCGATCGAGGCGGTTCTGGAAACCGACCACGCGGTGGCCGAAGCGGCGCTCTGCTACACGGGCAACATGACTTCGCCGGCCGAGAGGCTCTACACGCTCGATTACTATTTGGCGCTCGCCGAGCAGCTGGTCGAGGCCGGGGCGCACGTGCTGGCGATCAAGGACATGGCCGGGCTGCTGCGGGCGCCGGCCGCGGCGAAGCTGGTCACCGCGCTGCGGGCCAACTTCGACCTGCCCGTGCACCTGCACACCCACGACACCGCCGGTGGCCAGCTGGGCACGCTGCTCGCGGCGATCGAAGCCGGGGTGGACGCGGTGGACGTCGCGGCGGCGTCCATGGCTGGGACGACGTCGCAGGTGTCGATGTCAGCCTTGGTGGCTGCGCTGGAGGGCACCGAGCAGGACACCGGGCTGAGCCTGGCCGCGGTGACCGCGCTGGAGCCGTACTTCGAGGCGGTCCGCCGGCTGTATGCACCGTTCGAGTCGGGGCTGCCCGGGCCGACCGGACGGGTTTACACGCACGAGATTCCCGGTGGTCAGTTGTCGAACCTGCGACAGCAGGCGATGGCCCTTGGGCTAGGTGACCGGTTCGAGGCCATCGAGGACATGTACGCTGCGGCGAACCGCATTCTGGGCAACATCGTGAAGGTCACACCTTCATCGAAGGTGGTCGGTGACTTGGCCTTGGCGCTGGTCGGGCGGGGCGCTGACCCGTCCGATTTCGAGGCGAATCCCAGTGCTTACGACATTCCGGATTCGGTGATCGGCTTCCTCAACGGCGACCTGGGTGACCCGCCCGGTGGCTGGCCGGAGCCGTTCCGCACCAAGGCACTGGCCGGACGGGTCACGAAGCCGGTGGTGACCGAGTTGTCGGACGCGGATTCGTCGGCCCTGGTCGCGCAACCGCGGCAGACGCTCAACCGGCTGCTGTTCCCCGGACCGACCCAGGATTACGAGGAGGCTGTGGCCGACTACTCAGAGCTCAGCGTGCTGCCGACGCGGCAGTTCCTGTACGGGCTGCGGTTGGATGAGGAGACCGAGGTCAATCTTGAGCGCGGCAAGAACCTGCTGCTGAAAATCCAGGCGATCGGCGAGGCCGATGACCGCGGCATGCGCCAAGTGGTGTGTGCGGTGAACGGACAGGTACGCATGGTGTCGGTCCGCGACAAAGCGGTGACTTCAACCGTGGCGGTGGCGGAGCGCGCGGAGACGTCCGTGCCCGGCCAGGTGCCGGCGCCGTTCGCCGGCGTGGTCACCCTGGTCGTCGAGGTCGGCGACGAGGTCGCCGCGGGCCAGCAGGTCGCGACCATCGAAGCGATGAAGATGGAAGCCGCGATCACCACCCCGGTGTCAGGTGTCGTGAAGCGCCTAGCCATCGGCCACGCCCAAGCCGTGGAGGGCGGCGACCTGCTACTGGAGATCGCCTCACCCTGAACGAAATAGGGGACGGTTCCTTTGTCGTTCAGGTTATCCACAGCCCGCCTCAGACCACCCGGGGCTGCTGTGGATAACCTGAACGATAAAGGAACCGTCCCCTATTCGTTCACCGATCGTTGGGGTGTTCCTGCTGCTAGCAGTTGGACGCAAGCCTCAGCTCGCGGTGGGGGCCTCCGTCTCGGCGGTCTCGGACGTCGGGGAAGGCTCAGTCGGTGTGGGCTCAGGTACTGGCTGCGAGGGCTGGCCTGCGTCCGGGCCATGACCCGGGCCGTGGTCGCCGTGGGGATGCCCATGGTGATCTCCGGGTGGGCCACCGTGGAAGCCACCCGGGGAAGGCGGTGGGAACCCTCCTGGCGGGGGCGGGAATCCTCCCGGAGGCGGTGGGAAGTCGCCGCGCGGCGGCGGGAATCCCTCGGTGCCTCCGGTAGGGCTTCCGCTCGGTGTCGGCGGAGCGGTCGGGTCCGGCTGCGCGCTCGGCGCTTGCTCGGTGGTCGGTTGCGGTTCCTGGCTCATGACAGCACGCTAGCCACGCGATGGAGGTGTTCGTAGGGGGTCGAGGCGATCCACATGGACGCCATGCCACAGGTTGGAATCTGGAAACAGCGTCGGCATCGACATGACGGGCCAGCCCCATTCCATCTCGGTGACCACTGCGTCCCGGGCGTGGGAGCCGGCGAGGCGGGCCACGAGCTCCAGCGAGAGGTCGATACCGGCCGAGATGCCACCGGACGTCCACAGACCAGGAGCTGCCTGGACGAAACGCGCAGTCCGGTCTATGCGAGTCGACGGCGAAAGAGCCTCAAGCTCGGCGAAGGCTCCGTGGTGGGTGGTGGCGTCCCGGTCGTCGAGCAGCCCGGCGGCGGCGAGGACGAGTGCCCCGGTACAGACGGACGCGACCACGTCGGCTTCCACGGAAACCGAACGCACCCAGCCGAGCAGGTCGGTATCGCCCAGCAGCCGCCGGGTACCGGCACCTCCGGGGATCACCAGCACGTCGGGCGCTGGGCAGTCGGCGATCGTGAACCGCGGTAGAACGGTGAAGCCACCGCGTCCGACCACCTGTCCGGGATGCAGGCCCACCGAACAGACCGCGAACGCGGCGGGGTCGGTCAGTTCGCCGGCGACGTTGAAGACCTCGTAGGGGCCGGCGTAGTCCAGCACCTCCATGTCGTCGAAGGCGAGAATCGCGACTTGGCGCGTCCGTCCCGAGGTCGCTGCGTCCACCGGGGCCTCAGGCAGTGGCCGGACGGCGGTACTGCGCGTCCCCGAAGCCGAGGATCAGCCACCCGACTACGGGGAACAGCACCATCCAGACGATGTTGAACACCGGTCCCTTGCCGAAGGTCTCACCGATCTTGTACGACACCAACAGGGCCAGGACGATGTTGACCACCGGCACCAGCAACAGCAGGAAGAGCCAGGGGTTGTAGCCGGCCATCCGGAACTCCACGTAGGTGTTGTAGAACGGGATCAGCGACGCCCATCCGGGCTCCCCGGCCTTGGCGAAGACCTTCCAGACGGCGACGAGCATGAGCACACCGATCGCCAGCGAGACCAGGATGACCGGCAGCGAGAACAGGGCGTCATTGAAAGATGAGTCCACGGTGCTCCTTGGGACGGAATCGTGTGGCCCGTTCAGCGGGCCGGAGAGCGCAGCATAGCGAGGGCGGGTTCCGACCGTCCGCTCGGTTGGGGCAGAGTGGGCGCCATGACTGTGGAGCCGACTCCCCAAGCCCCGCTGGTGCTGCGCGGACGCCGCTTCGACGCGGCCCGTCCGGCGGTGATGGGCATCATCAACCGGACGCCGGACTCGTTCTACGCCGCGGCCCGGTTCACCGATCTGGAGCCGGCGCTGGCCGCGCTCGACCGGATGCTCGCCGACGGTGCTGACCTGATCGACGTGGGCGGCGTCCGCGCCGGGCAGGAGGGCGAAGTGGTCGACGCCCGGGCCGAGGTCGAGCGAGTGCGTCCCTTCCTGCTGGCCGCGCGCGAGCGTCACCCGGACGTGCTGCTGAGCCTCGACACCTGGCGCTCCGAAGTGGCCCTTGCCTGCGCGGACGCACGCGTCGACCTGGTCAACGACACCTGGGCAGGGGCTGACCCCGAACTGGTGGGTGTGGCCGCCGAACTCGGCGCCGGCTACGTCGTCTCGCACACCGGCGGGCTGCCGCCGCGGACCGACCCGGTCAACGTCCGCTACGGCGACGACCCGGACGACGTGGTCGCCGACGTGCTGCGCACCCTGGCCGCGGGGGCTGGGCGGGCGGTACGGGCGGGCGTCCCGGGTGAGCGGGTGCTGGTCGACCCGACCCTCGACTTCGGCAAGACCACCCGCAACTCGCTGCGGGTGCTGCGCGCGACCCACCAGGTGGCCGCGCTCGGCTATCCGGTGCTGCAGGCCTTGTCGCGCAAGGATTTCGTCGGTGAGACCCTCGACCTGCCGGTGGCCGAGCGGCTGTACGGCACGCTCGCGGCAACCGCGATCGCCGGCTGGCTGGGCACCACGGTGTACCGCGCACACGACGTGTTGGCCACCCGGCAGGTGGTCGACATGGTGGCGTCGATCCGCGGCGACCGTCCGCCGGCGGTAGCGGTGCGCGGCGAACCCCAGTCGTCCGGCAGGTAGCGGTCGAGTCGCCGGACAAGAAGCACAGGATTCGGTGCCATCGAGCCGTTCTGGCCGGTGCGGGCGAAAGTGCAGTGCGTTTTCTCACAGCACTGGCTCGACACCACGGGCATAGGCTGCCGGGATGGAACTGAAAGACATGCGGCTGAGCTACGAGAAGGGCAGCCTCGACGAGATGGACGCCGGGAGCGCGCCGTTGCAGCTGTTCCAACGCTGGCTCGACGAGGCTATCCGGACCAAGGTGCCGGAGCCGAACGCGATGACGCTTGCCACGGTGGGTGCGGACGGGCGGCCGTCCACGCGGATCGTCCTGATCAAGAGCGCGGACGAGCGCGGGCTGGTCTTCTTCACCAACTACGAGTCGCGTAAAGGACGAGAGCTGGCTGCCAATCCCCAAGCCGCGCTGCAGTTCCACTGGGTGCAGCTGGAGCGGGTCGTGCGCATCGAGGGACATGTCGAGCGCACCTCTGCCGAGGAATCGGACGCCTACTTCGTCACCCGTCCGCTCGATTCGAGGATCGGCGCCTGGGCGTCCCCGCAGAGCGAGGTGATCGCCAATCGAGGCGTCCTGCTGGCGAACGCCGCGAAGGCGTCCGCCAGGTTCGGGCTCAAGCCACCGCGTCCCGAGCAGTGGGGCGGCTACCGGTTGGTCCCCGACGTATGGGAGTTCTGGCAGGGCCGCAAGAGTCGCCTGCACGATCGCGTCCGATTCCGCTTGGCGGACGGCACCTGGCTGAAGGAGCGCCTAGCCCCCTAGAGGAAACCCACCGCTCCCCTCCCGACTTGTCAGAATCTCACGGCGTTATAGCGCCGTGAGATTCTGACAAGTCGGGAGGGAGGGGAGTTTCGAGTTGGGCTACCAATGCTTCCAGGGGGGCGCCAAGGCGCCGGGGAACCACGTGGGCGGTGGTGGGACCGGTGAAGATGAACACGTGCTGGTCAGTGGTGATGACCTTCTCCACGGCGCTCAACGGGATCACCTCAGCTCGATGATCGACGGCGACGTGCAGACCGTCGGCGTCGAGCCAGAGCTTGCGCTCGGCTCCGGTCTGGGCCAGGGCCTGCCGCGCCTTGGCCAGGTAGGGGCGCGGCAGGAACCGTGCGATCACCGGCGCGAGGTGGCGCGATTGCCAGATGCCCACCGCGGCTAGCGTCCCGATTGCCAGCAGTTCGCCCATTCCGGCCCACGCGAACTCGCGGCCCAGGACCAGCGGGATCACGATTACCAGGGAAACCACCAGGTACGCGATCGTCCCCGAGACCCACGGCGCGATCAGCCGGATGCGCTCGATCCGTTGCGCCTCCTCCCCGGACTGCTGCGCGCGGAACGCGGCGAACGCTGCCAGGTCGGCTTCGGTGAGGCTGTACTCAAGCACGCGAAGAGGGTAGCCGACCGCAGACCTGAGCACGCCCAGGACAGGCCGAGCACTCGACTCACAGACCAGGGACGCCCAGATCCTTGAGCCGGGAACGCAGGTGACCGTAGGTGTCGCCGTTGGAGAAATAGACGCCGGTCAGCCCGGCCTCCTGCGCGCCTCGAACGTTGACTTCCATGTCGTCGACGAACACCGCCTCGTGCGGCTGGATGCCGAGGGTTTCGATGATGTGGCGGAAGAACGCCGGGTCGGGCTTTGCCAGCCCCACCTCGTAGGAGAAGAACTGGTGGTCGAAGTGCGAGTCGTAGGGCAGGTTCGCCTTGATGTGCGCGCCCCGATAGCTCTGCTGGTTCGTGGCCAGGGCGGTCACCACGCCGGCGGCGCGCACCCGGTCGACCAGCCGCAGCATGAAGTCGTCCACATCGATCCGGCACCACAACTCGATCAGGTCGTCAGCCGTGCACTCGCGCCCTCGTCGTTCGAGGATCTCGGTGAGCACCTCGCGCAGGTCGACCTCGCCGGTCAGCGTGGTCATCTCGCGGCGGAACGCCTCCTCGGCGAACCCCGGACCACCCAGCCGGGCGAACTCCGTCAGCCAGCCCGAGCGCGGGTACTGCACCACTCCGTCGGCGTCCATCAACAACGCACGGATCATCACATCGCCTTTCGGACTCGTCCTTACCGCGTGCAGGTACTGGATCGAGCCGGTTGTCAGTCGATCGAGCGCGCCGCACCCTTGTCTGCGCTGAGCGCCAGGGAGGCGTACACCTTCAGCGCCGTCGAAACCTCGCGGACGCGGTCCTTCGGCTTCCACCCGGCAGCGTCCTGGCGGGCGCGGCGCTCGGCGAGGGTGGCATCGTCAACCAGCACGTTGACGCTGCGGTCGGGGATCGAGATCTCGATGATGTCGCCGTCCTCGACCAGACCGATCAGACCGCCGGCCGCAGCCTCGGGCGAGACGTGGCCGATCGACAGGCCGGACGAGCCGCCGGAGAAGCGACCGTCGGTGATCAAAGCGCACTTCGGACCGAGGCCGAGCCCCTTCAGGTAGGACGTGGGGTACAGCATCTCCTGCATCCCGGGGCCGCCCTTCGGGCCTTCGTAGCGGACGACCACCACGTCACCGGCCTGGACGCGCTTGCTCAGGATCGCCTCGACCGCAGCCTCCTGCGATTCGGCGACGATCGCCGGTCCGCGGAAGGTCCATTGGTCTTCAGGGACGCCGGCGGTCTTCACGATGCAACCGTCCTCGGCGAGGTTGCCCTTCAGCACCGCCAGCCCGCCGTCGGCGGTGTAGGCGTGTTCGACCGAGCGGATACAGCCGTCGGCGGCGTCGGTGTCGAGATCGGTCCACCGGTTCGTCGAGCTGAAGGCCTGCGTGGTGCGGACGCCGCCCGGCGCCGCGAACCAGAGGTCGTTCGGCGGGGCTGCGGATGCGCCGCTGCGGATGTCCCAGGTGTCCAGCCACTCGGCCAGCGAGTCGGAGTGGACGGCGTGCACGTTCTCGTCCAGCAGCCCGCCCCGGCGCAATTCGCCAAGGATCGCCGGCATGCCGCCGGCTCGGTGCACGTCCTCCATGTAGTACTTCGTAGTATTCGGTGCGACCTTGCTTAGGCATGGGGTCACCCGGGACAGCGCGTCGATGTCGGCCATCGTGAAGTCGACGCCGGCCTCCCGTGCCGCGGCGAGGATATGCAGCACCGTGTTGGTCGAACCGCCCATGGCGATGTCGAGCCGCATCGCGTTGGCGAACGCCGCTTTGGTCGCGATCGATCGCGGCAGCACCGACTCATCGTCCTGGCCGTAGTAGCGGCCGGCCAGTCGGACCACCAGGCGCCCGGCTTCAAGGAACAGTTCCTTCCGGGCCGCTGCAGTCGCCAGGGTCGAGCCGTTGCCGGGTAGCGAAAGGCCGAGCGCCTCGGTCAGGCAGTTCATCGAGTTGGCGGTGAACATGCCCGAACAGGAGCCGCAGGTGGGGCAGGCGTTCTCTTCGATCGCGGCGATCTGCTCGTCCGAAATCGCCTCGTCCACGGCCTTGACCATGGCGTCGATGAGGTCGAGCCGGGCTGAGCCGCCCTCATCCGGTGCGCCGGTCACCACCCGGTCGCCGAGAATGCGTCCGGCTTCCATCGGGCCGCCGCTGACGAACACGGTCGGGATGTTCAGCCGTAGTGCCGCCAGCAGCATGCCGGGGGTGATCTTGTCGCAGTTGGAGATGCAGATCAGCGCGTCCGCGCAGTGGGCGTTCACCATGAACTCAACGGAGTCGGCGATCAGTTCGCGGCTGGGCAGCGAGTAGAGCATGCCCGCATGACCCATGGCGATGCCGTCATCGACTGCAATAGTGTTGAATTCGCGTCCGACGCCACCGGCTTCGGCGACCGCCCCGGCGACCAATTGGCCCATGTCCTTGAGGTGCACGTGGCCCGGCACGAACTGCGTGAACGAGTTGGCGATCGCCACGATCGGCTTGCCGAAGTCGGACTCGACCATGCCAGTGGCGCGCCAAAGCGCGCGCGCGCCGGCCATGTTCCGGCCGTGGGTGGTGGTGCGGGAGCGTAGTGCGGGCATGATTCCTCGATTCATTCAACCCAACCAGCCTAATCGCCAGCCCATTCCCCAGCGATCTCGGCCAAGAGCTGGTCGAGCGTCGACGCTTCCGGTAGCAGACGTGACCGCCTGAACGGTCGGGGACGGTTCCTGTTCGTTCACGTTATCCACAGCAGACGCCGGATCTGTGGAAAAGCTGAACGGAGAAGAACCGTCCCCCATCGTTCACCCGACCGTTCACCCGGACCGGATTAGGAACCGTCCCCCGAGTTGGTCCGCGGGGGCTACAGGTCGGCGGTGCCGCTGACCACCGTGCGGACGCGGCCGCCGATCCAGATGGCGGTGCCGTCGTCGTGGACGAAGATCTCGCCGCGGCGGCCCAGGCGTGATCCCTGCGTTGCCATGTAGGTCGGTGGCACCAGGGATCGAGCGCGCAACCACTGGGCGGCGGCGGCGTTCAGGCTGCCGGTGACCGGGTCCTCCCAGTTGCCGACGAAGCCGCGCACCTCGTAGGCAGATGGGCCCTCCGACAGGCCGATCAGGCCCAGGTGCTGAGTGGGTCCAAGTCGAGAGTGGTCGATCGAGGCCGCGCGCACGGCGGCCGCGTCCGCGAGTTGGATCATCATCCACGGCGGGCCGTTGTCGCCCCACTCGTGCGCCACCCACTCGTTGCTCGGGATGCCGAGCACGGCCTCCGCCAGTTGCACCGTCGCCGGATCCAGCGGTCCGGTGCGCAATCGGACGGGCGCCGCGAACGCGAGCCGGTCGTCGTCCAGATGCAGTTGCACCAGACCGGCGCCGCACTCCTGCACGAGCCGTCCCGGCGTCCGCGGACGCCCACCGGCGGCCAGCCACGCGTGCGCGCTGCCCAGGGTCGGGTGCCCGGCGAAGGGCAGTTCCGCGCTCCCGGTGAAGATGCGGACGCGGTAGTCGGCCGCCGCATCGTCCGGCGGGAACAGGAAGGTGGTCTCCGACAGGTTCGTCCAGGACGCGAACGACTGCAGCTCCGCATCGTCGAGCCCGGAGCCGTCCAGAACCACGGCCAGCGGGTTGCCGCTGATGCCGCCGTCGCCGAAGACGTCGACTTGGGCGAACGGGCGCTTCATTCGCCCAGACCGGTGCCCAGCTTGCGCGCGGTGTCCAGCCACTCGTGGTCCGGGGGTACGAGTTTCACCTTGCCGGCGACCTCCTCCAAGGGCACAAGTTCGGTGTCCTCGCCGCGGGCGGCGACCATGATGCCGAACTGTTCCCTCGACACGGCGTGGGCCGCGGCCGTCCCCAACCGGGACGCGAGCAGCCGGTCGGCCGCGCACGGGGTGCCGCCGCGCTGCACGTAGCCCAGGATCGAAACCCGCGACTCCAGCCCGGTGGCGGCTTCGAGTTCGCGGGCGAGCTTGAATGTGTGCTCGCGCTGGGAGTCCTCCACGTTGGCCAGGTGGGCCTTCGCCGCCCGCACCGACTCTGGGCTCTTGGCGGCCTTCACGAGCAGTTGCGCAGCCTCGTAGTCGGCGGCGTCCTGCGAATCGCGGGCGCCCTCGGCGACCGCCACAACCGAGAAGGTCGAGCCCTTCTGCAGCCGCTGCTTGATGGTGTCGGCGACCGAATCGACCGAGTATGGGATCTCCGGCAGCAGGATGATGTCCGCGCCGCCGGCGATCCCAGCGCCCAGGGTCAGCCAACCCGCGCGGTGGCCCATGATCTCGGTGAGGATGATCCGGTGGTGGCTGTGAGCGGTGGAATGCAGCCGGTCAACGGCCTCGGTGGCGATTTCCATCGCGGTCGCGAAACCGAAGGTGGTGTCGGTGCGGGCGATGTCGTTGTCGATGGTCTTCGGCAGCGTGATCACGTTCAGGCCCGCCTCGGCCAGCCGCATCGCGTTCTTCGCCGTCCCGCCGCCGCCCAGCAGCACCAGTGCCGACAGCCCTTCCTTCTCGTAGTTCTCCACCACCTGCGGACGCATGTCGCGCACCTCGCCGTCCACGACCATCTTGTGCACCTTGTCGCGGCTGGTGCCCAGGATCGTGCCGCCGATGGTGAGGATTCCGGAAAGCGCCTTCGTATCCAGCGACGAGTATCGGTTCTCCACCAGCCCACGGATGCCGTCGCGGTAGCCGAGCAGATCCCAGCCGTTCCCGATCGCAGCCTTCCCGAAGCCCCGGATGGCCGCATTGAGGCCGGGGCTGTCGCCGCCCGCCGTGAGAATCCCGATCCGCTTCTTCGCCTGAGCCATTCTTCGTCCCTCACTACTGGGTGTGCAGCTTTCGCGTTCAGGCTAGTGCTCGCGGCGCGTGGCGGCGATGGTCAGTCCGGGTGCGGGGGCTAGTTTGGGACGAGGTCCACAACCCCTGGAGGCTCCCATGCGGACTCGACGACTCCTCGTACTGCCGTCAATGCTGTTGCTGGCCGCCTGCGCCGTGGTGAATCCGGCCGCGCCGGCAACGCCGTCGGCGCCGCTCGCGACCGCGTCCGGTACGCCGACACCGTCGGTCACCGCCACGCCGACACAGACAGTCACGTCCGCGTCCCCGAGCGTCACCCCTAGTCAGGACACGGCCGCGAAGCTCGTGCTGCGCGGGGACGGCCTGGGCACATTCGACTTCGGTGCGAAACAGGCACCGGTGGCCGAGTTGCTCAGCGACCAATTGGGCGACCCGGACGAGGCTTCGCAGGGCATCCTCTGCGAACTCGACGACAGCAGCCCGTGGGCAGAAACCCAGTCCTACGGCGGGCTCTGGGTGCAGTTCGTGGCGAAGGATAAGCAGAAGTCGTCACCGCGGACGCTCGCCGCGTGGGGCTTTGCCCTCGCCGAGGACTTCGCCTCACCTCTGCAAATGGCGGACGAGGTTCCGCTGACGCTGAACTTCAAGGAACTCAAGGCGAAGTACCCCAAGGGAAAACTTGAGGACATCGGCTTCGGGGACGGTTCGGCGATGTTCACCCTGCCGAACAAGATGCGTTTCATCGGCGTGGACGAACCTGACACCGTCCAGGCCGGTCAGCTCACCTTCTGCGAGTAGCCCGGAGACGCCCCTACGCGCCCCAGACCGACGTGGCGCCGGAATGCCCCACGACCACGATCACGGCCAAGCCGGCAAGCGCGGCGACGATGGTGAGGGTGCCAAGGGTGACCTTCAGCGGACGACTGGTCGACTTCGAGGTGAGCATCAGCAGCAGTGTGGTCACCGCTAGCGCGGTGGCCGGCCAGGGGGCAAGCATGCCCCAGGTCATGTGAGTCGCCAGGGCACCCGTGCCGGTCGCCCCGCCGGCGAAGGCTTCGCCGGTCACTCGCGCGCCCACGACGGAACCGCCTGCTGCGAAGGCTCCGGCGAAGACCAGCCAGCCGTAACGCTTCCGCGCCCGCTCTGACACCGCGATCACGATGGCTCCGAGGGCCGCCAACGGCAGGAGCACGACCGCAGCGTGGACGACGAGTGGGTGCAGGGGCAGTCCGAAGAGAGTCATGGTTTATTGTTCAACTATCTTCCTCCGGATTCAAGGGCGCCCGGGGTCAAGGCCGAAGTTCGCGTACCAGGCCGCCGTCCGCCTCTTCGAAGCCCACGCGCAGCAGGTAGGCCCTCAGCGCAGCTGACTCCGGCTGGGCCACCACCTGGGTGAAGCCGGCATCGGTGAGCGCCTTCGCGCCATCGCCGTAGAGCCATTGGCCGATCCGGGAGTCGCGGTAGGCACTCATCACGTAGTCGAGGCGCAACTGCAACACTTCTCCGTCCGGGTGTCCGACCAGCGCACCGGCCGGCAGCCCGTCGCGGGTGAGAACGAGCGCGAAGTCGCCGGCGTCCGGGGCGCGGAAGGACGGGTGGAAGGTGGCGATGTCGGCCGCGTGCGAGCTCAGGAAGTCGAGCAGGAACGGGGCCTGCGACTCGATCGGGACCGCACCGAGGTCGCGGTTTGCGCCGAATTCCTTGCGCAGGAACCAGATGTTCAGGCCCGCCACGGCCGCGTTCGTGATGATGATCGGTATCGACGGCAACAGGGCACCGTAGGCGACGAAGACCAGCGACCCGATCAGGGACACCGTCCGGAGTCGCACCACCGAGGTCATAGCCAGCGAAGCAACGACCAGGGCGGACGCCAGGTACCCGACCAACTCGATCCAGGAGAAGCTCATCGCGTCAGCCTATGGCGTGCTCGGGCGGGTGTGAGCGAACCCAAGAGCCAAGCCGGGACGCTACGGTAACGCCTGTGCCGAAACAGACCCCCAGCCCTCCGGCCGGTGCGCCGGGAACCCGACGCGGGCGTCTGCGCCTGCTGTCCGTGGTGCTGCTGGCGCTGATCGCGGCGCTCTTCGCTGTGGTTGGGATTCGGCTCTACTTCGCCCCGCCGGTGGACGCCTTGGTGGGCGCGCTGCTCGGAGTGGTCGCTGCGGTCAGCGCGTTGGCCTACGGGCTGTCCGCACGTTGGGTGGCCATCCAGAAGCGCTGGGGCCACATCACTGCGATCGTGGTAGTGGCGCTCGGCCTGATCCTCGGCATCACCGCCAACATGACCTTGCTCGAGTGGGCGATCCTCGCCGCGAACCTGATCGCTCTGATCGCGCTGGCCGGCTCGATTCCGCGTCGAGAGCCCAAGACCGACCGCTGAGGAGCGCTCGTGAGAACCAGCGGCCATCATCTGTCCGTCCCTGAGCCTCGATACACCGAGTGAGCGCGGTCTCGACAGGCTCGACCAGCCGATCGGTGGATCAGGGGAGGAGTGCTCGTGAGGAACGAACGGCCATCGCCAATCGGTCCCTGAGGAGCGCTCGTGAGGAACGAACGAGCGCGTCACGAAGGGCCGCCGCCTGCCGTTGCCTGACGATGGCGGACGCCCTTCATGACGCCCCGCTCGTTCCTCGCGGGGCTCCTCAGGGAGCGTTTGGTGGGTGTTCGTTCCTCGCGGGGCTCCTCAGGGAGCGTTTGGTGGGTGTTCGTTCCTCGCAGGGCTCCTGAGCGATCGCGTTGGGGGTGGGCTCGTTCTCGCCGGGCTCGGGCATCGCCTGGAGCATGCGTCCGTCCACCAGGTTGGCTCAGCGTAAGAACCGGGTAAGGATGGACGGCATGTCTCTTGATGCCGCCAACCCGTTCGCCGCCGCGTCCACGCTGCTGTTCGAACTGCCCGACTTCAACGCGATCCGCGACGAGCACTACCAGCCCGCCATCGAAGCGGGCATGGCCGAGCAACTGACGCAATTGGACGCGCTTGCCACGAACCCCGAGCCAGCCACGGTGGCGAACGTGATCGAGGCCTGGGAATCGTCCGGGCAGCTGCTCAGTCGTGCGCTGAACGCCTTCTACACGAAGCAGCCGGCAGACACCAACGACACCCTGGACGCGATCGAGGCCGCGATCGCGCCCCAACTCGCCGCTCATGGCGACGCGATCTTCCTCGACCGCGCTCGCTACGAGCGGGTCGCAGCGCTGGCCAGGCGGGAAGCCGGCGGCGAGGCGGCGCTCGACGTGCAGTCGGCATATTGGCTCGAACGTCGGCTGCGCGACTTCGAGCGGGCCGGCGTGAACCTCCCCGAGGCCGACCAGCAGCGCCTGCGCGACCTGAACCAGCGGATCGCGGAGTTGCAGTCCGCCTTCGGTCGCGTCTCGCTGGCCGGCATGAACGCCGGGGCGGTTCTGGTGTCCGATCGTGCTGAGCTGGACGGCCTGAGCGAGGCCGAGATCGACGGCGCGCGCGAGCGGGCGACCGACCAGGGCCATGCGGACGGTTGGCTGATCGAGCTCGACAACACGTCCGGACAGCGTCCACTCGACGTGCTCAAGCACCGTGGGCTGCGCGAGCGGCTGTTCAAGGCGTCCGTCGGTCGTGGCCTGGGTGGCGACCACGACACCCGTCCGCTGATCGTCGAGCTGGCCCGGCTGCGCGCCGAACGGGCGAAACTGCTCGGTTTCGCCAATCACGCCGACTACGTGGCTGCGGACGGCTGCGCGCGCAACGGGCAGGCGGTCAAGGCGTTGCTCACCAAGCTCGCTCCGGCGGCGGTGGCCAACGCCAGGGCCGAAGCGGACGAACTGGCCGGCGTCTGGCGCCGGATCGAACCCGACGCGCCCCTGGCCGCCTGGGACTGGCAGTACGTCTCGGAGCTGCTGCGTGCGGAGCGCTACGACCTGGACGCGTCCGCGCTGCGTCCCTACCTGGAACTGGAGCGGGTGCTGCACGAGGGCGTGTTCGCGGCGGCCAACGGCCTGTACGGGATCACCTTCACCGAGCGGCCGGAGTTGGTCGGTTACAACGATGAGGTGCGGGTGTTCGCCGTCGATGAGGCGGACGGGACGCCGATCGGACTGTTCGTCGCCGACTTCCACACGCGTCCGGGCAAGCAGGGCGGCGCGTGGATGAACAACCTGGTCGACCAGAACCACCTGCTCGGGCAGCTGCCTGTGGTGTGCAACAACTCGAACCTGGTCAAGCCGCCGGCCGGACAGCCCACGTTGATGACCTGGGACGACGTGATCACGCTTTTCCACGAGTTCGGCCACGCCCTGCATGGGCTGCTCTCCGACACTCGCTATCGCTCGCAGTCAGGCACCGAAACCCCGCGTGACTTCGTGGAATACCCGTCGCAGGTGAACGAGATGTGGGCGCTCGACCCGGTGATCCTGCCGCGCTACGCCGTCCATCACGCCACTGGCGAGCCGATGCCGGCGGAGTGGATCGAGACGCTGCGTGCGTCCACACGGTTCGGACAGGGCCACAAGACCACCGAGTACCTTGGCGCCGCACTGCTCGACCAGGTCTGGCACTCGACCGACCTTGAGGATCTACCCACCGATCCCGAGCAGGTCGAGTCGTTCGAGCACGCAGCCCTGGCCAAGGTGGGTCTCGACTACGACCTCGTGCCCCCGCGGTACCGCTCGGGCTATTTCCGCCACGTGTTCGAGGGCGGCTACGACGCCGGCTACTACGCCTACATCTGGTCTGAAGTGCTGGACGCGGACACCGCCGCCCACATCACCGCCTCTGGCGGCCTGACCAGGGAGAACGGCGAGCGCTTCCGCCGCCACCTTCTGGCCCGCGGCGGTTCCATCGACGCGATGGACGCCTACCGTGACTACCGCGGCCAGGACCCTGAGCTACGCCACCTACTGGAGCGCCGCGGCCTGGAGCTCTGAAGCTTCGTCCACCCACGTCCGCGTGCGCTCAGCCGCGCCGGGACTAGCTGAAGGTAATGCCCAGACGAAGAAAGATGCGCTGCGACAAGGTGACAATTCAAGCAACTTCAAATCCCGCGTCATAGTCCGAAAGCCACCGCGTCTTCGTGGTTGGAGGTCCATATCGGACCGCATTGGGGAGAAGTACGAAGGCCAGCGCCACCTGCACTCATCGGGCGGCGCCTGATTCGGGTACGCCCGGGTCGGCTGGGAGCATTGGGGGACAAATGAAGAACACCATGATTGCGCGCGCCAACAGGGGCCAATTCGGGCAGGGATTGGCATTCGGTTGGCGCATAGTCGCGGTGCTGCTGGCGGCATTGCTGACGATGCTGGGCATGCCTGCGACCGCGCACGCCGCCGGGACCGGGGATACGGCCGCCACGATCCTCAAGGGGATTGAGGGCGGCCCGGCGGTGTACGAGGTGGGCGACACCGTCACGTACCGGCTGATCATCCAGTGCAGCAGCCTCGTCGGTCCGTGCGGCATCGGTACGGTCACCGATGCGATCGACCCGAACCTCAAGGTGAGCCTCGCGGACGTGGTGCTGCCGACCACAACTCAGGCCGGCACCGAGCCGCCCCCGATGACCAAGACGCTGGACGCGGACGGCAATCTCGTGATCACCGTCGGCACGTCGGCCCAGCCGTTCATGGACGGCCCGTCGATGGATATCCTCGTGGTGGCCAAGGTGAAGAGCTACCCGGTGGCGGGTGGCGGAAAGATCCCCAACTCCGCGTCCATCGCGATCACCGACGGCGACGGCGAGACTTCGGGTCCGGTCGTCATCGAGGTCAAGGCACCCCTCAAGGACTGGGGCCTGGTGAAGACGGTCTCGGGCAACTCCACACCCGCGCCCGGCGAACTCGTCACCTTCGCCATCAACTTCACCCGTCCGACCAAGGTAGGCGGCACCGACATCAGCGGCGCGACCCTGATCGACGACCTGCCGGCCGGCCTCGAGTTCGTCTCGGCCACCTCGCAGTATCCGACCGTGCCAGGCGCCTATGACAGCGCGAGCCACTCCGTGAAGTGGGACGTCCCCGCGTTGTCGGCAGGCAGCGAACTCAACTGCGGCGCCTCGGGCTGCACCTCCTACTTCACCGCCTATGTGACGCTTCGCGTGCCGCCGAACGGGCTTACGTCCGAGATGCCGGCCGCGGGCACGACGTACAAGAACAAGGCGACCGCCGAAGTCACTTACGTCGATGGCACGAAGGCCACCCTGGACGCGTCCGCGAGTGTGAGCACCGAGGCGCCGGTGATCAAGAAGCACTGGTTCAAGTCGGGCCCGGCCACCGTCGCCCCGGACGGAGCGATCGCATGGCGGCTCTACGCCAAGAACGAGGGCAACGTCAGCTGGCACAACGTCTCTCTGGTGGACACGCTGCCGGTAGACGGCTCCGGCGCGATGAGTGTGGAGAACCTGGAGCTTCACCGCGCGTACGTCGACTACCAGCCGGTGGCTCCGCGCGGTCAGGTGGTCACGGTCGACTTCAGCACCGACGGCACGACCTGGACCGACACCTACGCCTGGGACTCGTCCCAGAACTCGCCGACCACGCACGCGGTGCCGTCCGGCGCCAAGTACGTCCGGCTGTCGCTGGCCACGCTCGCCCCGGGCGCGACGATGGAGATCATGCTGCGCGGGCACGTTCCCGCGACCACCAGCCTCGACGCGTCCATCAGCAACTGCGCGCTGCTGCAGGCGGACGAGCTGCCGGCCCAGACCCCGTCCTGCGTGACCACCACGGTCGACCCCAAGGTGTCACGGATCACGCCGTACAAGACCCACACCCTGAACGCCCCCGGCCAGGACGCGGTTGTGCCCGGTGAGGTGTTCACCTGGAAGATCGGTTTCAATGCGGTCGGCTCGCTGCCGATCTCGACGGTCACGCTGTCCGACCGGTTGCCGAAGGAGTTCGAGTTCCTGGGCGTGACGTGTTTCACCACTTATGGAATGGGCGGCGGCCTGAACGGCGCGGTGTCCTCGAGCTGGGAGTGCCCAGAGCACCCGATCCCGGCCTACACGGCGGTGTCGCAGGCGGACGGGACCACGCTGATCACGTTCAAGGACATCAGCCTGCCCGACCTGGCGAACCAGGAGAACGTCGGCTACAGCATCCAGCTGAAGGTGCGGGTGCGTCCGGGAACTTCGATCCAGAGCTACACCAACGAGGTGCGGGTGCTCACCAACGACGCCATCACCAAGTGCGAGCCGAACTACTACAAGTCGGCCGTCGGCACGGACACCACCGACATCGACGGCGATGGAGTCACCGACGAGGAGGTCTGCCTCTACCCGGACAAGCTCCCGGTGGTCGAGGCGGCCGCGGTCGAACTGACCAAGTGGGACAAGGGAACGCTGCCGAACGTCTTCGAGGGCACCGGGACGGCGACGCCGCCGTCCGGCGTCAACGAGACCGAATGCCCGGCCTGGCAGGGCTACACCCGCTACCCGTGCGTGGCCGTCACCATGCCGGGGGAGAGTTTCGACTACCGGCTGCGGCTGCAGAACCTCGGCAACGTGCCGCTGACCGACTACGTGGTCTACGACATCCTGCCGGTCGTCGGTGACACCGGGGTCGGTCAGTTGCTGAGCAACGGCCAGCGCGGCACCGAGTGGTCGCCCGAACTGACTGGGCCAGTGACCCTGAACGGGCTGAGCACGACCACGAACTCGGGCTACCTGGTGGAGTACAACCTCACCTCGAACCCGTGCCGTCCCGAGCTGAACACGGCCACCGCGGACGCGTCCTGGCAGGCCTCCTGCAATGACAGCTGGTACACCGCCGGCACCCTTCCCGGCGGCGACTGGGCGAAGGTGAAGTCATTCCGGATCACCATGTTCGCCGATGGCCAGACCTGGGCCCCGGCGGGGCTGCTGGTCTTCGACGTGCCGATGAAGGCGCCGCTGAGCGCGCCTCAGTCGAAGGCCGATCCCCTCGACCTTTCGGTCGCCTGGAACTCAGCCGCGCAGCGGATCTACCGCACGTCTGTGACCGGCAACAAGTGGCTGAAACCCTCCGAGCCGCGCAAGGTGGGCATCATTGTGCCGTTCACGCTGATCAAGGTGTCGGTCGGTGACTACGTCTGGTACGACGAGGACGGCGACGGCGTCCAGGCCTTGGGCGAGGCCCCGGCGAAGGGCGTCAAGGTCGTCCTGTACGACGCGGACGGGAACCAGGTGGACGAGACCACCACCGATGAGGACGGCTACTACTGGTTCGTCAACCTCGAACCCGAGACCAAGTACTCCCTGCAGTTCGTGAAGCCGGCCGGCTACCTGTGGACCACCCAGGACAGCGCCACCGGCACGAACACCACAGACTCCGACGTGGACGCGAATGGTCGGGTCGCGTTCACGTCGGCAAGCTACGAAGTGGGCGGCACCAACAACCAGCCCGGTGCGCCCGACAAGACCGACGATCCCACGCTGGACGCCGGCCTGGTGAAGTACGTCCCGCCGATCAACCTGGTGATCGCCAAGGACCTGACCACCAAGGGCCCGTTCTACGAGGGCGGGATCGTCGAGTTCACGGTGACCCCGAGCAACGAGGGGCCGGCGGACGCACGTCCGGGCTGGTCGGTGGTCGAGGTGCCGCAGACCGGTCTGACCGTGACCGGTCTGGACGGTGGTGCGGGCTACACCTGCACGCTGTCGTCCCTCACGTGTGTCTCGTCGGCGGGGCTGGCGGCGGGCAAGTCGGGCGCGCCGATCAAGGTGACTGCGAAGATCGCGTCCGACTTCGTGGGCGCGTTGCGCAACGTCGCCTATGTGGTCCCAGCCAAGGACGAGGTCGTCGAGACCAACCCGCTGGTGGTCCCCCGCGATGCGCTGGTCGACACCCGCGAGACCGGCACCGACAACGACGCCCAGGCCGAGTTGAAGGTCGATTCGCTGGTCAGCGTCGGTGACTACGTCTGGTGGGACCACGATCGCGACGGGATGCAGGACGACGCGGAGCCGCCGGTGCCCGGGGTGACGGTGAACCTGCTGGACGCGTCCGGTGCTTTGGTGAAGACGACAGCTACCTCTGCGGCCGGGTACTACGCCTTCGCCGACCTGGTGCCTGGGACCAGCTATGTGATCGAGTTCGTGAAGCCGTCGGGTGCCTCGTTCACGTCGATGGGGATCTTGACGGACGCAGCCGCGGACGCGAAGGACTCCGACGCTGACGTGGCCACCGGCAAGGTGGCATTCGTGGCTCCCGCTACTGGTGCGAACCTGACCGCCCCGGGAAAGGCCGACAACCCCACGCTGGACGCGGGCCTGGTGAGCTTCAACCTGCTGCTCGACAAGCAGCTGGCGAGCCTCGCTGACATCTACCCGGAAGACCAGGTGACGTTCACGCTCACGCCCCGCAACGCGGGTCCGTCCGCGGCGCTGGCCGGCTGGTCGATCAGTGAGCTGGTGCCGGCGAACACCACGCTGGTCTGGGCAGCGGGGGAGGGCTACAGCTGCGCCGGTTCAGTCTGCACGGCAACATCGCCGCTGGCCGCAGGGGCGTCCGGGCCGGTGCTCACCGTCGTGGTGAAGGTCTCCGCGGAGTTCTCCGGGATTCTCAAGAACGTGGCCTACGTGAGCCCGGCGCCCGGTGACGTGCCGGAGACCAATCCGCTGGCGGTGCCAGGTGGCGACACCGACACGGCTGCGTCCCTGACCGACAACGACGCCCAGGCGGAGTTCACGGTGCTGCCAGGGATCGTCGAGGACGACACGGACACCGATGGCGACGGCGACGTGCTGGCCTTCACCGGCGCGGACGGAATTGCACCGCTGCTGTTCGTCGGAATGCTCGCCTTGGCCACGGGCCTCGGCCTTCGGCTGCGCTCGCGACAGCCCATCAAGGTGCGTCGCCTCTAGTCAGGACCAACCACCGTTGGGTCGGATGGGCTTCGTCAGGCTCAGCCAACGTAGCCTTCGGCTGGTCGAGCTTGTCGAGACCCCGGGGAAGGTGTGTCGCCTCTAGTCGGGCTCAGCCACCGTGGGTCCGGCGTCACCCTTCGGCTGGTCGAGCTTGTCGAGACCCCCGGGAGCGCCCGGCTAGCCGACCGGGTAGCTCACGTACGCGAACCTGGTGCTGTCCGGCGACCAGCTGTTCACGTTGATCGTGCCCTGGCCACCAGGCAGCTCGGCGACGATCGTGGCGTCCGTCCACGCTTCGTCGCGGACCCGGCAGAGGCGCACCGGGAGGTCGGCCGGGTGGCCGGTGGTGCCCGACGGGTAGCTGAGGTAGACCCAGTACCGGCCGTCCGGCGAGGAGTGCGGGAACCAGTTGACGCGGTCATCGAAGGTCAGCTGTTGCAGCCCTGAGCCGTCCGGACGCATGCGTGCGATCTGCGCTTGTCCTGGCGTGAACCGCTCGGTGTTGAAGTACAGCCATCGGCCGTCGGGAGAGTACTCCGGGCCGTCGTCGGGGCCGGCGCCGGGCAGCACCTCACGGTCGTCGGAGCCGTCCACGCGCACGGTGTGGATGTTGGCGAAAGAGCCCCAGCCGCCCTCCGGATCGACGTTGACGTAGGCGAGGGTCTCCCCGTCCGGACTGATGCCGTGCAGGAAGTGCATCAGCCGACCGCGGTCGCGGGAGACGCGGCGCACCGGGCCGCCGGTGAGTTCGGCCCGGTACAGGTGCCAGTCGTTGCCGGACAGGTAGATGGAGCGACCGTCCGGGGCCAGCACGTGGTCGTTGTTGAGTTCGGGTGCTCCCGCCAGCGGGATCTCGGAAGGGGGCGCGGAGCCGTCCGCGGGCAGAGTCCAGAGCAACCCGTCGCCGTTCAGGATGAGCTGGTCATCGCGGGTCCAGTTGGGTGCCTCGAAGAGCCGGTTCGAATCGGTTTGCACGACGGTGTCGGAGGAGTCCCGAAGGTCGAAGATGTGCACCTCGCAGACCTGCCCCGTCGAGAGCTTGCGTCCAGCCATTGGTTCGTCGCCTTTCGATCAGGAGCCATTCTGGCAGGCCGCCATCCTCGCCGAGCTGGTGGCCGCAGAGCAGGAGAGGACTGTCGCGATCAACGATGCGCTGCGGGCCATGATCCGGGGGATCGACACGACCCCCGGCGTCCCACCGTTCGCGTTCGATGCGGTGCCGACCCAGCCCGGCGGGGCGCAGCTCCTCGCTGCGTTGACTGAGTCCATGACGAAGGTGATCGATGCGTGGGAAGCGGTGGATCAGGTTCCGGGCGCGTCTGCGGGTCGGCGGCTGGTCGCGACTGCGGTGCTGCTGAACAGTCATTCCTGGATCCAGAAGCCGGCGCCGCCGTTCAGCCTCTATCTGGTCAGCCCGCAGACTCCCGCCGGTCCGTGGTTGTCCCAACCTGATCTGGACTCGCTGGCGACCTTGCCGCACTGGCCGAACCGCAAGCTGTACGGCGATCGGCTGCTCAATTTCGCGGCCTTCCTTGACCCGGCGTTTGTCGATTCCGACTGGCTTTGGGGACGGTTGGACGGCGCGCTCACACTGGCCAAGGCGCTGCTGTCCGAGGTTCCCGAAGACGAGACCACCGATCTGCTCGCCAAGCTGGCGGCTGAGATCCTGGACGCTGAAGGGGTGAGTTCGGAAGAGCTCTACCGCAACACGGTCGACACCCTGAAGGCATCATCGATTGAGCTGCTCGCCTCAGCTCGGGATTCGGGTACGACCCAGTTCGAGCCGCTTCTGGATGATGCCCGCAGCTATCTGTTGTCGGCTGACTGGTTGCGTCCCGCGCCCGGCAAGCTGTCCGTTCGATTCAACAAATGGCTTGCCAGACGGGTCATCGGCTTTGCGGTGTGGATGGCGAAGCGTTGGGCGCGGGCCTAGCCCGGGCGCGATCGGCGCGCGCCATTGCCCGGCTGGACTAGTTGATTTCGAGTAGCACTTTCCCTGTAGTCGCACGACCCTCAAGCAGGCGATGCGCCTGGGCGGCCTCGGCCAGCGACAGCCGGACGCCGATGCGCACGTCCAAGCGGCCGGCGCGAACGGCGGCGAAGACCTCGGCGCCACGCCCGCGCAATTCGGCGGTGGTGGCGGTGTAGTGGCCGGCGGTCGGACGGGTCACGTACAGCGAGCCTCCGGAGTTGAGCCGCTGCAGGTCGAACGGCGGCACCTGCCCGCTGGCGCCGCCGAAGAGCACAAGCATGCCGCGACGCCGCAGACTGGCGAGCGATGCGTCGAAGGTCGTGCGGCCGACGCCGTCGTAGGCGACCGCGACCCCGTCCCCGCCGCTGGCGGCGCGCACCAATGGCGGGAGTTCGGTGGTCAGGTCGCCGAGTTGGTCGTATCGGATCACCTCGACCGCGCCGGCGGCTCGCGAGAGTTCGGCCTTACCGTCGGTGGAGACCGTGGTGATCACCCGGCCGCCGCGGGCGGTAGCGAGTTGGGTGAGCAGCAGGCCGACCCCACCCGCGCCGGCGTGCAACAGGACGGGGTTGCCCGCGGCCACCGGGTAGGTGGAGTTGACCAGGTAGTGCGCGGTGATGCCCTGCATGGCGAGAGCAGCAGCGACGTCGAGCCCGACCCCGTCCGGCACGCGGAGAGCGCGGGCGACCGGCACCACGACCAACTCGGCGTAGGAGCCGAGGACGTCGAGCCAGGCGACGCGGTCGCCGACCGTCAGGTCGGTCACGCCCTCGCCGACGTCGACCACCTCGCCGGCGCCCTCACTGCCCACGACGTGCGGGAACGACATCGGGTAGACGCCGCCGCGACGATAGGTATCGATGAAGTTGACCCCCGCGGCGGCCACCCGCACCAGCACCTCCCCCGGTCCCGGTGTCGGGTCGCGGAGTTCAACAAGTTCGAGTACCTCTGGACCGCCCGCCTCGCGGGCCCGGATAGCGCGCATGCTCAGACCCTACGCCGCCGACCCGCTGGCAAGGATGCGGCAGGATCAGGTCGGCTTGCTGGCCACCGCCACCTGGTAGTCCCAGATCTCGCTCGCCACCCCGACCTGCTTCGGACGGTCGCTACTGGGCGCCTCGCCCGGGCCGTGGCCGGGGCCTCGTCGGAACTCTCGCAGGACGCGAGCCAGGCCTGGTAGGACTCTTCGGAATCCCAGGGGTCACAACCAGCCACTGGTCGCGACCGTCGGTCGGCTGCAGCAGTTCGAAGCCGCCGAACCCTGGCCGGCCGTCCACGTGCCCAAGCGGGTTGCGAAGCGGCTGGCCAACTCGTCGTCGGGCATCGGCTCGCTTCCGGCTGCGCCCGGCCATCAAGCGGCCGGGGCCCTGTGGATAAGCTGAAAGAAACGGAACCGTCCCCCATCGTTCAGCGCGGCCGGGTGCCTCGCCTCAGCTCTGGAGTTCGGCGAGGTCGTCGGCGGAGAGTTCGAGAGAGCCCGAAGCGAGGTTCTGCTCAAGGTGCGCGAGCCGGGACGTGCCCGGGATCAGCAGGATGTTCTCCCGATGCGCGAGCAGCCAGGCCAGCCCGACCTGGGCCGGGGACGCGCCGAGCCGCTCGGCGACGGACCGCACCGCGGGCTGATCGGTCACCTTCGGGGTGTTCGGGAACGCCGAACCGAGCGGGAAGTAGGGCACATAGGCGACCCCGCGTTGGTGGCAGAGGTCGAGCACGGCCGCGTCCGACTGGTCGATAAGGCTGAAGGCGTTCTGGACGCACACGATGCCGGCCTGTGCGATCGCCTGCTCGACCTGGGCGTGGCTGGCCGTCGAGATGCCGACGCCGGCGACCTTGCCCTCGTCGCGCAGTGCGACCAGTTCGGCGAGTTGGTCGGCCATCGGCACCTGCTGGTCTTCAGGGACGCCGTGGTCCATCAACCGCAGGTTCACCGCGCCGATCTGCTCGACGCCGAGCGTGCGCAGATTGTCCTCCACCGCCGTCCGCAGTTCTTCGGGACGCTGGGCAGGCAGCCAGGCTCCGCTCGCGTCCCGGACGCTGCCGACCTTGGTCACGATCACCAGGTTCTCGGGGTAGGGGTGGAGCGCCTCGCGGATGAGCTCATTGGCGACGTCCGGCCCGTAGAACTGGGCGGTGTCGATGTGGTCCACGCCGAGCTCGACCGCGCGGCGCAGCACCGCGATCGCCTCGTCGTGGTCGCGAGGCGGACCCATCACCCCTGGTCCGGGAAGCTGCATCGCGCCGAAGCCGAGGCGATGGACGGTGAACGGGCCCAGCGGGTAGGTGCTCATGGTGTCGAACCCTAGCGGCACGGCGGACGCGCAGCAGGCGCCGTGGCTAGGCTGCGGCAATGGACGCCTACCGGTTCTCCACCGACGCCGCCGAACTCGACCGCGAACGGGTTCATCGCTGGCTGAGCGAGGAGTCGTACTGGGCCAAAGGCCGCAGCCGCGGAACCCAGGACGCGGCGATCGACGGCTCGCGCAACTACGGCCTCTATGCGTGCGGTAGCGGAGAGCAGGTGGCTTATGCACGGGTCGTCACCGACGGGGCGACCTTCGCTTGGTTGTGCGACGTCTTCGTCGCTGCGGGCGCGCGTGGCCTCGGTGCGGGAAAGCAACTGATCTCCGGCGTGCTTGCCGACCTCGACCGGCTCAACCTGCGCCGGGTGTTGCTGGCCACGCACGATGCCCATGGCCTCTACCGGCAGTTCGGCTTCACCGAGTTGGCGGACCCATCGATCTGGATGGTGCGTGGCGCTGGATAGAGCGGTGGCGAGGCGGACGTGTGGAGAGGCTCTGTTCTGGCGCCGCACCGCCACCTGGCGCTCGCCAGACTAGAAGGCCTCGTCCCCGCCGCGGCAGCAGTCAGAGTCGCAGGCCGCGCCTGACCGGCCTTCGACCTCGGCGACGGGCTGGCAGCAGGCGTCCCCTCGCCAGGCGTCGCGGCCCTCCTTAACGGCGACGGCGGCGATGACGAGAGCCGCGATCGGGTCTGCCCAGTACCAGCCGAGCGCGCTGTTGAGGACGAGTCCGGCCAGCAGTACCGCGGACAGGTAGGTGCACAGCAACGTCTGCTT
>Ga0209477_1000230_pt1 | contig 33301 bp, 28 predicted proteins | sample KloWWTupernatant_FD_187180 | JGI IMG/M metagenome (GOLD analysis project Ga0209477, IMG submission 187180) | Active sludge microbial communities from Klosterneuburg, Austria, studying microevolution and ecology of nitrifiers - Klosterneuburg... | ecosystem: Engineered > WWTP > Aerobic digester >...
ACTAAATTCAAATATTACTGTATTCGTTTATAAAACCTCGTATCGAATACGGGGTTTTTGTATTTGAGTGTATTTTTTTAACTTGTAGAAGAAAATGAAAAAATTTCTTTTAAGCTGCTTACTTATTTGTCTGTACCTATTCTCGGATGCCCAGCAGTTAAAAGATTCAAGTATTAATATTTACAAAATTTATAGTGATCAGGTTTCCGAACTTTTAAAAGTCAGAGGTCTTCCTGGCAAAGAAATAAAAGAAATGCTATCTATTTTTGAAAAGAACAGAATCGTTTCCGATGAAGATTTCGCAAAAATGCTTTCCAAATTATATCCGCAGGATAAAGGCATCGGTATTCTGTTTTATTTTTTTAATAATGACTCTCTTCACCGTATATTTTTTGAGCCCGGAATAATAAAAGAGAAAAGAATTATTTCGATAACAAAATCGTCCCTTTTTCAATTAGGATATGATATTAATCATGTTGTTGGCTTATATGACAAATCTATAAAGTCAATGCCTTCCCAAAGAGGAGTAATTATTGAAAGTCCTGAAAAATCAAATGGAGCAGATTATTCCTCTGTAATTAAATCTGCAACAGATTTATTAATTCCTGAGTTATTTACTACAAAATATAAGCACCTATATATCATACCGGCTATGAACATCGGCACTTTACCTTTTTCGTTATTAAAGCCCTATAAAGATGATTCGCTGCTGATTGATAAATGCAGCTATACAATTGTACCAAGTATTCTAGATCTTTTAGGTTTACGAATTAAAACCCTGAAGCAACTTACTCAATGGACTGGCGATATGTCAACAGAATTTAAACGTAATCCTTCTTTTCAATATATACCAAAAGTATCATTCACAATTGAAAATGCTTTGCTTGTTAGTAATCCTTCATATCCCAAAAACACCGATTTTGACTTTCCGGATTTACCAGGTGCTGAAAAAGAAATAAACGTAGCTAAAGACTATGCTAAAACTTATAAATTATTAAATGGAGAAAAAGCGATTAAAGATTCTGTCATATATTACTTAAAAAAATCAGATCTGGCCTATTTTGCTACACATGGTATAGCTGACAGTATACAACCAATGGAAAAAAGTTTTCTGGTATTATCAGGAAATGATCCATTCCTGACAGCGAAAAATATAATGGAGCTAAGAAATAAAAATGCACTTGAAAATAATTTTCCTGAAATGGTCATACTTTCTGCTTGCCAGACCGGACTTGGTAGATCAATGGAATCTGGAGTGGCCGGTTTGGCTAGAAGTTTTTTATTAGCCGGAAGTAATTATGTTATTATGAGCCTATGGAATGTAGATGATGACGCAACAGCATACCTAATGAATCGGTTTATTTTTCATCTTCAAGGGAAACACAGTTTTACACCGTCCGAACCGCTAAGACTTGCAACGCTGGATGCAAGAAAAAAGTTCTCATTGCCTGCCCAATGGGCAAGCTTTGCTGTCTTTGGCATTGATTTTTAAAGAAATTATCTCTCAAAATAAAAAGGGCTGCAAAAATTGCAGCCCTTTTCAATACTAAATTCTTATTATGGATTCAACTTCCATGTGTAAGTGTAACCCGTAGTTGTTGTTGAAGGTCCCCAGTATAAATAAGTTCCGTCATCAAAAACTGCTTTGGCATATAACTTTGTTGCCCCAGGTATTGCCCATGTTACTTTTTTGTCCCAAGGAGAAACCGTACCTCTGTAACTGTTATCTACATAAATATCTATGTAATAACCTGTCCAGTTGTCAATTACGACGTCACTATAATTAGGGCCGTAAACATCTCCACGGTCTTTCATTACAGGGCTGTTTTTCATATTCATTGCTTTCTGCAATCCATCTACTTCTGTAGTTGGAGTCGACTGAGCATTTGCGCTAATCGACTGTTTTTTTAATTTTGGTTTAACCTGAGCATTGGCGGTAAAGCCAAGTCCGATTACCAGTAAGGCGACGAAAAGAAATAGGTGCTTTTTCATTTTTTTAAGTTTAGTTGTTTTGCTTTATCGTTTGAATATTCAATGATACAAAAGATTTCGAAATGGATGCTTTCTAATATTTTTTTCTTCCTTTTCGATTACACTGCTAAGATAAAATGAATGCTATTGACTACATATACCTACAAATGGGTATTTTTGAAAATTAGCACTAATTACTAAGCAATAGGAACTCGCTGCCAATATCATTATCACCAAAACTGCCCAGCAAAGGGCCGATGGAAGTCGCTCAACGAATTTGTGAAGGTCCTTAGATCTGGTTAGTAGCCCATTAATTTTGCCTTTTATAAGATTACTTGTGATTACTTATTGCAAAAAAGTAAACTCATACTACTTCTTTTTTCAACTACGTTGAATAGCAATTCTCCAATTCCTTAAAAAGTAATACTCAAGAGCTTCTCAAATATCTGGTTACTGCAATAAGGCCGAAGAAAATCTTTTACTACTTTCACCCAATGAATTCCCATATTCCCTTAGCCGAACGTATTCGCCCCACTTCATTAGATGAATTGCTGGGTCAGGAACATCTTGTAGGCAATGGAAGCATTCTCCGAAAGGCAATAGAAAATGGAAAAATTCCGTCAATGATATTTTGGGGACCTCCCGGTACCGGCAAAACAACTATTGCAAATATTATTGCCAATTCCTTAACAGCTCCGTTCTTTCAATTAAGTGCCATCAGCGCCGGAGTAAAGGATGTGCGGGAAATAATTGAACTGGCAAAGACAAAACCCGGTGCCATTTTATTCATTGATGAGATTCATCGATTTAATAAAGGGCAGCAGGATGCTTTATTAGGTGCTGTTGAAAAAGGAATCATTACATTAATTGGCGCTACTACAGAAAACCCTTCTTTCGAAGTAAACAGTGCCTTGCTAAGCCGCTGCCAGGTATATGTTTTAAAATCATTGAATGAAGAGCAATTAATTAAGCTGCTGCAAATTGCTATTGCTAAGGATGAAATTCTGAAAACAAAAAACATCAAACTAGAAGAAACAACAGCTCTTATTAATATTTCCGGAGGAGATGGACGAAAAATATTAAACCTTCTTGAGATTGTGTCTGATGCTTTTTCTTCAGCTGACTCTTTAGTGATTACGGATAAGATAGTGATGGAGGTAGCTCAAAAAAGAATTGCGTTGTATGATAAAAGTGGAGAACAGCATTACGATATTATTTCAGCGTTTATCAAATCCGTGAGAGGCAGCGATCCGAATGCAGCTATTTACTGGTTGGCAAGAATGATTGAAGGAGGCGAAGATGTAAAATTTATTGCCCGGCGATTAGTCATTCTGGCAAGTGAAGATATCGGCAATGCAAATCCAACGGCAATTGTAATGGCCAATACTTGTTTTGATGCTGTTACTAAAATTGGCTATCCCGAAGCAAACATCATTCTTTCTCAATGTACTGCTTACCTCGCCTCTTCGCCAAAAAGTAATGCAGCCGTTGCCGCAATTGGTGCAGCCTTATCTGCTGTAAAAAAACATGGCGATCTTCCGGTTCCGTTGCACATTCGGAATGCTCCGACTAAACTGATGAAGAATATGGATTATGGAAAAAATTATGAATATTCGCACAGTTATGAAAACAGTTTTTCGCCGCAAGAATATTTACCGGAGCAAATCGCCGGAACAAAATTTTATGAGCCTGGAAAAAATGCAAGAGAAGATGAGCTTAGAAAATTTTTAAAAACTCTTTGGAAGAATAAATACAATTACTAATCTGTTAATCAAAATGTCTGCTATAAACTGGGCTTTTAAAAAATTTGAAGAACTTACTTCTTCCGAACTATATGCAATTATGCAATTACGTAATGAAGTATTTGTAGTAGAACAGAATTGTGTATACCAGGATGCAGATAATAAAGATCTTCTCTCCTATCATCTAATGGGATGGAACCAGCAAAAATTAGTAGCCTATACTCGTATACTTGCGCCTGGCATTGCATTCGAAGAAGCTTCTATTGGCCGGGTTGTTACTTCACCTTCCGTAAGAAGAACAGGTATTGGTTTTGAATTAATGAATCGCTCCATTTCAAAAACAACTGAGCTTTTTGGCAACTTTCCTATCAGAATTGGAGCACAACTTTATCTCCAAAAATTTTATACATCGTTAGGGTTTGAAAAGGATAGCGATACATACCTTGAAGACAACATCCCACACATAGAAATGGTAAGACCATAGACGATTTTCGTAAAATCACTAAGTAGTTGAACTTTTTTTAATTCATTTTTACAAAAAGTGAAGTAAAGATTCTTTCGAATCCTACTTCAATATCTACTTTAGTGGCGAGAAACCAATATTCGAAAATCTGAAATCCGATACCAATGAGAACAAGTGTACACACTGTACGGCTGTCCGTACTTATTTTTTTCCTAACATTTTTTAATTTTAATTCTTCTTCACAATCCTTAAGCGTAGCTAATGGCAAATTAGAATTTGGCTTAGGTTTAGGTCCAATGTTTTTCCTCGGCGACCTCGGAGGAAGTAATGGAATAGGAAAAGATTTTGTAAAAGATGTGGATCTTCCCCTTACAAAATTAAACAAAGGCCTTTATCTTAATATTTATCCTACTGAATGGATTGGCTTAAGACTTGCAGGTAATCTCGGTTTTATTGAAGGTGATGACGCCCAAGCTCCGGATAAAGGTGGTGCAGAAAGATATCGTCTGAAAAGAAATCTGAAATTTGAATCGAAAATTAGTGAAGCTTATGCTGCAATAGAGTTTTATCCTACCGTTCTATTCGAACAATATGATGGATTAGCTAATAAATTTAGGCCTTATATTGTTGGTGGTGCAGGTTTCTTTCACTTCAATCCCAAGTCAGAATACAATGAACCGGGAGGAACTAAAAGAATGGTTGAACTAAAACCGCTTCGCTTAGAAGGTCAGGGCTTTGCAGAATATCCAGACCGTAAAGAGTATTCTCTTATACAGAAGGAATTACTTTTTGGTGGTGGTGTTAAGTATTATCTCAACGAATCAATGTACGTAGGTTTTGAAGTTCTGCATAGAAAAACATTTACTGATTATATTGATGATGTAAGTACAAAATATATTAACCCGGCGCTTTTTAATACTTACCTGCCTGCTGCTGATGCGGCAATTGCCCGTCAACTATATTATCGAGAAAACCTTTTGCAACCAGGTCAAAGCCGTCCTAATCCGGTTGTTAACGAACAAAGAGGTGATCCGAAAGACAATGATGCATTTTTCTCAAGTATTCTTCGGCTAGGATGGAGATTAAATGGAGCCAATTCTCCAACAGGTAGAGCTAAGCGACAATTAAAATGTCCAGTTTACTATTAACGGAATACCACCCTAAACTATAAATCTAAATCCCAACCACATGAAACAACAAGTCCCTAAAAATCATTTAAAATTAATAATGGCCGTAAGTGTTTGTACCGGCTTGATTTTATCTCAACCTGCTTTAGCTGAAAGTAAACCATACATCAGCCTAGGAGAATATAAGGCGGGTGAAAAAATAGCTTTAAAAAAGAAATTTAAAACCAAACTGTTTTCATCAAAGAACAACAGTTCTGTAAAAATATTCCCTGATTTTATTAAACGGGAAATGCATGTAATAGCAAAAGATAATAATAAAGAAGTGTTGGACTTTTTTGTATTCGATATCCAGAGCACATTAATATTTCACAAAAAAATGAAAGCAGGTGAACATGAGTCCCTCAAAAAATTTAAGGTAGGCAAATACATTTACCGTGTTTTCACTGGAGATGAAGAGACAGCAGCAGGTGAATTTGAATTCAGATAGTCAATAATAATACTAAACGCCGTCCCGAAAAGCAGCAGGGAGCTTAATAAAATCTAATACCCGGTTGAAATAACCTAATCCGTTCTCTATTGGTACTCTCTTTTTATGTATAAAATTTTATTAAACACTCTCTGCCTTGCTTGCGGGCAAAAAAGCTGAAAAGCTTTTCTTTCAATTTGAGCTCTTTTTATTCGTCATAACTAAGAAAACCCGTACGGGCAGGGAAATTGTTTTAATCAATATCCGGTTGAAAAACCCAGCAGTCCTGGAGAACCAGAAGATTTTTGCAATCACTTCCTGCCTTTACTTACGGGTTATTTTACTCCTTCTACTCACCACAAAGTGTAATTTATATAGCCTTGTTATAAAACAGTTCAAAAAAACTGTACTACAACTGTTTGATTTTTAAAAAAGAGTCCTATATTAGTTTCATATTTCTAACATAAGGTTACCTGAACCTAAAAAACAGGGGCGAATACCGAAAAGCCATACGAGTAGGTACAACCAAATCAACCAACTTTATTATGGAAAATTTAGGCTTTCACAAATCAAAATTGTATTCTTTAATCCTCGCAGGTGTAGCATTAATATCACTTCTTCTACCTTGGATATCTGTATCAGCCGGAGGTTTTGGCGGAGCTTCTAAAAATGGTTTTGGCGGCTGGGGACTTCTTGTTTTACTCGGAATTGGTGCTGTAGCTGCTGCTTGTTTTATGGGCAACAAAGCTTTAGGTTTTGATGATATGGGAAGAAAACTTGTTCTAGGAGGCTTCGGTGCAATTGCAGGAGGCGCAGCCATTTACCTGATTAGAATATTCACAATGGGTGGAGGTAAGTATGGCGGAATTGTAAAAGTTTCTCCAGGTCTTGGTCTTTTCTTAGGCCTAGCTGCTGGTGCCATTGGTCTATTACTTCAATTAGGCATTATTAAAGTGCCAAAAAGTATTGATGATAAAGTAAAATAATCATCTTAACTCTTTATAAAAAAAGCCTCCCAATTAATAAGGGGAGGCTTTTTTAGTATTTCCTATTATTCTATTTCAGCTCAGCTTTCAAAAACTCTGCCGTATGACTTTCTTTGTTCTTCGTTAATCCTTCTGGAGTTCCTTCATACAAAATTCTTCCTCCGCCATCACCACCTTCCGGGCCTAAGTCAATTATATGATCGGCCACTTTTATCACATCCATATTATGTTCAATCACCAATACAGTGTTACCTCTGTCGACTAACCTATTCAGTACATCAAGCAGGTGCTGTATATCCTCAAAATGTAATCCAGTTGTTGGTTCATCCAATATATAAAATGTTTTCCCTGTATCTTTTTTACCAAGCTCAGTAGAAAGCTTTACCCGTTGCGCCTCTCCGCCACTTAATGTTACTGCAGATTGCCCCAAGGTTATATAACCTAAGCCAACTTCTTCTAGCACTTTTATCTTTCGATAGAGATAGGGAACATTTTTAAAAAATTCTACTGCTTCTTCCACCGTCATTTCCAACACATCCGCAATGGATTTTCCTTTATAGCGAATCTCCAATGTTTCCCGGTTATATCTTTTTCCATTGCATTTTTCACAATGCACATACACATTAGGCAAAAAATTCATTTCAATAACCCGCATACCGCCGCCTTCACACACTTCGCATCTGCCACTTTTTACATTGAAAGAAAAACGACCGGGTTTGTATCCTCTTATTTTCGCTTCGGGAATAGAAGCAAACAACGTTCTTATTTCAGTAAAGAAGCCACAATAGGTAGCGGGATTACTTCTAGGTGTTCTACCAATTGGTGACTGATCAATTTCAATTACTTTATCAATATGTTCTAATCCTTTTACAGATTTATATTCCAGTGGAACCATTTTAGAACCGTAAGCATGTTTAGAAAGAATCGGATATAATGTTTCATTAATAAAAGTTGATTTGCCGCTACCACTTACACCTGTAACACAAATAAACTTTCCCAATGGGAATTTTGCTTCTACTGTTTGCAGATTGTTTCCTTTCGCACCTTTCAACTCAAGGAAATTACCGTTGCCTTCTCTCCTTTCTTTTGGCACTGCAATTTTATGATGTCCATTCAAATAACCGGATGTCAATGTATTTAGTTTCAACAAATCTTGTGGTTTGCCCTGCGCAACTATTTTTCCACCATGATATCCTGCTTTGGGCCCAATATCAATTAAATGATCTGCGGCAAGCATGATGTCTTTATCATGTTCTACCACCAATACACTATTACCTATATCCCGCAGATTTTTTAATGCTTCGATCAATCGATGATTATCCCTTTGATGTAAGCCAATAGAAGGTTCATCCAAAATGTAAGTAATCCCTTGCAACTGCGAACCTATCTGTGTTGCCAAACGGATACGCTGCGATTCGCCGCCACTAAGGCTTTTAGAAGAGCGATATAATGTTAAGTAGGTTAATCCAACATCCAGTAAAAACTGTAGCCGTTCTCTTATTTCTTTCAATACATCTTTTGCAATTGCTTTTTGTTTATTCTCCAGCATTAATTCAATACCATCAAACCAGGCAGCCAGATTATCAAGATTCATGTTGCTTAACTCCGCTATATTCCTTCCATTCACTTTAAACCAAAGGCTTTCCTTTTTTAATCTTGCGCCTTCACAAGAAGTGCAGGGTTTTAAACTCATAAACTGTTGTACCCATTCCCGCAAAGCTTCTGTACTATAGGAAGAAGCAAACCATCTCTTAAGCATTGGAATAACTCCTTCAAAGCTTCCTGTATATTCATTTGGCACGGTTTCATCATCCACATCTACATCAAGCGAAGAATTTATTTCTTTATCACCGTACAAAAGCAAATCTAATTGTGCCTGCGTAAGTTGATCCAATGGCTTATCCAATTTTATTTTATTCTTGCTGGCAAATTCCTTCACCTGCTGATATACACTAGCATTGCGTTCTTCGCCCAATGGTGCTATACCGCCTTCTTTTACACTTAATGTTTTATCCGGCAGCACTTCACTCATATCAATGGTATATATATTACCCAAGCCTTTACAAACGGGGCAAGCACCATATGGAGAATTAAACGAGAAAGCATTGGGCGATGGCTCTTCGTAGCTTATTCCTGTATCCTCACACATCAGCAATTTAGAATACTGAACAAAAGTTTTATCATCTATCAACAAAAACATTAAGTCTTTACCCAACTTCAATGTTTGCTGCACACTTTGGCTAAGTCTTGCTTTTAAATCATTAGTAACCTGTAACCTGTCAACCACTAATTCAATATCATGAATAACATAACGATCAACCTGCATTTTTGGAGTAATATCTTTTACCTCTCCATCAATTCTTACTTTTAAAAAACCTTTTTTTCTTACATCTTCAAATAATTCTCTATAATGTCCTTTTCTTCCTCTTACTAAAGGAGCCAGCAAGGCAATTTTTTTTCCATTATATTTCTGAAAAATATTTTCAACAATTTCTTCTTCACTCCACTTCACCATTTTCTTATTCGTATTATAAGAATAAGCATCGCCAATTCTTGCAAACAACAGTCTCAAAAAATCATATATTTCCGTTATTGTACCAACAGTAGAACGGGGATTTTTATTGGTGGTTTTTTGTTCAATAGAAATTACAGGTGAGAGACCGGTTATCTTGTCTACATCTGGTCTTTCCATATCCCCAATAAACTGGCGGGCATAAGCACCAAAAGTTTCCATATATCGTCGCTGACCTTCAGAATAAATTGTATCAAATGCAAGCGAAGATTTTCCGCTGCCACTTATTCCGGTAATAACTACCAGTTTATTTTTCGGAATTGAAATGTCAATATTTTTTAGATTATGAACTCTTGCTCCATATACTTCAATGGTTTCTAAATCCTGAATCTCCACGACTTCCTTTTTTATACTTGCTTTCTTTGCCATACTTATTGAACGAAGATACTATTTCGGATAATTCCAAAATTTTGTTGTTAACTCCTTTATAAACAACCTTTAACTGAAATTGTTCCAACATATTTATATTCCTTTAAAATAGAGAAAATTGAATAAAGTTTTGAGAGTTATCCACAAAAAATTATTCTGGCACAGTATTTTGAGTATAGCCACGAAATCAAATAAATCAATTAATAAAATTATCTATTCATGAAAAAGACCTTTTTAATAACAGGTGTAATTGCATTATTTTCTACTTTGGCAATTACAACTTCAGCACAAGAAACTCCTGTAAAAGAAACTACAACACAGGAAAACTGGGATGCAAAAAAGAATTCTACTGTAGATTCAATAATGTCTCAGTACAAAGACAAATATGTTGCGGCTAAGCCTGCACAAACCATTGCTGATATTTTTCCTGCACTTGGCGAATATGAATCAGCTACAAATGCAGAAACATCTAAACTTTCTATTACAATCGACCCCAATAATAAAGGACTTGTGTGGATTGAAGGTTTGCCACAAGGTAGAGTAAAAGCGATGTTACGTAAATCACCTGCTACCTATAAAATTCCAGCACAGAAAACAGAGGAGGGAAAAGAGGTTGCAGAAGGAACTTTGATGTTCGATAAAGAAACAAACACACTAAGTATTTGCATTGGAAAAGAATATAACACAACTGACCCTTCAGCGGCATTTATGATAGCAGAAGAAGAGCCAGTTACAACATCAAAAAATTCAAAAGCAAAGAAAAAAACAGTAACAAAACCCTGGATCTATACAGGTACAAAAATTGTTGAAGTAGAAGGTACAGTAATGAATTAAAACATTCAAGGTGGTGGTTCATTTAGAATGTGTAAAGAGGTTGCAGTAAAATGTAGCCTCTTTCTTTGTAATATTGCTGTAATCTATAAATCATGTTCAACTTTTTTAGAAAAAAATCTGAAGGCCCACAAGTAACTGATGCTGTATTTATTTCAACAGCTGCCAAATATCAGGTAATGCTTGATGAATGGAAAAAAAACAAATCAATAATTTATATCTTTTGGTTTGATGATTCATTGAATGAAGCGTCTTCTTATTTTTCAACCGCAACTACGGAAGAAATTGTACTACTTCTTGCCAGGGAAACAACTTTTCATCAATTATCAGGCAAAATATCTGTCTTTGCAGAACACTATCCATTAGAAACAAAAGAGCAGGATTTTTACCAGAAAATGAACTTGAAATTAGTAAAAGTATATTCTGCCTTAAATGAACCGCTTTACAAACATTTTGGAGCAGAAAAAATAGTCGACATAATGCGAAAACTTGGTATGAAAGAAGACGAAGCAATTGAACATAGTATGATCAGTTCCTCCATAAAGAAAGCTCAAAAAAAGATTGAGAAAAATGTTCTTATTGAAAAGACAGCTCATTCGCAAAGCGATTGGTTACAAAAAAATTATAAGCCCTGAATCCCTTTACTATAAAGCCTTTCAGCTAATAACCAAACAACTGTTTGCAAAATATTCTGATTTAAAATTTGGAAAATAGAATCGTAGTCCACTATCTTTGTTCAAGTTCTTTACACATACTTATCAAGAAAGGCGGAGGGTAATGGCCCGATGAAGCCTTGACAACCTACTCTAATTTGATTAGAGAAAGGTGCCAATTCCATCTCTCGTTTTAAACGAGGGAACGATAAGTCAGATACATGCTTCTAAATATCGTAAACAACATATTAAAAGCTCATCTGATTTATCGGGTGAGCTTTTTTCGTTTACAACCCGAAACTTTAGTGAAGGATTGTTTACTTAAAAGAAGCTCTTCCCGATAGTCTTTTTTGATAAATGATGTAAATGTTTAAACAATTTTTCATCAAATTAAAAATCAAAAAAGATGAGCAACAATCTTCATTTCGACACATTACAGCTTCATGCTGGTCAGCAAATTGATCCAACAACAAAGTCAAGAGCGGTTCCTATTTATCAAACCACTTCCTATGCTTTTAACAATGCAGCACATGCAGCTAATCTTTTCGGATTAAAAGAATTCGGTAATATCTATACTCGGATAATGAATCCGACAACAGATGTTTTTGAACAACGCATTGCTGCATTGGAAGGTGGTGTTGCAGCATTAGCTACAAGCTCCGGACAGTCAGCACAGTTCCTTGCACTCAATAATATTTTGCAAGCCGGAGATAATTTTATCACTTCTACCTATCTCTATGGTGGCACTTACAACCAATTTAAAGTAGCTTTCAAGAGATTAGGCATTGAAGTTCGCTTTGCTGATGGCGACGATGCAGAAAGCTTTGTAAAGCATATTGACAAAAACACAAAAGCATTTTACCTAGAAACAATTGGTAATCCAAAATTGAACATTCCTGATTTTAAAAAATTTGCTGACCTCGCCAAAGAATATGATTTACCACTAATCGTTGACAATACATTTGGCGCAGGCGGATATTTATTCCGTCCATTGGAGCATGGTGCAAACATCGTTGTAGAATCTGCTACCAAATGGATTGGCGGACATGGCACCAGCATCGGTGGTGTTATTGTTGATGGCGGAAATTATAATTGGGGTAATGGAAAATTCTCACAGTTTACTGAACCATCAGAAGGTTATCATGGACTTAAATTCTGGGAAGTTTTTGGCGAAGGAAATCCACTTGGCTTACCCAATATTGCTTTTGCCATCCGTGCAAGAGTAGAAGGCCTCAGAGATTTTGGTTCTTCACAAAGTCCATTCAATTCATTTTTATTGCTACAAGGTTTAGAAACTTTAAGTCTTCGTGTACAACGTCATGTTGAAAATGCAGTAGCATTAGCCGAGTGGTTGGAACAGCATCCGTCAGTTGAGTTTGTACAATATCCAGGATTAAAAAGCAGCCCTTATAATGAACTGGCAAAAAAATACTTAACGAATGGCTTTGGCGGTGTACTCAACTTTGGTGTAAAAGGCACAAAAGAAAATGCAAGCAAATTTATTGATTCATTGAAACTGGTAAGTCATTTGGCCAATGTTGGCGATGCAAAATCACTGGCTATTCATCCGGCTTCCACCACACATGAACAATTAAACGAAGCGGAACAGAAAGCTGCTGGTGTTGAACCCAATCAGGTTCGTATCAGCGTTGGCATTGAGTATATCGAAGATATAAAAGAAGATTTCGAACAAGCATTTGCTGCAATCTTCGCCAATGAATTAGTCAATTAATTATTAACCCGGCTTCGGTTCCCTGATTGAGCTTTAGTTGCGACGCTCCGTTTGTGGTTCTGTTCCCTGATCATCAATCAATACAGTTGACAAACACTTTTAAATATAAAAAAACATTCACATTAGAGTCAGGTGAAACCCTTCCGGGTTTTCACTTGGCTTATACAACGCATGGCAAACTGAATGCTGCAAAAGATAATGTTGTCTGGATTTTTCATGCACTCACTGCAAACAGTAATCCTGTTGAATGGTGGCCCGGTCTTGTTGGCGAAGGAAAATATTTTGATCCTGCAAAGTATTTCATCATCTGCGTTAATAAACCCGGCAGTCCGTACGGCAGCATTTCTCCATTAAGTAAGAATCCTGAAACAAATGAAACTTATTATAACAGTTTCCCTGTTTTCACTATTCGAGATATAGTAAGAAGCTACCAGCATTTAAAAATTGAATTGGGCATCAATAAAATATTTATTGGTCTTGGTGGCAGCACCGGCGGTATGCAATTGCTAGAATGGGCAATTGAAGAGCCGGCTTTATTCGAACATATTGTTCCAATTGCTACCAATGCAGTTTTATCTCCATGGGGAATTGCCTTCAATGCATCACAGCGTTTGGCAATAGAAGCCGACAGCACATGGTTAAAGAAAACTAATGACGCTGGACAAAAAGGGCTAGCTGCTGCCAGATCAATTGCAATGCTCTCCTATCGCCACTATAATGGTTATGCTATTACGCAAAGAAGGGATAAAGCATTTGTACCACTCAGTACAGAAACAACCTATGCATCCGATAATTATCAGCGGTACCAGGGTTTAAAACTCACAAAGCGATTTAATACATTGTGTTATTACAGACTCACACAAAGTATGGACAGCCATGATGTGGGACGTAATCGTAAAAGTGTATCAGAAGCTTTAAAACTCATTACTGCAAAAACATTGGTGATTGGCATTACATCCGATGTCCTTTATCCGATAACAGAGCAGGAAATGCTGCAACAAACAATTCCGGATGCACAATTGCTTACGATTGCCAGTGAGTTTGGTCATGATGGCTTCTTACTAGAATACGAAAAAATAGAAGCGGCTTTAAAAGAATTTATTAATAATAAAAAATCATCTCACTTAAAAATAGTGAATCAATAATACCGTCTATAAAATGCATTCAGTCAAAAGTTTTCCTAAAAGACGGCATTATACATTAGCAATAGAATAAAACGGTTTTATTCATCTTTTTATAATTTATATTTTGTATAACATGGGAACACATAAACAATTAACAATAGGTCTCTTTGGATTCGGTGTAGTTGGCGAAGGATTGTACAAAGTTTTACAACAAACACCATCTTTGAATGCAAGTATCAAAAAAGTTTGCATTAAGAATTTCGGTAAAAAGAGAAATGCGCCAGCAGCATTATTTACAACAGATAAAGATGAATTGCTAAACGACCGTGATATCAATGTAATTGTAGAAGTAATTGATGATGCAGATGCTGCTTTTGAAATCGTAACCATTGCATTAAGAAATGGAAAAGATGTGGTAAGTGCCAGCAAGAAAATGATAGCAGAAAATTTACAAGCATTATTGGAGTTGCAACAACAAACCGGCAAATCATTTTTGTACGAATCAGCAGCCTGTGCTTCCATTCCCGTTATCCGAAATCTGGAGGAATATTATGACAACGATCTTTTACACTCGATAAAAGCAATTGTAAATGGCTCTACCAATTTCATACTTACCAAAATAATTGATGAAGGCTTGGATTTTAAACAAGCATTATTACTGGCTCAGCAATTGGGTTTTGCAGAAAGTAATCCTGTTCTTGACGTAGAAGGCTTCGATGCTGTAAATAAATGGACATTTTTATTGACTCATGCTTTCGGCATTGTGCCAAATCCTAATTCCATCTTATTCAATGGAATCCAAAATATCCATTCATCGGATGCTACAGTTGCAAAGGAGAAAAAACAAGGAATTAAATTGGTGGCGCAAGCCAAGAAATTAAACAACGGCAAGGTTGCAGCATTTGTACTTCCGCAATTTGTAAATCAGGACGACCATCTTGCGTTTGTAAAAAACGAGTACAACGGCGTTGTTATTGAAAGTGGATTTGCAGACAAACAATTCTTTTATGGAAAAGGTGCCGGAAGTTTTCCTACTGCATCTGCTGTACTAAGCGATATATCTGCATTACGATATGAATACAAATACGAATACAAAAAACTATATCATCACCAGCCACATGAATTAAGTAACGATATTTTTCTAACAGTTTATGTAAGCTTTGACGATCTTGCCCTTATTCCAAAAGAAAAATTTGAATGGATTGAAGAATGGCATGCACAGGCAGATAGAAAATATCTGATTGGTGTTATTAAACTAACCGAATTAAAAGAAAATAACTGGTGGAAAGAAAACGGAGTATCACTAATTCTCTTGCCGGAGCCTGTTATTGAAGAAATCGAGACAAGAAAATTGAAGCAAAGAAGCCTTGAATTGGCAGGTATTTACAATTAGAAATAATCGAATAAAAGAAAAAGGGTAGCCATTTTTAAATGACTACCCTTTTTTGTCGGAAGACCCCGATTCTATCGGGGCTACCCTTTCGTCGGGAAGACAGGATTCGAACCTGCGACCCCCTGGTCCCAAACCAGGTGCGCTACCGGCCTGCGCTACTTCCCGTTCCTTCTGAATAAATCAGAATTGGGAGTGCAAATATAAAGGCTTTATGACTATTATTCCCATTTTTTTAATTGTAAAAAACAAATACCGGCAACCCTGTTTAAAGCGAATGCCGGTATCTATCATAATTAGTTGAATTTATTTGCTGGGAACACTTAAAGGGGTAGTTGTTGAAAAATACATCAGCTTATTCATCTGCTTGTTTTTGACGTCATCCATATACACCGCAAAAGCTACAATAATTTTACTATTACCCATTTTTGGCAATTGATCAAATGGTATGAATAGTTCAAGATTCTTCTGACCTGCCTTATTGTAACTAATCTTCTTATTAGGCATTAAAATGGCCTTACGGTAAGTAGCTAAAGTACCACCCCAATTATAATAGTCACCATCCGCCTTTAAATAATATCCTTCCTGATCTGCTAACCTGGCTACAAAATAAACCTCTCCAATTTTTGAATTTGTCTTTACATCAAATGAAGGTGTAATAACGATTCCTTTTCTTACCATATCGTTTACCACCTTAAGATTGCCAACATTGGTTACATCTACTTTTGCAACAGCGAGGTCAGACTCCGTTTTACCTTTTGGATAAAATGCTGCTATTAGTTTTTTATCTCCATCAGAAAGCTCATAATTGTCCTTTAATGAATAGCCGTCTGTAGTTTGCCATGGGGCAATTGAATAATGCATGATGGATTTGGGATCATATTTTGTTCCATTTGTATAAAACTGATTGCTAATTTCAAATACGTTAAAGTCAACCTTGTCCCTATCCCAACCTTGGGTTTCTCTGTAATAATTGTAAACAGAATCAGATTTATTCCATTTAACAACGCCTGGAAAGCTTTGCTCATGCAATAAACCCAATGCATGCCCCAACTCATGCGTTACAACCCTTTTCAATTCTTTTTCGTTCCAATGATTGGGGTCAGCCTTCATTTCAGTAATCAATTGCGTTAAATTATAGGGAGGATTAATTCCTTTCTTTTTCAAGCTTGCTATATAGTAATCAGCATCTGCAAAAAACAAGGTATCGAAATTGATGGTTTGTTCGTTTTGCTTTCTAAACCTAGCTTCTGTGCCAACAGCTGAATTATGACCTAAACCTTTGCCAAGTTTTATCCGCAACTCTGTTGCTGGAGAATTATCTGGCAGAAAACTAAATTTGATGTTGGCATATTTTTCCCATTCTTTAGCACATTCCATTACTTTAGCCCTGAGAGCTTTACTTCCTCCGGCCATAAATTTCACTTTTAATACTGTTCCGTTTTCCCACATATGGTAATTATCACCTACACCACGATCACCTAATGTGTCTTTCTTTTTTAACATCCAATCGCCAACACCAGTGGAGCAACCCGGTTTTGGAAAACCCTGAGCCTCTGACTGAGTACCAATAATCATTGCTAAAATGCCGATAATCAAAACCTTTTTCATGTAAATAATTTTAATTTATAATCGAATATAAAACGGATATTTCAAATTAATAATACCCATTGAACGGTATGAAGTGTTCTTATCTTAAAAAATCTTGTTAAACAGACGTTGATAATACCGAAAAGGTCACAAAAAAAGCTCTGCAAATATTGCAAAGCCTTGCTGCGGAGAGAGTGGGATTCGAACCCACGGTACAGTGTAACCCGTACGACGATTTAGCAAACCGTTCCTTTCGGCCACTCAGGCATCTCTCCTTCCCCATAATTAATGGGAGGCAAAAATAAAGATTAGTAGCTGAAAATCCCAAATAATAAATCCCAAATTCCAACTTATTATGCTTTGGAATTTGGGACTTGTCTGCCGACAGGCAGGTTTGCTATTTAATTTATTTTCAAACTTACATAGCAGCTAATTGCACCTTCTGCTGAAGTTCTAATACGTTTTCTCTGAATACACCATCTGTATCCATTAAGTCTTTAACAGTTTGGCAGGAATGAATTACAGTGGTATGATCTCTCCCTCCAAAATGTTCGCCAATTGTTTTTAATGAATTTTTTGTGAATGCTTTTGCCAAAAACATGGTAATCTGTCTGGCCTGAACAATTTCCCTTTTACGGGTTTTTTCCAAAAGTTTAGCATACGATACATCAAAGTATTCGCATACCATCTTCTGGATAGTATCGATAGTAATTTCTTTGCTGGATGATTTTACAAAATTTCGTAACACTTTCTTTGCTAAGTCTAAATCAATTTCCCTTCTATTTAGCGAAGATTGTGCCAAGAGTGAGATTAAAGCCCCTTCTAATTCTCTAACATTATTAGTGATATTATAGGCAATATATTTAACCACTTCTTTTGGCATTTCAAGACCGTCATTCTTCATCTTACGTTCTAATATCTCAATCCTTGTATCATATTCTGGCATTTGTAGATCGGCACTTAATCCCCAGCGAAAGCGACTTAATAATCTTTCCTGCACACCGTCAAGGTCTTTTGGTGATTTATCCGAAGTAAGTATCAGTTGCTTATGCGATTGATGTAGATGATTAAAAATGGCAAAGAATGCATCCTGCGATTTTTCTGCTTTTGCAAAAAACTGAACATCATCTATTATTAATACATCAATCAATTGATAAAAATGGATAAAGTCGTTTATAGCATTATTACGACTATGGTCCATAAACTGGTTGATGAACTTTTCTGAACTTACATACAACACCACTTTATTAGGATGAACTCTTTTTACCTCATTCCCTATTGCTTGGGCCAAATGAGTTTTACCTAAACCAACACCACCATATATAACTAATGGATTAAAAGAGTTAGTTCCTGGCTTTTCTGCAACAGTTTTTCCGGCACGACGGGCCACCCTGTTACAATCGCCTTCAATAAATGCTTCGAAAGTATAGATATGATTAAGCTGCGGGTCAATCTGCATTTTCTTCAGACCCGGTATTACAAAAGGATTCTTAACAGGATTGTTTATGACGAGAGGAAAATCCATTTCGTTATTTGAAAATGTTTTAAAACCCTGACCGCTTACATCCATGGTAACTGGCTTGTTCTTACTATTACCACTATCAACCATGATGCGATATTCAAGACGAGCTTCTTTACCTAACTCTCTCTTTAATGTCTTCGCTAATAAATTTACGTAATGTTCTTCAAGATATTCGAAAAAGAATTGGCTTGGAACCTGTATCACTAAAACATTGTTCTTAATTGAAACCGGATGGATCGGTTCGAACCAAGTTTTGTAATGCTGCCATTCTACGATGTCTTTGATAATCTTCAAGCAATTGGTCCAGATTTTTTCGGCATTTTTCTCCATCTGATTAGTAAGCAGTTTATATCGGGTTAACTATAGTTGTTCTTTTCAATAAGTCCTAAAAACATCTCCACACAATGTCAGTAAAAAAAATTGGACAGGAAGGCGAATATCACGATTTCTTTTATATAAAAAAATTTTTACCCAACTGTTTTTTGTGAAACAGAAATATTATGATTTTTAGTCAGTTTTTTGCCCGAAAATTTGGAAAATTCAAAATCTAACCTTCCCAAAATAATTCCCGCAAAACCAACCTGATTCACTATAACATCATTATTCTTTTTATTCTTATAAACAAGCGGCTCGTCTAAAAAAGTATGCGTATGTCCACCAATTATCAAATCAATATTCTCGGTTTCTTTTGAAAGTACTTCATCACTTACCTGATTTTTATCTTTATACTTATTACCAAGATGTGATAAACAAATTACCATATCACAACCTTCTTTTCTTTTTAATTGATCAGCAACTTCATTTGCGCTTTGCACCGGATCTAAATATTTCATTACACCAAATAAATTTTCAGGTATTAATCCTTTTGGTTCTATCCCAATTCCAAACACACCAATTTTTAATTTTTGTTTTTTAAAAATTTTATACGGCTGTGTTTTATTTTCCATTGCTGTTCCAGTAAAATCATAATTACAAACTAGCATCGGAAAATTTGCATGTCTCGTTAATTGCGTTGCTAAACTTTCCATGCCGGCATCAAAATCATGATTGCCGATTGTTGTGGCGTCATATCCTAAAGAAGTCATTGCTTTTATTTCCGGTTCTCCTTTATATATATTAAAGTACGGTGTTCCCTGAAAAATATCACCTGCATCTAATAACAAAACACTTTCTTCTTCATTTCTTATTTTATTGATTAATTGTCCTCGGGCTGCAATGCCTCCAAGCCCCTGATTACGGCTTCCATCCATGGGAAATGGCTCTAATCGGCTATGCGTATCATTCGTATGCAAAATGGTGATTTTTAAAGGATTAAAATACGAAGCAGCTTCCATTATTGAAGGACCAGCCAGCATTGCACCGGCAGACATGGCAGCTTGTTGTATGAACCTTTTTCTATTCAACATTTGTCACTCTGTTTTCAATTTTTGTATCTATGTTTTTTCCTATTCTCTTCAGATATTTAATATAATCAAAAATCGCATCCCGCATCAGGTAGCCATTCGAAAGCTGAGGAATATCTTTTAGCATAAATGAATTATCGCCGCCGTTTGCAACATAATCTGAATTGGCTATTGTATATATTTTTTCCGGATCAAGCGGATTGCCACCAATCAATACATGTACTGCTTTTTTATTCTTGATTTGCATGCTGATACCTGCCACCGGCCATCCACCAAGTGAAGCTGTATGATCTAAAAATTGCTGCAATACTGTTCCTTTTATTTTTTGAAGTATCAGTAAATTATCAAATGGCATTATTTCAAATACGCTTCCTCTAGTTATATCACCAGCTAACAATTGATGTAAACGAATACCGCCATAGTTCATAATAGCTGCGTCTACATGTGTTTTATATTTTTCTTTTGCCATGTGCAAATAGGCATCTGTTAAAAAATTCCCTAATTCACTTTCTGGTATTTTCTTTTCCATATCTATTTCCACATGGCCAACCACTTCACTCATCAACATATTCACATTTGCTTTGTAGGGAGCAAGAAAGCTTATGAGAGCAGTGTCTTTTTTTAATGAATCATTAATAGTGTATGAATGATAAGCTAGCTGCTGACTTTTATACGTAGTGTTGCAAGAAGTAACTGCTACGGCAAGTGTAAAAAAAACAAGTAGTAATCGAAAATTTTTCTTCATGATTGGTGTCTGCTTTCAAGGTATCGATATTTTTACAGTCAACAAAAAAATCAGAAAATATTTCTCCTAATAATCCGCATCTTTGTAGTCAAATTTTTCAGGATAAATACCTGACAGTATGCAAAAGAACATTACACTTAAGTTGCTGCCATCCGAAGCAGCTACCGAAGCCACCATAAAGGAATACATCGCTAAAGCTGAAGCAATAAAGGCTGAAACTATTACTGGTTACAGCATTTTAAAACAATCTATTGACGCTAGAAGTAAACAGCCCTGGATAAATCTAAGTCTTCAGGTGTATATCAATGAGCCTTTTCAGGAAAGAGAGTTACTTCAATTTAATTTCAGGGATGTATCAAAAGCTGATAAAAAAATTGTCATTATTGGTGCAGGACCGGCAGGCTTATTTGCGGCGCTTCAATTAATAGAATCCGGCATTAAACCAATTCTGCTTGAAAGAGGTAAGGCTGTAAGAGCCAGAAGAAGAGACCTTGCCATGCTTAATAAAGAAGGTGAAGTAAATCCTGAAAGTAATTATTGCTTTGGTGAAGGTGGCGCTGGCACTTACAGCGATGGAAAACTATATACAAGAAGTAGTAAAAGAGGCGATATAAACAGAATCCTGAATCTCTTCGTTCATTTCGGGGCAGAGGAAAAGATTTTGTATGAAGCTCATCCACATATTGGCACTAATAAATTGCCCGGTATTATAACCACCATGAGAGAAAAAATTATTGAATGTGGCGGTGACTTTCTCTTTGAAAAAAAAGTGGTTGATTTAATCATCCAAAATCAGGAAATAAAAGGTGTAAAAACACAAGATGGCAATTCCTTTGATGGCGATGCGGTTATTTTAGCAACCGGCCATTCCGCCAGAGATATTTTTTATTTATTACATGATAAAAAAATATTGATTGAATCCAAACCATTTGCATTGGGAGTAAGAGTAGAACATCCTCAATCATTAATTGATAATAGCCAATACCATTGCACCATTCGTAGTGAATATTTGCCACCAGCTTCTTACAGTTGGGTGCAGCAGGTTGATGGCAAAGGCGTTTTTTCTTTTTGCATGTGTCCGGGCGGCATTATTGCACCAGCAGCAACATCACCCGGCGAACTAGTGGTGAATGGCTGGAGCCCTTCTAAAAGAAACAATCCATATGCAAACAGTGGTATTGTAGTTACAGTAGAAGAGAACGATATGGCTGCATATAGAAAGCATGGCGCATTAGCTGCTTTACATTTTCAGCAGTCAGTAGAAAAAAAAGCATTTGAAGTAGGCGGAGGAAAATTTGTGGCGCCAGCACAACGCTTGGTTGATTTTACTAATAATAAAATTTCTTCCTCACTTCCTGACTGTTCTTATTTACCCGGAACTAATTCCAGCAACTTAAAAGATGTGTTACCTGATTTTGTACATAAAAGCCTGCAAACTGCTTTTGTTGAATATGGAGAGAAGATGAAAGGCTATTTTACAAACGATGCTATTGTTGTAGCAACCGAATCCAGAACATCATCGCCTGTTCGTATTCCAAGGGATAGCAATACATTAGAGCATCCGCAGATAAAGAAATTATACCCTTGTGGAGAAGGTGCCGGTTATGCAGGTGGCATTGTAAGTGCCGCTATGGATGGCGAAAGAGTTGCAAAAATGATTGAAACAGCTATCAATAAAAACTAATCTCCTTATATTTAAGCATTTCACACTGTAAAATTTACCGCTTGCCGATTAATTAAAATCGTTTCATCAGGAAATATATTTTTGCATTACAAACCAACTCAATATGACCTTACTCGAACTAAAAAATCTTAAAAAATATTTTGCCACACAAAAAGCAGTTGATGATATCAGCCTGAAAGTAGAACAAGGTCAGATATTCGGATTGCTAGGGCCAAATGGTGCTGGTAAAACAACGCTTATCAGAATGATCACCGGAATTTTTTATCCCGATGAAGGGGAAATCATTTTCGATGGCAAAAAGTTTGACCCGATTAAAGATGTAGAATACATTGGCTATATGCCGGAAGAAAGAGGCTTGTATAAAAAGATGAAGATTGGTGAACAAACCATGTATCTAGCACAATTAAAAGGATTGAAAAAAGCAGATGCGCTGGCAAAAATCAAACAATGGTTCATCAAATTTGAAATGGAAGGCTGGTGGAACAAAAAGGTGGAAGACCTTTCAAAAGGTATGAGCCAAAAATTACAATTTGTTACCACTGTTTTGCATAATCCAAAACTTATTATTCTTGATGAACCTTTCAGCGGCTTGGATCCTGTAAATAGTAATCTTATTAAAGATGAGATTTACAACTTAGCAAAAAATGGTGCCACAATAATTTTCAGTACGCATAGAATGGAACAGGTAGAAGAAATATGTGATCATATTGCCTTGGTAAATAAAGGGAGTATCATACTAGACGGTACCGTAGCCAAAGTGAAACAGGACTTTAAAGAAAACCTGTTTAGCATTGGTGCCGATCAGATGCCAGCAGTAAATGGAGAAACTCCTTTTGATATTGTAGGAACAAAAGCAGAAAAAAGTGTTGTAAGAATTAAAGAGGGAAAAAGTTCAAATGATGTGCTTCAATATCTTTTACAAAATAACGCACAGATAAATTCCTTCAATGAAATACTTCCTTCGCTGAACGATATTTTCATTAAGCTGGTAGAAGGAACACCCACTGCCCGTCAATTTCAAAAAGTATAACCATTACCAACTAAACTAATTATAATGAACAAGATCTGGCTAATAATAAAAAGAGAATACCTGACAAGGGTTCGTAAAAAAACTTTTATCATTTCCACTTTACTTTTTCCGCTATTGTACCTTGGATTAATTTTCGGAATGGGTTTTATTGCTGATAAGAGCAAACAAAATCTGAAAGTTGCAGTAATTGACAAGTCCGGTTATTTCACTGATGAGAATATTGCTTATCAAAATAGTATTGATGACAACTCTACCTTGAAATTGGTGAAAGACTCAGCAGAAAATGTAATGGCAAACTTTAAAGCAAAAGGCTTTGATGGCTATATTGTTATTCCCGCAATAAACTGGAAAGACGGAGACGATAGTTTGTTCTTTAAATCTGAAAAATCATATGGTAACGCTACTACAGCTGCTATGGAATCAAAGCTGAACAGAATTTGGAGCAGTATAAAGAATGATAGCCTACGGCTTGACACTGAAAAGCAAGTTATTCTTACAAAAAAACTGAACGTAACGCCAAAAAATATACAAGATGAAACTGCCAATGCAAATACCGCCGAAGGAATTGGCTATGTAGCCGGCTTTCTCATCTATTTTATTTTGCTAATCTACGGCTCGCAGGTTATGATGGGTGTGATGGAAGAAAAGACTAACAGAATTGCAGAAGTTATTGTTTCGTCTGTAAAACCTTTTCAAATGATGCTGGGCAAAATTCTAGGAATTGGCCTCGTTGCATTAACGCAGTTCTTACTTTGGATTGCATTTGTACTTATTGTTTATAATGTAGGTAAAGCAGCAGGCGGCAACATTGCAAGCGGCGTTGTAGGTAATATACAAGGCATGTTTGCCAGTGTAAATGTACCGCTGGTACTTTCCTGCTTTGCATTCTACTTTTTAGCTGGCTTCTTCTTCTATGCATCATTGTATGGAGCTATTGGTAGTGCGGTGAATGAAGATATGCGGGAAGCACAATCATTAAGTTTCCCCATCACCATGCTTGTCATTATTTCAATTGCATTAATGACAGCTGCCATTAGCGACCCAACTGGGCCTATTGCCGTTTGGGCAAGTATCATTCCTTTTAGCTCACCAATAGTAATGATGGCAAGAATTCCTTACGGTGTGCCGGGTACAGTTCCCTGGTGGCAATTAGGCCTCTCCATGGCATTACTGATACTTGGATTTATGTTTACCGTTTGGTTTGCAGGAAAAATTTACCGCACAGGTATATTAATGTATGGCAAAAAACCAAGTTGGAAAGAAATGATCAAATGGGCATTTAGAAAAAACTAACTGCTTTTTAAATTAAAATAGCAAACCCATTCCGCTTTAGCGAAATGGGTTTTTTGTTAAAATTTTCCTGTTTTACATAACAATGTAACCAAATACGAATTCAATCGTATATTTGATACGAAAACTTTCGTTCAATAATATTTTGCCATTTAAAAAATACAAAAAATGAAACCAAGAACCATTTTAAACAATCGCTTATTGATTGTGCTATTAACAGCTGGACTCACAGTTGGCCTTATTTCCTGGGATTATCAACAAACACCGGGTCAGTTCAAACAATCAATGAATGATACAACGCCGAAGAACAAAAACTACGATCGGGATAAAAAAGTAAGAAATCTCGATGATGTGCTGGAAGAACTGGATGCTGCTGATTTGAATATCAGCATGGAGAATATTCAACAGGAATTGGCAGCAGCTATAAAAGGTATTGATCAGGAAAAAATAAAACTCGAGATTGAAAAAGCGATAGCACAAATTGATCTGGCAAAGATTCAGCAAGAAGTACAAGAGTCATTGGCAAAGGTTGACTTTTCTAAAATACAGGCAGAACTGGCTGAAGCGATAAAAAGTGTTGACTTAGAAAAAATTCAAAAAGAAGTACAGGAATCACTTGCAAAAGTTGATTGGGATAAAATAAAAGTCGAAATAGACCAAGTAAAAAATATCGATTTCAAAAAAATTCAGGATGAAATGAAAGAGCTCGGCCCAAAAGTGGAAAAGGAATTAAAGAAAGCTAAAATTGAAATTGAAAAAGCGAAAGCAGAAATCAAAGAATTTAAAACTTTTACTGACGGTTTGGAAAGTGACGGACTGATTAATAAAAAAGAAGGCTTTTCATTAAAGCATAAAGACGGAGAACTTTTCATTAATGGAAACAAAGCATCTGAAATGACATACACCAAATACAGAAGCTTTTTGGAAAAACATAAACAATTCAATATTAAAATAAGCGACGACGACTTCAAACTCGATATTGATTAACAATTTAGTTTAGTGTGTGGTATAGTATAGCCATGAAAAGCAATAGTCCCGTTTCTACGGGACTATTTTAATTATTTAAATATTTTATTTATTTTTTAAAATCCACCATGCCCAAATGGCGATGGAATAATGTCGAACTCTGGAGCTTCTATCATTTCGATATTTAATTGGAAAGCTTCATCAGTTTTTATAACAACTTTTTCCTTTGTAATTTTTCTGTACCCTGATTTCTCAAAAATAAATTTATAAGTGCCTGGCTTCAACTCATTAAAATTATAACCGCCATATTCATCAGTAGAAACTACTTGCTCCTTTTTAGAAACAAGAATTGCTGTTACAGATACATCTTTTACTGGCTTTTTGGTTGCAGAGTGAACAACAAAACCATTGATTTCATCTTTCTTGCCTTCGCCAGGATTTGGCCAACCTGTATTGGCATTGGCTGCGGTATATCCTAAAAAGGAAATCGCAATAAATAATAATTTCTTTTTCATCTGAAAATTTTATTTTGTTTTTGCCAGATAGAATTCCGCATAAAAATTATCATCGACTTTTTGTATAAATTACTTGATAATTTTTATACTGCATTTCATTGCACTTTAATTGAATGGTTTACTAATAACCTTTCTGCACTTATCAAGTTGGTAATGACAAATAAAATTAGAGCATTTTTACCGGATTCGCCAAACCGTCTGTAAACTCTTTCCAAACATTCTTGACGATTGCTCCGGCTGGCAAAATATCATCTAACAAAGCACTTACCTGCCCTATTTCAAGCTCACCTTCGGCCAAATTGCCTTCAAACATTCCTTTTTTTGCCCTTGCTTTTCCCAATAAGGTTTTCAACTCTTCTACCGTTGCTCCTCTTTTTTCTGCTTCATCCACTTCTTTAAAAAAATCATTTTTCAAAAGCCTTACTGGAGTCAGTTCTTTCATTGCCAACTTGGTATCTCCTTCCTTCGAATTAATTACTTCGTTTTTAAAATTGATATGAGAGGAAGCTTCTTCACTTGCCACAAACCTGCTCCCCAACTGCACTCCTTCTGCCCCCATCACCATGGCCGCCAGCATCTGCCTGCCATTGGCAATGCCTCCTGCCGCTATCACGGGAATTTTGACCGCTTCAACTACTGCCGGTATCAATACCATCGTTGTTGTTTCCTCTCTCCCATTATGTCCACCAGCTTCAAAGCCTTCCGCCACCACAGCATCACATCCTGCTTCTTCAGATTTTTTTGCAAATTTGGAAGAGCTTATCACATGCACAACAGTAATTCCTTTTTCTTTTAAGACGCTGGTCCATGTCTTTGGGTTACCGGCAGATGTAAAAACAATTTTTACACCTTCTTCTATAATAATATCAATATGCTTGTCAAAAGCTGGGTATAGTAAGGGTACGTTTACTCCAAAAGGTAGGATTGTTGCAGCTTTACATTTACGAATATGTTCTCGTAAGACATCAGGATACATCGATCCGCTGCCTATAATGCCTAAGCCACCAGCATTACTTACAGCACTGGCCAGTTTCCAGCCGCTTGCCCAAATCATTCCAGCTTGGATAATGGGATAATCTATTCCAAAAAGTTTTGTAATACGATTGGAGAAACCCACTGTCCCCCTAAAGGAGGAACTTAATGCTGTCATTTCATTCGTTTTAGAAAATTATTCTAATCACACTGCAATAAAGCACTAAGATACTTTAAGAAAATTATTTACTCCCCTTTAGGGGCTGGGTGTTCTTATCCTAAATCTATACTTGTATTATCTCCGATATTTAGCGAACGGGATTCGCCACGAAGATTGGTATCACTACCTATTACAGAATCATCCAGCACAATATCATAAAGATTAGAAAACGAACCAATAATAGAATCTTTGAGAATTGAACTTTCAATAATTGAATTTTCGCCAATAGTAACATTCGGACCGATAATAGAATTTTTAATATTACACCCACCACCAATACTTACCGGCTGAACAATCACTGTATTTTCAAATTCATTCGGATCTGCTGTTGCTCCAAACTTTTTAAGCAATGTAGCATTCGATTCCAGCAATGTTTCCTTTCGTCCACAATCAAACCAATTTTCTACTTTGAACGATTTGAATTTAGAACCCATTTTAATCATGCAATCCAATGCATCGGTTAAACTAAATTCACCATGACTGCGTAGCCCTTCTCTTATATTACTTTCCAGGCATTGAAACATTTGCTCTGTTTCTTTAATCTTGTACACACCAACCAATGCCATATTCGATTTTGGGATCTGTGGCTTTTCAACAACACGACTGATAAATCCATCATCTTCAATTTCCGCCACACCAAAATCTCTCGGGTCATCCACTTTTCTTACTCCAATCATCGAAAAAGGACTGTCCACCACTTCCTGAATATTGTATTCACAAATTGTATCGCCCAACACTACAAAAACATCTTCTTGATTTACAATTGTTCTCGTCATTCGAATAGCATGGCCTACACCTTGTCTGTCAATCTGGTGTATATAATGTGCTTTTATTTCAGGGTATTTGCTTTTTACAAAATCCTGAATTTTATCGCCCAGATAACCTACAATAAATATAAATTCATTGATGCCTGCTTCTTTCAACTGATCGATAATAATCCCGAGAACCGTCTTTCCTGCAAGCGGAATAAGTGCCTTAGGCTGTGTGTAACTATGAGGACGCAACTTGGTGCCTGCGCCGGCCACTGGTATGATAGCTTTCATCTATAAATTTTACAGTTCACTACTAAAATGATCTGCGGTGGTTTGGTTACTAATCAAAAGCCAACGAAAGTAAGGCATTTCAAATAAACAAAATATTCAGCCCGAAAAGCATTAACAACTTTCGCTATCTTATTTTTGTAAAGATATTTTTTGTGCCGGGCTGCAGTACTACTATCACCGTCTGTTGCGTCGCACTCTTCATCGTTCAGTAATTCTATTCAGCAAATGCAAAGAGACACTGTTTTATTCGACCTCATCAACAAAGAGCTAGATCGTCAACGCAATGGCATTGAGTTAATCGCCTCCGAAAACTTTACTTCCTTGCAGGTAATGCAGGCAATGGGAACAGTACCTACTAATAAATATGCAGAAGGCTATCCCGGCAAAAGATATTATGGTGGATGTGAAGTGGTGGATGAAATAGAAACATTGGCGATTGAAAGATTAAAAAAAGTATTCAACTGCTCTTGGGCAAATGTGCAACCACATAGTGGCGCACAAGCCAATGGTGCAGTTTTTCTGGCGGTAATGAAACCCGGAGAAAAATTCTTAGGTCTCGATCTTAGCATGGGCGGACATCTTACACATGGCAGTCCCGCCAACTTCAGTGGTAAAACATATAATGCTTTGCATTACGGTGTAACAAAAGATGGCATTGTAGATTACGATCAGTTGGAAACAAAAGCAAGGGAAGAAAAACCCAAGATGATAATTTGCGGCGCATCTGCTTACAGCCGTGATTGGGATTACAAACGCATCCGAGCAGTGGCCGATGAAATTGGTGCAGTAGTATTTGCAGACATTGCACATCCTGCCGGATTAATTGCAGCTGGTTTATTAAACGACCCGTTCGATCATTGTCATATTGTAAGTTCTACTACACATAAAACATTAAGAGGACCAAGAGGCGGCATCATTATGCTTCGCCATGATTTTGAAAACCCATGGGGAATAAAAGACCCGAAAGGAAATTTAAGAAAGATGAGTTCGTTGCTAGACCTTGCAGTTTTTCCAGGCACACAAGGTGGACCGCTGGAACATGTTATTGCAGCAAAAGCAGTTGCCTTTGGTGAAATACTAAATGAAGATTTTAAAGCTTACGGCAAACAGGTAATCAATAATGCACAAGCTATGGCAAAGGCTTTTGTAAGCCGTGGCTATAATCTTATTAGCAATGGTACAGATAATCATTTAATGCTGATTGATCTTCGCAATAAAAACCTGACGGGTAAAAAAGCACAGGAAACATTAGACAAAGCACATATCACTTTAAATAAAAATGCAGTGCCTTTTGATGATAAATCACCTTTTGTTACTTCAGGTATAAGAATAGGTGTACCAGCCGTAACCACAAGAGGTATGCTGGAAGCACATATGGAAACGATTGTGGAAATGATAGACAAAGTATTGATGAATGCAGATGATGAAAATGTAATTAACAATGTAAGAAGTGAAGTAAAAACATTTATGCAGCAGTTTCCACTTTATCCTGAATTAGGTTAATATTGATCTATTAAAATCTTCTAACATGATACAACGTCAACAAACACTTTGGTTAATATTGGCTACCGTTGCTGCCGCACTTACTTTTAAATTCCCTTTTGCAACCGGCGAAGAGATTGTCAAGAATACAACAATGAAACAATTGGTAGAAACTACAGCAGCTAATAATTTCTTTACATTGATACTCACCATTGCAGCTACCATTATTTCTACTATTACCATCTTTATGTTCAAGGATCGTAGTATGCAAATAAAACTTTGCTTGCTAGGCCTTTTAATTGCTATCGGAATTCTTACACTCTACATTTTGGAAATGAATAAACTTATTTCCGGCACACCTGCTATATGGGCATTGCTACCTGCGTTAGTTGTCATAGGTTATTTCATGGCTTTTCGTAACATACGAAAAGATCAAAAGCTGGTAAAATCGTTAGATAAACTAAGATAATAGCTTTTCTAAATACAATTTGTTGATACGCTTACTTACTTTCCGTAAGTAATTCTACTGTAGAAGAAATCGGTTGCTCATGAAAATCTACGAACTATATTTTCTTCAATGAGACTTAATTCGGGCAATTAAAAAAACACTCCGGTCATTTATTTTTTACTCCTTCATCATTCAGCCTATTTTATTCTAAGGATTTCATTACAATCCGGCTAAGTGCTAACACTAATTTCCCGAAAATACTTGCACAGCTTCTTGCATTGGCCTTTGGCAACACATACATTTAAATTGTATCCAAATCCACCTTGTATGAAGACCACCTATCTCTTCACTGTATTTTTACTATACGCAAATTTTTCATTTGCGCAAATAAACTCAACCACTCCATGGATATGGATGGAAGGAGATAATACGATTAACCAAAAAGGAATTTACGGCTCGCAGAACGTTTCAAATAATAACAACAAACCTGGAGCAAGAAACTCATCCTCCACCTGGACAGATGCAACAGGAAGCCTTTGGCTTTTTGGTGGCTTCGGGCATTCCTCAACTTCTCAAGGTTATCTTAATGATCTTTGGAAATATTGTCCTGCAACAAGTGAGTGGATATGGATGCATGGCGATAACACTGCAGGAAAATATGGAGTGTATGGCACACAAGGCATTGCCAGTTCTACCTATAAACCCGGTTCATCTTATCAAAGTGTTTCATGGACTGATAAAGACGGAAACCTTTGGCTATTCGGAGGCTTTGGATACAGCAGTGCTTCAATGGGCTTGCTAAATGCACTATGGAAATATAATACAGCAACAAATCAATGGACATGGGTAAAAGGAAATAACACTGTAAATGCTGCTGGTAGTTATGGCACTAAATCCGTTGCAAACATTAACAACTTTCCCGGTGCAAGACATAGTAGCCAAACATGGGTAGATGCCGCTGGCAACTTATGGTTATTTGGAGGCAATGGCTATGCAGGAAGCACTGAAGGCATTTTAAATGATCTCTGGAAATATAATATAGCTACGAATGAATGGACTTGGATTAATGGAGATAATACCATTAATCAACCCGCCGTATATGGAACCAAAGCTGTTACATCCGCAACAAACAAACCCGGAGCAAGATATGTAAGCACATCCTGGCAGGATGCAACTGGTAATGTTTGGATGTTTGGCGGATATGGTTATGATGAAACTTTTGCCGGCAACTTAAATGATATGTGGAAATACAATCCATCAACCAATCAATGGACATGGATGCAAGGCAACAAAACAATTGATCAAAAAGCTGTGTTTGGTACACAAGGCGTTCCATCTATTACGAATAAGCCCGGTTCAAGATATGTAAGCAACTCATGGGCAGATGCAGCCGGCGAATTATGGATGTTTGGCGGTTATGGTTTTGATCAGATTAATTCTGGTTATCTCAATGACCTTTGGAAATACAATACAACCAACAATACCTGGACATGGATAAAAGGTGATAACAACGTTGACCAACGTGGAGTGTATGGCACACAAGGCCTGGCAAACACCGCCAATAAATCTGGTGCAAGAACAGGTGCTGTTTCCTGGGCAGATGGTATCGGCAACCTATGGATGTTTGGTGGCTATGGTTATGATGGAACCCGGTCTGGTGTGCTGAACGACATGTGGAAACTGGGAAACTTTCAGCCAATACTTCCATTACACCTGCTACAATTCAGTGGAGTGCTTAACAATACGGTACAATTGCAATGGCAAACAGAACAGGAAAAAGATTTCAATCATTTTAATATACAACGCAGTGTTGATGGCATCAACTTTACAAACATAGGAAGCATAAATGGAAATAATTGTAACAGCAAAAACAATTATAATTATGCCGACAATAGTTTGCAAGTGCTAAATGCACAAAAGATTTTTTATAGATTACAGTTGATGGATATAGACGAGAAATTTACCTACAGCAAAATAATTTCCTTTAACCTCACTCAAAATGCTGGAAGCATTACCGCTTTCCCTAATCCGGCTGCGGAATCAATCAACTTATCATTTACACAAATTAAAAAAGGAAATACCGAAATCAGCATTACCAACATGGCAGGCAACACGGTAAAGAAAAATAATCAGTACTTAAGTGTAGGAAAGGTAAGTCTGAACATCGATGTAAACACTTTATCTCCGGGAGCATACATCGCAACAGTCATAAATGATAGTGGAATAAAGCAGTTGAAATTTATAAAACAATAATAAATGAAAAGAGGAGCAAATCAGCTCCTCTTTTTTCATGTTCAAAGTTTGGTACTCTCTCTGTTATTGAACAATAAATTTAGACGTAAGTATTTTTTCTCCACCCGAAACCTGCATGTAATATTGTCCGGCTTGTAGCTGCGCTGGCAGTTCTATTGTTTTAGCATAAGCACCACCCGGATGTTTCAACGTTTCTGTTTTTACTATTTGTCCGTTGGCCGAAAATATTTTTACATAATAATCACCAGCGGCACTGTTCATTTGCATAGTAAATTGTTTACCTGTAACTGGGTTTGGATACAATACAATGTCCTGTTTAACCGTAAGGTTGGTCGCCACTTTTACAATCGGGCTATAAACTATTTCACCATCTCTGCTTGTTACTTTAATGCGATAGTAAGTAACAGAAGCTGGCTGCATATCATATTCAAAATAACTTTCTTTATCATTTGCATTGCTTCTTGCAGCAAGCGAAGCCATTGATGTAAACTGTGTTCCGTTCAATGATCTTTCTACTTCGTATGCCAACACATCAATTTCTGTAAGGTTGGTCCACTCCACTCTGTTTCTATTGCCAATGTTGTATGCTTTTACATCTACAAGCTTAACAGGTAATGGATTAGTAGCAGAACTTTTACTGCCTAGCGAAAAAGGACTAAAAGACGATACCACACCAGAAGTTATTGTACCGCTAATATTAGTTCCAGTTGTT
>Ga0209477_1000233_pt1 | contig 33195 bp, 28 predicted proteins | sample KloWWTupernatant_FD_187180 | JGI IMG/M metagenome (GOLD analysis project Ga0209477, IMG submission 187180) | Active sludge microbial communities from Klosterneuburg, Austria, studying microevolution and ecology of nitrifiers - Klosterneuburg... | ecosystem: Engineered > WWTP > Aerobic digester >...
CGACGTGCGCGTGCTCAAGTACGACAAGGAGCGCAACCGCGTTTCGCTGGGCCTCAAGCAGCTGGGCGAGGATCCGTGGGACAACATCGCCCGCCGCTACCCGGCCAACAGCCGCGTGTTCGGCAAGGTCAGCAACGTCACCGATTACGGCGCGTTCGTCGAGATCGAGCCGGGCGTGGAAGGCCTGGTCCACGTGTCCGAGATGGACTGGACCAACAAGAACGTCAACCCGGCCAAGGTCGTGCAGGTCGGCGACGAAGTGCAGGTCATGGTGCTGGACGTGGATGAAGAGCGTCGCCGCATCTCGCTGGGCATCAAGCAGGTCACCAGCAATCCGTGGGAAACCTTCGCCGCCATGCACAAGAAGGGCGACAAGGTGTCCGGCCAGATCAAGTCGATCACCGACTTCGGCATCTTCATCGGCCTGGACGGCGGCATCGATGGCCTGATCCACCTGTCCGACATCACCTGGAACTCCACCGGCGAGGACATCGCCCGCAACTACAAGAAGGGCGACACCCTGGAAGCGGTGGTGCTGGCGGTCGATCCGGAGCGCGAGCGCATCAGCCTCGGCGTCAAGCAGATGGAGCAGGATCCGCTCGGCCAGTTCATGGCGACCAACCCGAAGGGCACCAAGGTCACCGGCACCGTCAAGGAAGTGGACGCCAAGGGCGCGACCATCGACCTGGGCGATGGCGTGGAAGGCTACGTGTTCGCGCGCGACGTCGCCGACGAGCGCGTCGAGGACGCCAGCCACTACCTCAAGGTGGGCCAGCAGGTCGAGGCCAAGTTCGTGGGCATGGACCGCAAGGGCCGCAGCCTGCAGCTGTCGATCAAGGGCAAGGACGATGCCGAGGCCGCCGAAGCGATGGCCGAGTACCAGAAGGCCTCCGCCGACGCCGCCAGCGGCACCACCAAGCTGGGCGCGCTGCTGCGCGAGCAGCTGAACAGCAAGTCCGAGTGATCCACCCGGCCTAGCAGCACGTGGCGGCCCGGCTTCGGCCGGGTCGCCATTTTCATGCGGCCGCATTCCCCGCCCCACGGTTCATGACCAAGTCCGAACTCATCGAATTGCTGGCCCGGCGCCAGCCGCACCTGAAGGCCGACGACGTCGACCTGTCGGTGAAGTCGCTGCTGCAGATGATGGGCGCGGCCCTCGCCGGCGGCGACCGTATCGAGGTGCGCGGGTTCGGCAGCTTCTCCCTGCATTTCCGGCCGCCACGCACCGGCCGCAATCCCAAGACCGGCGACGCCGTCGCGTTGCCCGGCAAGCATGTTCCCCATTTCAAGCCGGGCAAGGAATTGCGCGAGCGGGTGACCACGGTCGTGCCGCTGCCGATGGACGACTGATCCGCGGCCGTCCGTTAAGCTAGCAGGCGATCCCGGAGTTCCCGATGCGCCTGATCCGCCTCATCATCGCCGTCACCTGCATCCTGCTGGGCGCCATCGTGGGCGCACTCAACACCCAGCCCGTGCTGCTCGATATCGGCTTCGCCAGCGTGCGCGCCAGCCTGGGGCTGAGCGTGCTGGTCGCGTTGCTGCTGGGCGTGGTGGTTGGCGGTGGCATCCTCGCGATCGGGGTGGTCGCGCCGCTGCGCCGGCGCCTGCGGCGTGCCGAGCAGGCCCGCCCGGTTGCCGCCGGCAGCGCGCGCGCGGAGACCTGACATGGGCAATTTCGACGTCTGGATCTGGTTCGTGGTGCTGGTGCCGCTGGCGGCGCTGGCGGGCTGGGTGACCGGTCGCCGCGGTGGCGAACGCCATCGCGACAGCCAGGTCAGCAAGCTCTCGACCACCTATTTCCGCGGCCTCAACTACCTGTTGAACGAGCAGCCCGACAAGGCGATCGAGCTGTTCCTGCACATCGCCGAGCTCGACAAGGACACCTTCGAGACCCAGGTGGCGCTGGGTCACCTGTTTCGCCGCCGCGGCGAGGTGGACCGTGCGATCCGCCTGCACCAGGCGCTGGTGCAGCGCCCCGACCTGAACGACGCCCAGAAGGTGCAGGCACTGCTTGCGCTGGGCGAGGACTACATGCGCTCGGGCTTGCTGGATCGCGCCGAAACCGTGTTCAGCGACCTTGCCCGGATCGACCAGCGCGCGCCGCAGGCGCTGCGCCACCTCATCAGCATCTACCAGGCCGAACGCGACTGGGAGAAGGCGATCGAGAACGCCAGCCGCTACGAGGCCGCGACCGCCGAGCCAATGGGCAAGCTGGTCGCCCAGTTCGAATGCGAACTGGCGGACCGCCAGCGCTCGGCAGGCGAGATCGATGCCGCGCGCGCGGCGATCGCGCGTGCCTACGCGGCCGATTCGACCTCGGTGCGCGCCGGCATCAGCGAGGGCCGGATCGAAGCCGAGGCTGGCAATCCCGCCGGCGCGGTGCGTGCGTTCGAGCGCGCCGCCCGCCACGATCCCGACTACCTGCCGGTGATCCTGCCGGCGCTGCTGGAAAGCTACGGGAAAGTCGGCGAACGCACCGGCGCGCGCGCGTTCCTCGCCGAGATGAGCGAGCACTACCGGGGGATCTCGCCGGTGCTGGCGCTGACCAAGATGGTCGAGGCAGAAGAGGGCGTGGGTGCGGCCCGGCGCTACCTCGGCCAGCAGCTGAAGGACCGGCCGTCGGTACGCGGCGAAGCGGCGTTGATCGACCTCACGCTTGCCGAGAACGCGGATGCCGAGGCGACCCTGCACGACCTCAAGCACATCACCGACCAGTTGCTGGTGCGCAACCCCAGCTATCGCTGCAACCGCTGCGGTTTCGGCGCGCGCAGCCACCACTGGCAATGTCCCAGCTGCAAGGAGTGGGGAACGGTGAAGCCGCTGCTGAACTATGCCGTGGTCTGAGCCGGCGATCCCGACGCCGGTGGTGCTGCTGGCGGCGGCGTTGGCCGCGCTGCTGGTGTCGATGCTCGGCAGCCGCTGGGCAATCCTCCACGCCCGCCGCGAAGGCCTGGTCGACCAGCCCGGCGAACGCCGCAGCCATGCGCTGCCGACGCCGCGCGGGGGCGGCATCGGGATCGTGATGGCGTGCCTGGCGGCGTTGCTCGCACTGGCGGGGACGCAGCCGGACGCGTCCGCCTGGCTGTGGCGTGCCTGCGGCTTGGTGCTGGTCGCCGCGATCGGCTGGTGGGACGACCACCGCCCGCTGCCGGCCTGGCCGCGCCTGCTGGCGCATGCTGCCGGCGCCGCCTGCCTGGCGTGGGCGCTGCACCTCGAGGGGGCCGCGCCGGCCACGACCATCGCCGCATTCCTGCTGGCCCTGGTGCTGGTCAATGCCTGGAACTTCATGGACGGGATCAACGGGCTGGCGGCGAGCCAGGCGCTGTTGTGCGCGACCGGGTTTGCGGTGGTGCTGGGCGATGGCTGGCGGCTGCTGGCGCTGGTATTGGCCGCTGCCTGCCTCGGGTTCCTCCCGTTCAATTTCCCGCGGGCGCGGGTGTTCCTGGGCGACGTCGGCAGCGGCGGGCTCGGTTACCTGGTCGCGGCCCTGCTGGCCGCCGGGTTCGCGGCGCGGCCGATGGCCTGGTGGCCGCTGTTGCTGCTGCCGCCGCTGGCGATGCTGGCCGATACCGGCCTGACCCTGCTGTGGCGCATCCGGCGCCGCGAGCGCTGGTGGCAGGCGCACGTCCAGCATGCCTTCCAGCGTTGGAGCCGGCATCGCGGACACGCCTGGGTATGCGCCGCCTATGCGGTCTGGACGTTTGCGGCGGTTGCGCTCATGCTTGCCGCGCTGCATTGGCCCGCGCGGATCGCGCTGGTGGTGGCGCTGGCGACCTTGCCGGCGTCTGCCTGGGCCTGGCGCTGGCTGCACCGGCGGTACCAGAAGAACAACACCGAAGGATTCGGGACATGACGAGTTGGCGGGACCGGTTCAAGTACGGCTTGCCGCGGCTGGCGGTGATGTTGCACGACCTCGCCATGGTCTGGGTCTGCTGGCAGGGCCTGCACTACATCCGTTATGCCCTGCAGCCGACGCCGCTGCCGCTGGAACCGCTGTCCAGCACGGTCCTGATCGTGATGGTGGCGCAGGGCCTGGTGTCGTGGCGGGTCGGCCTGTACCGCGGGCTGTGGCGATTCGCCAGCGTCCCCGACCTGCTCAACATCTTCAAGGCCAGCGTGTTGGGCCTGCTGGCGGTGGTCGCCGGGCTGTTCTTCTACAGCCGGCTCGACCTGGTCTCGCGCGCGGCCCTGCTGCTGTATCCGTTCGTGCTGACCATGCTGCTGGGCGCACCACGGCTGATCTTCCGCGCATGGAAGGACCAGCGCCTGCTGCGTTCCGACGAGACCGCCGAGCGGGTGCTGGTGCTGGGCGCGGGGCAGGCTGGCGAAGCGGTGGTGCGCGACCTGCGCCGGATCGGGCGCTACCAGCCCGTCGGTTTCGTCGATGACGCCGCGGCCCTGCGCGGCACCCGCCTGCAGGGCCTGCCGATCCTCGGCCGGGTCGGCGACGTCGCCCGCATCGCGCGCGAGACCGGGGTGCAGCTGCTGGTGATCGCGATGCCGTCGCTGGATGCGATCGCGATGCGGCGCGTGGTCGGCATCTGCGAGGAGAGCGGGGTGCCGTTCCGCACCGTGCCGCGGCTGTCGGACGTGCTGGACGGCCGCTCGCTGCCCGGCCAGCTCAAGGAAGTGGCGATCGAGGACCTGCTCGGCCGGCAGCCGCTCAGCCCGGACTGGAAGGCGATCCGCAACTGGCTGGGCGCGCGTTCGGTGCTTGTCACCGGCGCCGGCGGTTCGATCGGTTCGGAACTGTGCCGGCAGTGCGCGCGCCACGGCGCCAAGCGGATCGCCCTGCTCGAGATCGACGAACTGGCGCTGTTGACGGTCGAAGCCGACCTGCGCCGCGACTTCCCCGGGATCGAATGCCTGCCGGTGCTCGGCGATGCCGGCGACCCGGCGGTGATCGCGCATGCGTTGGCGATCGCCGAGCCGGAAGCGGTGTTCCACGCCGCCGCCTACAAGCAGGTGCCGCTGCTGCAGCGGCAGCTGCGCGAAGCGGTGCGCAACAACGTGCTGGCCACCGACGTGGTCGCGCGCGCCAGCCGCGACGCCGGGGTCGGCACCTTCGTGCTGATCTCCACCGACAAGGCGGTGGACCCGGTGAACGTGCTGGGGGCGACCAAGCGCCTGGCGGAAATGCTGTGCCAGGCGCTGGTGGATCCGCGTTCGACCCGTTTCGTCACCGTGCGTTTCGGCAACGTGCTGGATTCCGCCGGCAGCGTGGTGCCGCTGTTCCGCGACCAGATCCGCCGTGGTGGCCCGGTCACGGTCACCGATCCGGAGGTCACCCGCTACTTCATGACCATCCCGGAAGCCTGCCAGCTGATCCTGCAGGCCTCGGCGATCGGTGCCCAACAGGCGGTGTACACCCTCGACATGGGCGAGCCGGTGTCGATCCGGATGCTGGCCGAGCAGATGATCCGGCTTGCCGGCAAGCAACCGGGCAAGGACATCGCGATCGAATACACCGGCCTGCGTCCCGGCGAGAAGCTGCACGAAACCCTGTTCCACGTCGATGAACGCTACAGCGCGACGATCCACCCGAAGATCCTGCAGGCGTTGCCGCGCAGCGTCAGCGTGGAGCGGGTGGACCCGGCCCTGCAGGCCCTGCGCGAGGCCACCGCCAGCTACGACCTCGAGCGGCTGGCGGCGTCGCTGCGCGCCGCGGTGCCGGAATTCAACCCGGCCAGCGAGGCCGACAGCGCCCGCGCATCCACGACCATCCTGAATTTCCCGGCGCGCCGCGCGCGCCCGAACTGACCCCAGGCGCACCATGCAAAGCCCCAAGCCCCATCGCCGCGTGCGGATCGCGGTGTTCCCGGTCGCCGGCCTCGGCACCCGCTTCCTGCCGGCCACCAAGACCGTGCCGAAGGAGATGTTGCCGATCGTCGACAAGCCGCTGATCCAGTACGCGGTGGACGAGGCGGTGGAAGCGGGGTGCGACACCCTGGTGTTCATCACCAACCGCTACAAGCACGCGGTGGCCGACTATTTCGACAAGGCCTACGAGCTGGAACAGAAGCTGGAGAAGGCCGGCAAGGCGGAGCAGCTGGAGCTGATCCGCAACGTGTTGCCGCCGGGCGTGAGGGCGGTGTTCGTGACCCAGGCCGAGGCATTGGGACTGGGCCATGCGGTGCTGTGCGCGAAGCCGGTGGTCGGTGACCAGCCGTTCGCCGTGCTGCTGCCGGACGACCTGATCTGGACCCGGCAGTCGGTGGCCGGTGGCGCCGGTGCGCTGAAGCAGATGGCGGACCATGCGGAGCGGACCGGTGGCAGCGTGATCGCGGTGCAGGACGTGCCACCCGAGCAGACCAAGAGCTACGGCATCGTCGCCACCGAGGGCTTCGACGGGCAGGCCGGGCGGATCACCCGGATCGTCGAGAAGCCGAAGCCGGAAGATGCACCCAGCAACCTCGCGGTGGTCGGGCGCTACATCCTCAATCCGGCGATCTTCGACCTGCTGGAGACCACGCAGCAGGGCGCAGGCGGGGAGATCCAGCTGACCGATGCCATCGCGCAACTGTTGCCGCTGGAGCAGGTGGACGCGTTCCGCTTCCACGGCACGCGGTTCGACTGCGGCACCCACCTGGGACTGATCGAGGCAACCGTGCGCTACGCGCTGGACCACGAATTGCTCAGCGATGCCGCACGCAAGCTGATGCAGAACGCGCTGGACGAAATGGGCGTCGTGGAGACCTGATTTTCCGGCAGTTGCTCCGTCTGCCTGAGCGGGCGTTTGCCGCGAATGTCCCCCGGCATCGGCCAAAGGCCGATGTCTCCTCCTTGATTTCGCGGCAAACGCCCGGCCAGGCAGACGTAGGCCTATCGCAGGCGCAGCTTGGTCACAGCCCTTCGAAGATCCCCGCTGCGCCCATGCCGGTGCCGATGCACATGGTCACCATGCCGTACTTCTGCTGGCGGCGGCGCAGGCCGTGGACGATGGTCGCGGTGCGGACCGCGCCGGTGGCGCCCAGCGGATGGCCGAGGGCAATCGCGCCACCAAGCGGGTTGACCTTGGCCGGGTCGAGCCCGCAGTCCTTGATCACCGCCAGCGCCTGCGCGGCGAACGCTTCATTGAGTTCGATCCAGTCCAGCTGGTCGCGGGTCAACCCGGCCTGCTTGAGGGCCTTCGGGATCGCCGCGATCGGGCCGATGCCCATCACTTCCGGGCGCACGCCGGCCACGCTGAAGCTGACGAAGCGCGCCAGCGGGGTCAGGCCGTAGTCCTTGATCGCCTGCTCCGATGCCAGCAGCACCGCGCCGGCGCCATCGCTCATCTGCGAGCTGTTGCCGGCGGTCACGCTGCCGCCGAACTGGCCGTTGCGGAACACCGGGCGCAGCTTGGCCAGGCCCTCGACGGTGGTATCAAGGCGCGGGCCTTCGTCGTTCTCGACCCGCAACTGCTTCAGGCGCACGGCATTGCCGGCAAGGTCGGGCATGCGGGCGACCACGTCGTAGGGCGAAATCTCGTCGCGGAACTCGCCGGCGGCGATCGCGGCGATCGCCTTCTGGTGCGAAGCGTAGGCGAACGCGTCCTGCTCCTCGCGCGAGACCTTCCATTCCTCGGCCACTTTCTCGGCGGTGATGCCCATGCCGTAGGCGATGGCCACGTGGTCGTCGCGGAACACCGACGGCGCCAGCGCGACCTTGTTGCCCATCATCGGCACCATCGACATCGATTCGGTGCCGCCGGCCAGCATCAGGTCGGCGTTGCCCAGCCGGATCTGGTCCGCGGCCAGTGCGACCGCCTGCAGGCCGGAGGAGCAGAAGCGGTTGATGGTCTGCGCGGCCACCGTGTCCGGCAGCCCGGCCAGCAGCACGCCGATGCGCGCCACGTTCATGCCTTGCTCGCCTTCCGGCATCGCGCAGCCGATGATCGCGTCGTCGATGCGGTTGACGTCGATCCCCGGCGCCTGCGCCACCACGCTGCGCAGCACGTGCGCCAGCATGTCGTCGGGACGGGTGTTGCGGAAGACGCCGCGCGGGGCCTTGCCGACCGGGGTGCGGGTGGCGGCGACGATGTAGGCGTCCTGGATTTGCTTGGTCATGTTCAGTTCCTCAGCGGCTTGCCGGTCTTCAGCATGTGGGCGATGCGTTCCTGGGTCTTCGGCATTTGCGCCAGTGCCACGAAATGCTCGCGCTCCAGCCGCAGCAGCCAGTCTTCGTCCACCAGCGAACCGCGTTCGACCTCGCCGCCGCACAGCACGGTGGCGATGCGGGTGGCGATCTCGTAGTCATGCGGGGAGATGAAGCGGCCTTCCAGCATGTTGACCAGCATCATCCTGAAGGTGGCGATGCCGACGTCGCCGGCGACCTGCACGCGGCGCGCGGGCAGCGGCGGGCGATAGCCGGCCTCGGCCATGCCGCGCGCGGTGGCCTTGGCCACGTGCAGCAGCTCGTGCGCGTGGAACGACACCAGGTCGTCCTTGCGCAGCAGGCCCAGTTCCTTCGCTTCGACCGCGGAGGCCGAGACCTTGCCCATCGCGATGGTCTCGAACACCTTCTTGAGCTCGGCGAACACGTCGCCGCCGGGACCGGCAGCGTTCGCAGCACGCACCGCCAGCTCCTTCAGGCCGCCACCGGCCGGCAGCAGGCCGACCCCGGCCTCGACCAGGCCGATGTAGCTTTCAAGGTGGGCGACCGCGCGCGCACTGTGCATCTGGAATTCGCAGCCACCGCCCAGCGCCAGCCCGCGAACCGCCGCGACCACCGGCACCAGCGAATACTTGATCCGCTGGCTGGTGGCCTGGAAGTTGGCGACCATCGCGTCGAAGCCCGCAAGGTCACCGGACTGCAGCAGGCCAAGCGCGCCGGACAGGTCGGCGCCAGCGGAGAACGGTTCCTTCGGCTGCCAGATCACGGCGCCGCGGAAGTCGCGCTCGGCGATCGCGATCGCCTGCGGGACGCCATCCAGCACGGTGTCGCCGACCGTGTGCAGCTTGGTCTTGAACGAGATCACCAGGATCCCGTCGCCATCGTGCCAGGCGCGCACGCCGTCGTTTTCGAAGACGGTTTCGCCGGGGGCGGGGCGCTCGCCGAGCACCGGGTCCGGGAAGCGCTGGCGCTGGTAGACCGGCAGGGTGGAGCGTGGCAGCAGCGCGTCGCGGGCCGGGCTGAAGCTGCCCGCGGCCGCATGCACGCCGTCGCGGCCATCCGTGGCCCAGGCCGGCAGCGGCGCCGAACTCATGGCCTTGCCGGCGGCGATGTCCTCGGCGATCCAGCCGGCCACCTGCTGCCAGCCGGCCGCCTGCCAGGTTTCGAACGGGCCCAGCGACCAGCCGTAGCCCCAGCGGATGGCGAGGTCGACGTCGCGCGCGGTCTCGGCGATGTCCGCAAGGTGGTAGGCGCTGTAGTGGAACAGGTCGCGGAAGCAGGCCCACAGGAAGCGGGCCTGCGGGTGCTCGCTGGCGCGCAGCGCGGCGAACTTCCTGGCCGGGTCGCGCTCCTTCAGGATCTCCACCACCTCCGGCGCGGCGGCGCGGTCGGCGATGCGGTAGTCCTGCTTCTCCAGGTCGAGGACCACGATGTCCTTGCCGAGCTTGCGGAAGATGCCGGCCCCGGTCTTCTGGCCCAGCGCCCCCTTGGCGACCAGGGCGTCCAGCCATGCCGGCGACTTGAAGTAGGCGTGCCAGGGATCGTCGGGCAGGGTGTCGGCCATGGTCTTGATGACGTGCGCCATGGTGTCCAGGCCGACCACGTCGGAGGTGCGGTAGGTCGCCGACTTCGGTCGCCCGATCAGCGGGCCGGTGACCGCATCGACCTCATCGAAGCCCAGGCCGAGCGCCGCAGTGTGGTGGATGGTGGCCAGGATCGAGAACACGCCGATGCGGTTGCCGATGAAGTTCGGGGTGTCCTTGGCGTACACCACGCCCTTGCCGAGATGGCTGGTCAGGAAGCCTTCCAGGCCGGCCAGCACCGCGGGGTCGGTGGTGCGGGCCGGGATGAGTTCGGCCAGGTGCATGTAACGGGGCGGGTTGAAGAAGTGCACGCCGCAGAACCGGTTTCGAAGTTCTTCAGGAAGAACATCAGCCAAGGCATTGATTCCCAAGCCGGATGTGTTGCTGGCCAGCACTGCGTGGGCGGGTACATGGGGGGCGATCCGGCGGTACAGGTCCTGTTTCCAGTCCATCCGCTCGGCGATTGCCTCCACGATCAGGTCGCAACCTTCGAGCAGCGCCAGGCCGGTCTCGTAGTTCGCCGGGGTGATCGCCTCGGCCAGCGCCTTGCTGGCCAGTGGCGCCGGCGACAGCTTGCCGAGGTTGGCGATCGCGCGGGTCACGATCCCGTTGGGGTCGCCTTCCTTCGCGGCGAGGTCGAACAACACGGTGTCGACCCCGGCATTGGTCAGCTGGGCGGCGATCTGCGCGCCCATCACGCCGGCGCCAAGGACCGCGGCGCGGCGTACAAGTAGTTTCTCAGACATAGGATGCAACTCCTTGAGTAATCAGGGTTCGTCCGCCTTGAAGCCGGCGGCGGCAAAACGAATCAGGGCCTTTGCGGCGCGTGTGCGATGGGTCGCCTCGGACACCCCGGATGGACGCTTGATCAGGCCGAAATCGGCCATCGCGTAGGTCAGTGCGCCGGACAGGAAGTCCAGCCGCCAGTACAGCGCTTCCTTGCCGAGCCCGGGCAGGCACCCGGAAAGCGCCTTGGCGAACTCGCGCAGGACGTGGCCGTACTGGTCGGACAGGAACTTGCGCAGGCTGTCGTTGCTTTCGGCGTAGGCGCGGGCGATCACGCGGATGAAGGCGCCTCCGCCGTGGCGGTCCTGGGCCATCGCCAGTGCCGGCTCCACGAACGCGGCAAGGATCGGCTCAAGCTCGCCGGGATGGCTGTCAACCGCCAGGCGCAGGGCTTTCAGGCGTTCGGCGCTCATGTCGTCCATGCGCCGGCGGAACACCTCGTTGACCAGGTTGTCCTTGCTGCCGAAGTGGTAGTTGACCGCCGCGATGTTGACGTCGGCACGGCTGGTGACCTGCCGCAGCGAGGTCGAGGCGAAGCCCTGCTGGGCGAAAAGCTCTTCCGCCGCGTGCAGGATCCGGTCCTTGGTGGAAAAGTGCTGCAGGCTCATCCGCGGTCCCTGAATCAAACGCTTGATTGATCTTAGGGCGCAATCGGGGAATGCGTCAACCGGCAGGCGACCATCAACTTCGAAAACAGGTGCGGAGCGGGGTGGCAATCGGTTAGAATCCGCCGCAGCCATATCGGCCAAACCCGCGCCAGTACGCGGGTTTTTCTGTTATCTTCGGGCCGCGACCACGTTGCCGCCCGCCTCACTGGAGTAATCCCATGGCGCTGGAGCGCACTCTTTCGATCGTCAAGCCCGATGCCGTTGCCAAGAACGTGATCGGCGAAATCTATTCCCGCTTCGAGCAGGCCGGCCTGAAGGTGGTCGCCGCGCGCATGAAGCACCTGTCCAAGCAGGAAGCGGAAGGCTTCTATGCCGTGCACCGCGAGCGCCCGTTCTTCGGTGCGCTGGTCAACTTCATGATCTCCGGACCGGTGATGATCCAGGTGCTGGAAGGCGAGGGCGCGGTGCTGAAGAACCGCGACCTGATGGGCGCCACCAACCCGAAGGATGCCGCGGCCGGCACCATCCGCGCCGACTTCGCCGACAGCATCGACGCCAACGCGGTGCACGGCTCGGATTCGCTGGAGAACGCCGCGATCGAGATCGCCTACTTCTTCCCGGCGACCGACGTCTACGCGCGCTGAGCCCGGATCGGTCGCGCTGCCGATGAGCGACACCCGCACCCCGGTCATCGATATTGCCCTCGTGGGCGATTCCGGCGTGCGCGACCCGGCGGCGGCGGCTCCGGCCGCCGCCACCGGCGGCAGGGCGACGGCCGACACGTGCGGGCGCACCAACATCTTCGACTTCGACCGCGCTTCGCTCGAGCGCTTCTTCGAGCAGGATCTCGGCGAAAAGAAGTTCCGCGCGCAGCAGGTGATGAAGTGGATCCACCACCGCTACGCGACCGATTTCGGCGACATGACCGACCTCGGCAAGGCGCTGCGCGCCAAGCTCGAGCAACGGGCGGTGGTGCAGGCACCGCAGGTGCTGCTGGACAAGGCTTCGGAAGACGGCACCCACAAGTGGCTGCTCGGCATGGATCCGAAGAACGCGATCGAGACCGTGTTCATCCCGGACAAGGGCCGCGGCACCCTCTGCGTCAGCTCGCAGGTGGGCTGCGCCCTGAATTGCACGTTCTGCTCCACCGCCACCCAGGGCTTCAACCGCAACCTCTCCACCGCCGAGATCATCGGCCAGGTGTGGGTGGCGGCGCGCCACCTTGGCAACGTGCCGCACCAGCAGCGCAAGCTCACCAACGTGGTGATGATGGGCATGGGCGAGCCGCTGGCCAATTTCGACAACGTCGTGCGCGCGATGAGCATCATGCGCGACGACCTCGGCTATGGACTGGCCAACAAGCGGGTCACCCTGTCCACCGCCGGCATGGTGCCGATGATCGACAAGCTGGGCGAGGTCAGCGATGTCTCGCTGGCGGTGTCCCTGCATGCGCCGTTCGACGAACTGCGCAATGAGCTGGTGCCGCTCAACCGGAAGTACCCGATCGCCGAGCTGATGGATGCCTGCGTGCGCTATGCGCTGCGCAAGCGTGGCACATCGGTGACCTTCGAATACACGCTGATGAAGGACGTCAACGACCAGCCGGAGCATGCGCGCGGCCTGGTCAAGTTGCTGCGCGAGTTCGACCGCCGGGTGCAGATGAAGGATGCGGCCAAGGTCAACCTGATCCCGTTCAACCCGTTCCCCGGCACCCGCTACGCGCGGCCGGCCGACGAGGCGATCCGCGCGTTCCAGAAGCAGCTCAACAATGCCGGCATGATCGCGCCGGTGCGGCGCACCCGCGGCGACGACATCGATGCCGCCTGCGGCCAGCTGAAGGGGCAGGTGATGGATCGCACCCGCCGTTCGGCGGAGCACCGCAAGCACCTGCAGGACAGCGGGATCGCGCAAGGCGAGGTGCCGGATGCGGCGTGAGGCGCTCCTGCTGTGCATGGCGGTTTCCCTGCTCGCCGCGGGCTGCAACCGGCTGGAGCGGTTGAGCATCGTCAAGCCGACCGCCGAACGCGGCGACTGGACCCAGGTCGCGCCGGATTACGAGGTCAGCGACAAGGGCCGCACGGCGGCGCCGATGGCCGCCGCGCAATTGCTGGCCTCGGCCGGCGCGGCCTACCGTGCGGGCAAGATGGAGCAGGCCGCGCAGCAGGCACAGGCGGCGCTGAAGGCCGACCCCGCGATGGCGGACGCGCATACCCTGCTTGCCGCCATCGCGATCGAGAATTCCGACCAGGAGGCCGCCGGCAGGCACTACCAGCAGGCGCTGGCGATCGCCCCTGGAAAGGGCGCCTACGCCAACAACTACGGCACCTGGCTGTGCAGCAACGGGCGCGCCGCCGAATCCCTGTCCTGGTTCGACAAGGCGGTGGCGGATCCGGAATACGGCACCCGCGCCGCCGCGCTGGCCAACGCCGGTACCTGCGCGCACCGGACCGGGCAGCTGGGCCGCGCGGAGGCCTACTGGCGGCAGGCGCTGGCGCTGGAACCCACCGAAATGCAGTCGCTTGCCGGCATGGCCAACCTGGAATTCGCGCGCGCGCGCTACCTCGAGGCGCGGGCATTCGCCGAGCGCTGGCTCGGCATTGCCCCCTCGGATCGCGAGGCTTTGCAACTGGCGTCACAGATCGAGCTCAAACTCGGCGATACTGACGCGTCCACACGCTACCTTCAACGATTGCAGGCGTTGTCCCCCGGCGCCATCAACGCACCCCGTTCGCAATGACCACCCACCGCACAGATACGACGAACGACCTGCTGGCCGGTTGTGGCGGCCGCCTGAGGCAGGCGCGCGAAGCCGCGGGCCTCAGCATCGACGACGTCGCCGCCAGGCTGCGCATGCCGGCGCGGATCGTGCGTTCGCTGGAAGCCGAGGACTGGTCGCGGCTGGGGGCGCCGGTCTTCGTCCGCGGGCAGGTGCGCAGCTACTCGCGGCTGATGGGCCTCACCACCGCGCCGATGATGGAAGCGCTGGTGGACGTGGGGCCGGTCGAACCCTCGCGCCTGGTCAGCCGGACCCATACGCCTGCGGCCCAGTGGTGGGCCGAGCAGCTCGGCCGCCGGCTGGTGTACATCGTGCTGACCCTGTTCCTGGTGGTGCCGGCCTGGGTCGCCACCCGCCAGCACCTGTCCGCCACCGTTGCCGATGCCGCGCCGCTGGACCTGCCGGTGGATCCCGCGGGCAAGGCGGTGCAGCGCCCGCTGCCACCGGCGATGCCGCGCACCGTGGTTGCGTCGATGGCCGCGGTGCCGTCGGCGCGTCCGCCAGCCACCGAGATCGTCATCCGCACCCGCGGCGAAAGCTGGGTCACGGTGACCGCGGTCGATGGCAGCAGCCTCGAGAGGGCACTGGTCCCCGCAGGCAGCGAGCGCCGTTATGCCGCCGCTCAGGTCGCGCACCTGACCATCGGCAACGCCTCCGCGGTGGATGTCGAGAACCAGGGGCGCAACGTGGACATGGGCGCCTTCGCCCGCGCGAACGTCGCGCGCTTTACGGTATCCTCCGACGGTTCGCTCGTCGCGGCGGATTGAAGCGGCCGTCGCGGTCGCCGGCTCAACCCGGCGGGCGATTCCACACCCTACACATGGAGACCCGCGTAGCGAACGCGGGCGAGAGACAGCATGGCGATCGATGACCTGCTCGACGAGCACGAACAGAGCGAACGAGTCCGTTCCTGGATCCGCAGCAATGCACTGGGCCTGGTCGGCGGCGTGGCCCTTGGCCTCGGCGCGATCGCCGGCTGGCAGTGGTGGCAAGGCCAGCAATTGCAGCGCGGGATGGCGGTCAATGCCCGCTACGCGGAGGTCGTGAGGAACTACGAAGCCGGCCGGCTGCCCGCGGACAAGGGCCGCGCGGCGCTGGACACGATCGCCAAGGGCAACCAGACCCTGGCCACGCTGGCGGCACTGCAACTGGCCAAGACCCAGGCCGAGGCCGGCAAGCGGGATGACGCCATCGCCACCCTGCGCGGACTGCACGACCTCGATCCCGAATTGCGCGTGGTCGTGCGCCAGCGCCTGGCGCGGCTGCTGATCGACGCCGGCAAGGGCAAGGACGCGCTGTCCCTGCTCGACGACGAACGCAACCCGGCCATGCTCGACGCGCGTGGGGATGCGCAGCTCGCGCTGGGCGACCGTGCCAAGGCGCAGTCCGACTACCTGAAGGCGCTCGCCCTGGTCGACGTCGCCGATCCCCAGCATCGCCTGCTGACCCTGAAGCTGATCGAGGCCGGCGGCATGCCGCCGCATACCGAGGACAAGACCTGATGACCCGGGCCAAGCAACGCACCCAGTTCCGCCAGGCCGCACGCCTGCTTGCCGCCACCGCGCTCGCCGTCGCCCTGCTGTCGGGCTGTTCGAGCGTGAAGAACCTGCTGGATGGCCGCGGCAAGGACCACTCCAAGGATCCGACCCCGCTGGTGGAGCTCAGCCCCAGCGCCAACGTGAGCCAGTTGTGGAGCGCATCGCTCGGCAAGGGCGAACAGCAGCTGGGCATCGCCCAGCGTCCGGCGATCGCCGATGGAAAGGTGTATGCCGCCGCGGTCGAGGGCGGCGTGTCCGCGTTCGACCTGCGCAGCGGGCAGTCCCTGTGGCGCTATGCCTCCGAATTGCAGTTGACCGGTGGCCCCGGCGCGGGCGATGGCCTGGTCGTGGTCGGCAGCCTCGAGGGCGACGTGATCGCGCTTGACGCCGCCACCGGCGAGGAGAAGTGGAAGTCGAAGGTCGCCAACGAAGTGCTGGTCGCGCCTGCGGTTGGCGGCGGCATGGTGTTCGTGCATTCGAACGACGGTCGCATCACCGCGCTGGATGCCGCAAGCGGCGAACGCCGCTGGTTCCACAGCGCCGACGTGCCGGCCCTCACCGTGCGCGGCAGCGGCGCGATCACCGTCGGGCCCGGGATCATCTTCGTCGGCAACGACAACGGCAACCTGACCGCGCTGGCGATGGCCGATGGCGCCGTGGCCTGGACGTCGCCGGTGGCGCAGCCGGACGGCCGCAGCGAACTCGAGCGGATGGCCGACGTGGACGGCCCGGCGGTGCTGGACAACACCACCCTGTTCGCGACCAGTTACAAGAACCACACGGTGGCGATCGACGGTCCCAGCGGCCAGCTGATGTGGGATCGCGAGAACGGTGGCCCGCGCGGGCTTGGCGTCAGCAATTCGGCGGTGGTCGTGACCGACCGCGACGGCAAGGTCTGGGCGCTCGACAAGAACACCGGCAGCAGCCTGTGGCAGCAGGAAGGCCTGGCCTACCGCGGCACCAGTGCACCGGCGGTCGTGGGCGACTACGCGGTGGTCGGCGACTTCGAGGGCGTGCTGCACTGGCTGCGCCTGAACGACGGCGCGTTCGCCGCGCGTTCCAGCCTGGGTGGTGCGATCAGCGGCCAGCCCGCGGTCGCCGATGGCGTGCTGGTGGTGCAGACCACCGAAGGCCAGCTCGCGGCGTTCGCCCTGCAGTAAGTCCGGCGCCGGCCCGCGGGCTGGCGCACATGCACGGCCCCGGCTAGTCTGCCGGGGCTGTCTGCTTTTCGGGCAACGCGCCGCCTGCGCGCGTTGGCCGCGTTGTTTTCCACGCGCGAACCGCGCAAAGGTTGATCCATGCTGCCCCTCGTCGCCCTGGTCGGGCGCCCCAACGTCGGCAAGTCCACGCTGTTCAATGCGTTGACCCGCACCCGCGATGCGCTGGTGCACGACCAGCCGGGCGTCACCCGCGACCGCAACTACGGCGTCTGCCGCCTCGCCGAAGGGCGGCCGTTCGTGCTGGTCGACACCGGCGGCATCGCCGGCGAGGACGAGGGCCTGGCCGGTGCCACCGCGCGGCAGTCGCGCGCCGCCGCGGAAGAGGCCGACCTGATCCTGTTCATCGTCGATGGCCGCGAGGGCGCCTCCACGGTGGACGACGACATCCTGCGCTGGCTGCGCAAGCTGTCGAAGCCGACCGTGCTGGTGGTCAACAAGTCGGACGGGATCGACCTGCAGGCCGCGCTGTCGGAATTTTCCCGCTACGGCCTCGGCGAGGCGTTGCCGGTGTCGTCCGCGCACCGCACCGGCATCGACGAACTGCTGGCCAGGACCCTGGGCCTGCTGCCGGAAGAGGGCGCGACCGAGACCCTGGACGACGATCCGAAGCGCGTGCGCATCGCCTTCGTCGGCCGCCCGAACGTGGGCAAGTCGACCCTGGTCAACCGCATCCTCGGCGAGGAACGGATGATCGCCTCCGAGGTGCCGGGCACCACCCGCGATTCGATCGCGGTCGACCTCGAGCGCGACGGCCGCAAGTACCGCCTGATCGACACCGCCGGCCTGCGCCGCCGCGCCAGGGTGGAGGAGGCGGTCGAGAAGTTCTCGGTGGTGAAGACCCTTCAGGCGATCGAGCAATGCCAGGTCGCGGTGCTGATGCTGGACGCCACCGAAGGCGTCACCGACCAGGACGCGACCGTGCTCGGCGCGGTGCTGGATGCCGGCAAGGCGCTGGTCATCGCGATCAACAAGTGGGACGGGCGCACGGACTACGAACGCCAGCAGGCCGAGACCCTGGTGTCGCGCAAGCTCAGCTTCGTGGAATGGGCGGAGAACGTGCGCATTTCGGCACTGCACGGTTCCGGCCTGCGCGAACTGTTCCGCGCGATCCACCGCGCGCACGCGTCGGCGACCAAGGTGTTCAGCACCGCCGACGTGACCCGGGCGATCGAAGCGGCCTACGTGGCGAATCCGCCGCCGGTCGTGCGCGGTCATGTGCCGAAGATGCGCTTCGCGCACCCGGGGGCGGAAAGCCCACCGACCTTCATCGTGCATGGCACGCGGCTGAAGTCGCTGTCGAACACCTACCAGCGCTACCTCGAGAACTTCTTCCGCAAGCGCTTCAAGCTGGTCGGCACGCCGATCCGCTTCATCTTCCGGGAAGGCGAAAATCCGTACAAGGACAAGAAGAACGTCCTCACCGATCGCCAGGTCGCGAAGAAGCAGCGGCTGATCCGCCGCGTCAAGCGCGCCAAGTAGCAGGCGATGACGGCCCGAGGCGAGGTGACCCTGGGCATCCTTGCCGGCGGCCGCGGCAGCCGGCTGGGCGGACGCGACAAGGCCTGGCTGATGCGTGATGGCGTGCCGCAGGTGGTGCGCATCGCCCGTCGCTTCGAGGGCGAGTGCACCGCGGTGCTGGTCAGCGCGAACCGGGACCTGCCGCGCCATGCCGCGCACGGACTGCGCGCGGTCGTCGACCGCATCGCCGACAGGGGTCCACTCGGCGGCATCGAGGCGCTGGCATCGGCCTGTGAAACGCCGTGGCTGCTGACCATGCCGGTGGATCTCGTCGATCCCGGCGATGGCCTGTTGCGCACGCTGGCGAGCGCCAGTTGCGGCGATGGCGCGGTGGCCACGGATGACGACGGCCTGCAGCCGCTGCTCGCGCTGTACCGGGTCGAGGCCCTGCGTGCGGCATTGGCCGACGCGCTGGCCGCGGGCGATTACGCGGTGCAGGCGATGCAGGCGCGGCTCGCGCTGCCGCGCGCCGGATTCGCCGGGCTGCGCTTCGGCAACCTCAACACGCCCGACGACCTGCGCCGCGCCGGTTGCGACGACGCCTGAGGCGCCCGCCGATCGGGGATAATCGAGGCATGCCGATCCGCCTCCTGAGTCCGAGCGAAGCCCTTGCCCGCCAGCGTGCCGGTGCGTTGCTGGTCGACGTGCGCGGGGACGGCGAGCGTGCGCTCGGGATGGCCGCGGGCGCGATCGGGATCGACCGCGAGCAGTTGCAGGCAGATCCCGCGCGCCACCTTGCCGATCCCGCGGCGGAGATCCTGCTGATCTGCCAGCTGGGCCTGCGCTCGCAACTGGCGGCGCAGGCCCTGGCGGCCTGCGGCTATCGCAACCTGGCCTCGGTCGAGGGCGGGCTGCAGGCGTGGCAGGCGGCCGGCCTGCCGATGGCGGAGCCCACCGTCGATGCCGATTTCGGCGAACGCTATGCGCGCCACCTGCGCTTGCCCGGGGTCGGCGTGGACGGTCAGGCGAAACTGGAAGTGGCGCGGGTGCTGCTGGTGGGCGCCGGTGGCCTGGGATCGCCGGCGGCGTTCTATCTCGCGGCGGCGGGCGTCGGCCACCTGCGCATCGCCGACGATGACGTGGTCGACCGCAGCAACCTGCAACGGCAGATCCTGCACACCGAGGCCCGCATCGGCTTGCCGAAGGTCGCGTCGGCGGCGGTCGCGCTGTCCGCGCTCAATCCGCGCACGTCGGTCGAAGCCGTGCGCGAACGGGTGACCGCGGCGAATGTCGAGCGCCTGCTCGACGGCGTCGACGTGGTCATCGACGGCGCCGACAATTTCCCCGCGCGCTACCTGCTCAACGATGCCTGCGTGAAGCTCGGCAAGCCGCTGGTGTACGGAGCGGTGCATCGGTTCGAAGGCCAGGCCAGCGTGTTCGATGCCGGCCGCCATCGCGGCAGCGCGCCGTGCTACCGCTGCCTGTTCCCGGAGCCGCCGCCGCCGGAGGCCGCGCCCAATTGCGCCGAGGCCGGCGTGCTCGGGGTGCTGCCGGGGGTGATCGGGCTGCTGCAGGCCACCGAGGCGATCAAGTTGCTGCTCGGCATCGGCGATACCCTGCGCGGCCGCCTGCTGCAGTTCGATGCGTTGGCGATGCGATTCCGCGAGACCCGGCTGGCCGCCGACCCGCAGTGTCCGGTTTGCGCGCCGGATCGCGCATTCAATGGATATGCGGATTACGCGGCGTTCTGCGCCGGGAGTTGAGGTGATGCGACTGCAACGGTGGTGGACCGGCGCCTGCCTGCTGGCGTTCGCGGGCAGCGCCATGGCCGCCGACCAGTGCCCGTCGCTGCAAGGCCGGCAGGCAGATCCCGAGGTCGCCACCCGCATCGCCGCGGTCGCCTGCGCCGAACACCTGCGCTGGCGGCGTCCCTTCATCGATCCCGCGGGCCGCCTCGCCAGCAGCGTGGTGGCGGAAGGCGAGAGCCGCGGCCTCGACGATGGCGGTGCGCCGTGGCGGCGGGTCGCGACGTACTGGCGCGATGCCGGCCTGCTCGGACGGACCGTCGCGGCCGGTGCCAGCGACTGCGTGCATGCGGCAGGCAACGCGTCCTATCCCGGCCTGGGCTGCCGCGGCTTCGTGATCGACAGCCCGTGGTCTGCCGCGTTCGTGTCGTGGGTGATGCAGCGCGCAGGCGTCCCCGGGTTCAGCCATTCCGGTGGCCATTTCGAATACGTCCGCGCCGCCCGGCTGGCCCCCGACGACAGCCCGTACCAGTTCCTGGAACCGCTGTCTTCGCCTCCGGCGGCCGGCGACCTGCTGTGCTACGTGCGCACCGGCCGCGTGCATGGCCACGAAGGCCTGGCCAGGGCGATCGACGGCGGTGCCACCGGTCTTGCCATGCATTGCGACATCGTGGTCGCGGCCAACGCCGGCGGCGATGCCAAGGCCTGGCTGGTCGGCGGCAACGTGCAGCAGGCGGTCACCATGCGCATGTTCAACCTGAATGCCACCGGCCGCTTCTGGGGCCTGCAGCGGCGCAGCGAAGGCGATCCCGAATGTTCGCCGGACGCGCTTTCGGCCTGCGATTTCAACCGCCAGGACTGGGCGGTGCTGCTCAAGCTCAAGTCGCAGGAACAGCTGGCCAGGCTTGGGCCGGTGCAGCCACCCGTGCTGTTGCCGTCCGCAACCCCGCCAGCGGGGTGCTGCGTGCAGTGCGTGCTCGGGTCCGGGGTCCCGCGTTGCCCGCCCACGGGCAGCCTGCCACCGCAACCGGTGCCGCTACCGAGCGACGCGGACTGACACCTCAGGCTGTCGCTGGCGGCTTGCTGCTGCGTGTGCGCGGCTTGGCGCGGTGGTCGATCTCCACGCTCAGCACGGTGTTGCAGTGGATGCAGCTGTGGCTGATGCAGCGTGCCTTGCTGGAGCCATCCACGATGCCGACGATGGTTTCCACGTTCACGTGCAGGACCCGCTTGCCGCATTTCGGACATTCGCCCTGGATTGCCATGTTGCCCCCTGCCAGCTCTTGTCGAGCACGATAAAGGCCGACGTCCCAGTCCAACGCTGGCAAGCCCCGGGGGCGGCCATTGGCTCCGGCGTGGCTTCGGCCTGTTGCCGCGCCCTGGGCCCTGCGATCGGCATACCGTACACCGCTTCGCGGGCGCCGTCGCGGGGTGCGATCGGGGATAATGCGCGACCGACCCAACCGCATCGCCACGCATGACCGCAACGATTCTCGATGGCAAGCGCATCGCCGACGACCTGCTGGATGGCCTGAAGGCCCAGGTCGATGCCCGCGTGGCCGCCGGGCTGCCGCGGCCGGGGCTGGCGGTGGTGCTGGTCGGGCAGGACCCGGCCTCGCAGTCCTACGTGCGCAACAAGCGCCGCGCGGCGCACAAGGTCGGCATCCAGGCCCTTGATTTCGACCTGCCCGCCGGCACCGGCGAGGCCGAGCTGCTGGCGCTGATCGACAGGCTCAATGCGGACCCGACGGTGCACGGCATCCTGGTTCAGTTGCCGCTGCCGGGCATCCCCGACGCCAGCCGGCTGATCCACCGCATCGACCCGCGCAAGGACGTCGATGGCTTCCATCCGGAGAATGTCGGCCACCTCGCGCTGCGCCAGTTCGGCCTGCGCCCGTGTACCCCGCGCGGCATCACCACCCTGCTGGCCTACACCGACCGCCCGGTGCGCGGCGCCAGCGCCACGATCGTGGGTGTGTCCAACCACGTCGGCCGGCCGATGGCGCTGGAACTGCTGATCGCCGGCTGCACGGTGACCTCGTGCCACAAGTTCACCCCGCCGCAGGTGCTGCAGCGGCACGTTGGCGAAGCCGACATCCTGGTGGTCGCGGTTGGGCGTCCCGGGCTGATTCCCGGCGACTGGGTGAAGCCGGGCGCGGTGGTGATCGACGTCGGCATCAACCGCCTAGACGATGGCCGCCTGGTCGGCGATGTCGGTTTCACCGAAGCCGCCACCCGCGCCAGCTGGATCACCCCGGTGCCCGGCGGCGTCGGCCCGATGACCGTGGCCACCCTGATGCAGAACACGCTCGAAGCCGCGGAACTCGCAGACGCACTTTGACCGGCGATGTCGTGGGGCGAAGGCGGGAGCGGCGGGCGTTCGCGCAGCGGCATTTCGAGCCGCGCAGCGAATGCCCGCCGCTCTCGCCTTCGCGCGAGCGGCCGAGCCACCAAACCGGTTACAATGACGCGCTTCACAAGCCACCGGACACCCCATGCTCCGCATCCAGGCTGAAGCGCTCACCTACGACGACGTTTCCCTCGTTCCCGCGCATTCGACCGTCCTGCCCAAGGACGTCACCCTCGACACCCGCCTGACCCGCGACCTGCGTATCCGGTTGCCGATCGTCTCCGCGGCGATGGACACCGTCAGCGAAGCCCGCCTGGCGATCGCCATGGCCCAGCTCGGCGGCATCTCGATCATCCACAAGAACATGTCGGCAGAAGCGCAGGCCGCGCAGGTCGCGCGGGTCAAGAACTTCGAGGCCGGCGTCATCCGCGAGCCGTTCACAGTCGGGCCCGACACCACCATCGGCGAAGTCCTGCGCCTGACCCGCGCCCGCAACATCTCCGGGGTGCCGGTGGTGGACGGCGCAGGCCAGCTGGTCGGCATCGTCACCGGCCGCGACATGCGCTTCGAGAAGAAGCTCGACGATCCGGTGCGCCACATCATGACCAAGAAGGACCGCCTGGTCACGGTCAGGGAAGGCGCCTCGGACGACGAGGTGATCGGCCTGCTGCACAAGCACCGGATCGAGAAGGTGCTGGTGGTGAACGACGACTTCGCGTTGCGCGGCCTGATCACGGTCAAGGACATCCAGAAGAAGTCCGACAACCCGAACGCCGCCTACGACAGCAGCGAACGCCTGCTGGTCGGCGCCGCGGTCGGCGTTGGCGGCGACACCGAGCAGCGCATCGAGGCACTGGTCGCGGCAGGCGTGGACGTGGTGATCGTCGATACCGCGCACGGCCATTCGCAGGGCGTGATCGACCGCGTGGCATGGACCAAGAAGCGCTTCCCGTCGCTGCAGGTCGTGGGCGGCAACATCGTCACCGGCGATGCCGCGCTGGCGCTGATGGACGCGGGCGCGGATGCGGTGAAGGTCGGTGTTGGCCCCGGCTCGATCTGCACCACGCGCATCGTCGCCGGCGTCGGCGTGCCGCAGGTCACGGCGGTGGCGATGGTGGCCGAGGCGCTGCAGGATCGCATTCCGCTGATCGCGGACGGCGGTATCCGCTACTCGGGCGATATCGGCAAGGCGATCGTCGCCGGCGCGTCCAGCGTGATGATCGGCGGCCTGTTCGCGGGCACCGAGGAAAGCCCGGGCGAGACCGAATTGTTCCAGGGCCGCAGCTACAAGAGCTACCGCGGCATGGGCTCGCTGGGCGCGATGGAGAAGGGCAGCAAGGATCGCTACTTCCAGGATTCCAGCGATGCCGACAAGCTGGTGCCGGAAGGCATCGAAGGTCGCGTGCCGTACCGCGGCCCGCTGAGCGGCGTGGTCCACCAGCTCGCCGGCGGCCTGCGCGCGACGATGGGTTATGTCGGCTGCGCCACCATCGAGGACATGCGCAAGACGCCGTCATTCGTGAAGGTGAGCGGCGCCGGCCAGCGCGAGAGCCACGTCCACGACGTGCAGATCACCAAGGAGCCGCCCAACTACCGGGCCGGTTGAGGCAGTCAGCGGAAGGGGTGAGGCGACGCGTTTGCGAACCACTGGTTCGCGCGTCGCCGAACGCCCGGCCATGGATGGCCGGGCTGGATCATGTCGCAGCAGAACTGCCAGCGCCATGGATGGCAACGAGTAGCCAATCGAAGTCGAGAGTGCGACCCAAGCCCATGACCAACATCCACACCGACAAGATCCTGATCCTGGACTTCGGCGCGCAGTACACGCAGCTGATCGCGCGCCGCATCCGCGAGATCGGCGTGTATTGCGAAATCTGGGCGTGGGACCACGATCCGGCCGAGATCGCCGGCTTTGGCGCCAAGGGCATCATCCTCTCGGGCGGCCCGGAATCGACCACCGAGGCAGGCGCGCCGGCCGCGCCGTCGCAGGTGTTCGACAGCGGCCTGCCGTTGCTGGGCATCTGCTACGGCATGCAGACGATGGCGGCGCAGCTGGGCGGTGCCACCGAAGCCGCGGACCAGCGTGAGTTCGGCCATGCGCAGGTGGAGATCGTCGCCGGCGATGCCTTGTTCTCGGGGCTGTCGGACCATTGCGGCGCGCCGTGCATCGACGTGTGGATGAGCCACGGCGACCACGTCGCCACGGTGCCGCCGGGCTTTGCCATCACCGCCACCACGGACCGTATTCCGGTGGCGGCGATGTCGAACGAGGACAAGCGCTGGTACGGCGTGCAGTTCCATCCCGAGGTCACCCACACCAAGCAGGGCCAGGAGCTGCTGCGCCGGTTCGTGGTGGACGTCTGCGGCTGCAGGACGCTATGGACCGCGGCCAATATCATCGACGACCAGATCGCCCGCGTGCGCGAGCAGGTCGGTTCCGATGAAGTGATCCTGGGCCTGTCCGGCGGCGTGGATTCGTCGGTGGTCGCGGCGTTGCTGCACAAGGCGATCGGCGACCAGCTGACCTGCGTGTTCGTGGACACCGGCCTGCTGCGCTGGAACGAAGGCGACCAGGTCATGGCGATGTTCGCCAACGAGGCCGACAACGGCGGCATGGGCATCAAGGTCATCCGCGTCAACGCGACGGATCGTTACTTCGACAAGCTCGCCGGGGTCAGCGATCCGGAAGCCAAGCGCAAGGTCATCGGCGGTCTGTTCGTCGAGATCTTCGACGAGGAGTCCAACAAGCTCGCCAATGCGAAGTGGCTGGCGCAGGGCACGATCTACCCGGACGTGATCGAATCCGCCGGCAGCAAGACCGGCAAGGCGCACGTCATCAAGAGCCACCACAACGTCGGCGGCCTGCCCGAGCACATGAAGCTGGGCCTGGTCGAACCGTTGCGCGAGTTGTTCAAGGACGAAGTGCGCCGGCTTGGCGTGGAACTCGGCCTGCCGCGCGAGATGGTCTATCGCCATCCGTTCCCGGGCCCGGGCCTGGGCGTGCGCATCCTCGGCGAAGTGAAGCGCGACTACGCCGAACTGCTGGCCAAGGCGGACGCGATCTATATCGACGAACTGCGCAAGGCCGGCCTGTACGACAGGACCAGCCAGGCCTTCGCGGTGTTCCTGCCGGTGAAGTCGGTGGGCGTGGTCGGCGACGCGCGTGCCTACGAATGGGTGATCGCGCTGCGCGCGGTGGAGACCATCGATTTCATGACCGCGCACTGGGCGCACCTGCCGTACGACTTCCTCGGCACCGTGTCCAACCGCATCATCAACGAACTGCGCGGCGTGTCGCGCGTGGTCTACGACATTTCCGGCAAGCCGCCGGCGACCATCGAGTGGGAATGAACGGCCTGCTTGCGAACCACTGGTTCGCAGGCCGTTCATTGCCCCGCCGAACAGGCGGGGCCGGGGCAAGGAGGCGAGGATCGTTGTGAACCCCGAGGCGCAGACTGAGCACGATCAGCGCTGGATGCGCCAAGCGCTGGCGCTGGCCGGGCGTGCGCAACGCGAGGACGACGAAATCCCGGTGGGTGCGTTGGTCGTCGATGCGGACGGCAGGCTGGTGGCCGAAGGCTGGAACCGCAACATCGCCGAGCGCGATCCGTCCGCGCATGCCGAGATCGTGGCGATGCGCCGCGCCGGCGCCGCCATCGGCAACCACCGGCTGCTTGGCTGCACGCTGTACGTCACCCTGGAGCCGTGCGCGATGTGCGCGATGGCGATGGTGCATGCACGGGTGGCGCGGGTGGTATTCGGTGCCTTCGATCCCAAGACCGGTGCCGCGGGCAGCGTGTTCGACCTGCTTGCGGATCCGCGCCACAACCATCAAGTCGAGGTCGTGGGCGGGGTGCTGGGCGAGGAGGCCGGCGCCTTGTTGACCGGCTATTTCAGGGCGAAGCGCGGCAAACCCGTCGATCCCGGCTGAGCACGCCCGTTCACAGCGGCCGCATCGCCACCTCGCGCACGTAGCGCTCGGCTTCGACGATTCCACGCAGTTGGGTGAAGGCGAGGTCGAGGTCGCGTCCCGGGCCGGTGCCCGGTGCGGCGTCCTGGCTGGACATCGCCGTGACCACGCGGTCGCCCAAGGCAGACAGAAGGCCGCCGCTGATCGAATCGCGCATCCCGGAAATCGCCTCGCGCACCTCGATGGTGGCGCCAACGGGCACGCCTCGGGTCTGCAGCCATGCGCCGAACAGCATGCTGGCCATCTCGGTGGCGGCGCGTGCGCCGACCTGCGCCTGCAGTTGCCGCGACGCCTGCGCGCGCGCCTCCGGCCCGATGTTCTGGTCGGCGGTGAGAGCGGTCTTGAACATGTCGCCGGCGATGTTCGCCTGCACCGTGATCAGGCCAAGCACCACGTTCTGGCCGACCGACAGCTGCTGCCCGGCCCCGACCATGCCGCGCCCCACTGCACTCAAGCCGCGCGGGATCAGGATATTGGTGACGACCGAGACGCTGGTGCTGATCGCCGCATTGCCCATCGCCTGGCGCATGGTCTGGTTGGCCGCCAGGTTGTCCTGGGTGTTGCCGGTGAAGGTGATGCCGGTGCCGGCGGCGCCCACCGCCAGCGCCGCACCACCCGACAGCGCGGTGGCACCCACCATCAGCACGCCGGCGGAGGCGTCACGCACGAAGCGGGCCGCCGCGAGTGCGTTTTCCCAGCCGGTGACGTGGCTGTCGATCGATGCCGCGGTCGCCCGGGTCGCTCGCCGCGACATGTCCCGGTAGTGCGTTCCTGCGCTTTCCCCATCCTCGCGCACGTGCACCAGGTATTCGTAGAAGCGCCGCGGATCGTTGGCGGCGTCGCTGACGATGCTGCGGACGTTGGCGGCGGCGGCTTGGGTCGTGGCTTCGCGGATGCCGCTGAAGTTGGTCTCGACCTGGGTCAGGGTCGGCAGGAACAGGCCCTGGCTGGTGGTGACCACCCGGCTACGCGCGACCAGCTGCCGGTTGTAATGATTGGAGCGGAAGATGTGGGCGCAGCCATCCGGGTCGACCGCCCAGCCGCGCCCGCGGCCATCGGCATAACTCATCCAAGCCATCTGGGAATCCTCCATCCATCGCTGCCCACGCAGCGGGACGCCACGCAAGTCGTGGCAGAGGATGGCAGCGCGGCGGGCTGGCTGCCCATCCGCTGGAGGGCATAAGCCCAACGGAAGATGGCCGGAAAACGTGCTACCGCGGCAAGCCGCTATGATGGCGCGACCACCGAAACCGGTCCGCGCATGCACGCCGATTCCCCGAACGACCGCCTGATCTGGATCGACCTCGAGATGACCGGGCTGGACACCGATCGCGACGGCATCCTGGAGATCGCCACCGTTGTCACCGATGGCCAGCTCAACCTGCTGGCGGAAGGCCCGGAGCTGGCGATCGCCCATCCACTGGCCACGCTGGAGGCGATGGACGACTGGAACCGCACCCAGCACGGCAAGTCCGGCCTGTGGCGGCGGGTGCTGGAGGAGGGCGTGCCGCTGGCCGAGGCCGAGGCGCGCACCCTCGCGTTCCTGGACCAGTGGGTGCCGGCGAAGGCGTCGCCGATGTGCGGCAATTCGATCTGCCAGGACCGGCGTTTCATGCATCGGCTGATGCCGGCGCTTGAGGCCCATTTCCATTATCGAAACCTCGATGTCAGCACCATCAAGGAGCTGGCGCGGCGCTGGTCGCCGGAGGTCCTGGCCGGGGTGCAGAAGGAGGCCGCGCACACCGCACTGAGCGACGTGCGCGACTCCATCGCGGAACTGCGCCACTATCGCAACTCCATGGGGATGCTTGCCGGCCTGCCGGCGGGCTGAAGGCAGGGGAAAATGGAACGGATGCGGGGGGCATCTGTTGCGAACCGGGCGCGTGCGCTGGCGATGCTGGCCTTGCTGCTGTGCGTCGGCGCGTTGCCGGCCATCGCCCGAGCCCAGGACAAGCCGCTGACGGCTTACTTCCGGGAGACCTGGACCACCCGCCAGGGGCTGCCGCACAACCAGGTCAACGCGATCGCGCAGACCCCGGACGGCTACCTGTGGTTCGGCACCTGGGAAGGGCTGGTCCGCTACAACGGGCTTGAATTCCATTCCTTCGATCGCGGCAACACGCCGGAACTGAAGGACAACGGCGTGCGGTCGGTGCGCGCCTCCGCCGACGGTGCGCTGGTGATCGGTACCTCGCGCGGCGGGGTCACGGTCAAGCGCGGCGACCACTGGCGAACCTGGCGGGTCAAGGACGGGCTTGCCCAGGAAGAGATCATGGACGCGATCTTCGACCGCCGCGGGCGGCTGTGGGTCGCGACCGAGAATGCCGGCATCGACGTCGTCGACGGCAGCCGCGTCGACCATTTCACCACCCGCAACGGCCTGCCAAGCGCGGTCACCTACGGCCTGCTGCTGGACCGCGACGGCAGCGTGTGGGCGGCAACCGCGCGCGGGCTGGTGCATTTCTTGGACGGGCGCCTGGTGGTGTACGCGCAGGCCTCCGGCTTGCCGCCGGCACCGGTGTTCCGGGTGTTCCAGGATGCCGGCGGACGCCTGTTCGTCGGCACCGAGCGTGGCGTGTACCGGCGCCAGGGCGAGCGCTTCGTGCTTGCCTCGGCGTTGCTGCCGGACGATGGCGTGCCCAGCATGGCGCAGGATGGCGCCGGCAACCTGTGGGTCGGCAGCGTCAACAACGGCCTGTTGCGGCTGGGCAAGTCCGGGGTCGAGACCTTCACCAGCCTGCGCGGGTTGCCGAACAACCGGGTGGCCGCACTGCTGGTGGATCGCGAGGGCAGCATCTGGGCGGGCACCAATGCCGGCCTGCTGCGCCTGAGCGACGCGCCGTTCAGCACCTACAACGGCGACCACGGGCTCAGCGACGACTACGTGCGCGCCGTGCTGGAGTCGCGCGACGGGTCGCTGTGGCTCGGCACCAGCCGCGGCCTCAACCGCTGGCGCGGTGGCAGGCTCGAGGCCAGCTACACCGCCGCCGACGGCCTGCCCAGCGACTCGGTGCTGAGCCTGCTGGAAGACCGCGATGGCAGCCTGCTGGTCGGCAGCTACACCGCCGGGGTCATGCGCCTGCGCGACGGCAAGCTGGTCGCGCACTACGACAACGCGCACGGCATGCCCGGCAGCAACCAGGTGCGCGCGCTGGCGCAGCAGGCGGACGGCACCCTGTGGTTAGGCACCAACCGCGGGCTGGTGCGGATGCGCGACGGCGCGTACACCCATTTCGGCGTGGCCCAGGGCCTGCCGCGCGAATTCATCATTTCGCTGCAGGTCGCGCGCGACGGCAGCCTGTGGGTCGGCACCGCCAACGGTGCGGCGCGGATCGTGGATGGCCGCGTGCAGGCGCTGGACATGCGCGGCATGAACGGCGCGCAGGACGTGTTCGATTTCCACGAAGACGCGGACGGCACGCTCTGGTTCGCCACCGACCGCGGCCTGCTGCGCTACCGGGGCGGCCGCCTGCAGGCGCTCGGGCTGGCGCAGGGGCTTCCGGTCGATACCCTGTTCGCGGTGGTCGACGACGGCATCGGCAGCCTGTGGCTGACCTCCAACCGAGGGGTGATGCGGGTCGGGCGCTCGGAGGTCGAGGCGGTGATGGATGGCCGCAAGCCGCGGCTGGAGCTCGACCGCTTCGGCGAAGCCGATGGCCTGGCCAGCTACCAGTGCAACGGTGGTTCCGGTCCGGCCGCGCTGCGCGACCGCGGCGGCCGGATCTGGATCGCAACCGCCGGTGGCGCGGCGGTGGTGGAGCCGAAGGCGCTGCGTGCCTACAAACGGACGCTGCCGCCGGTGCTGGTCGAACAGGTGCTGGCCAACGACCGCGACGTGCAGGTACAGGGCCGCCTGGAATTGCCGGCGGGCACTCGCAAGCTCGAATTCCATTACGCCAGCCTGACCTTCCAGACCCCGCGCTTCGTCCGCTACCGCTACCAGTTGCAGGGCGTGGACCGCGACTGGATCGAACGCGGCAACCAGCGCGTGGCCCAGTACACCAACGTGGCGCCCGGCAACTACCGGTTCCGCGTGAATGCCTCCGCGCCCGGGCTTGGCCACGGCTGGAGCCCGGACGTCACCACCGTGGAGATCGAGATCGCGCCGCGGCTCTGGCAGCGGCCGTGGTTCCTGCCGTTGCTGCTGCTGTTCGGGGTGCTGGCGCTGGCGGGCCTGTACCGCTGGCGGCTGGGGCACATGCGGCAGCGCGCCGCGGACCTGGAGGCGGTGGTGGCGGCACGCACCCGCGACCTGCGCGAGCAGACCGAACGCCTGCGCGAATCCGACCGCGAGAAATCATTCCTGGTCGACAAGCTGCGGGAACAATCCGAGGCGTTCGAACGGCAGGCCCGCGAGGACGCGCTCACCGGCCTCGGCAACCGCCGCAGCATGGACGAGGAGCTGGCGCGCGCGTTCGAACAGGCGGTGCAGTCCGGGCGGCCACTGAGCTTCGCGCTGATCGACATCGACCACTTCAAGCGCATCAACGATGGCTACTCGCACGCCGCCGGCGACCGCGCGCTGGTCGAGATCGCGCGGATCATGCGCAACGAGCTGGGCGTGCTGGGCACGCTGGCGCGCTGGGGCGGCGAGGAGTTCGGGGTGCTGTTCGAGGGGCTGGCGCTGGAAGAGGCCAGGCGCCGCTGCGAGCGCCTGCGCTGGGCGGTGGAGCGGCTGGACTGCAGCGGCTTCGCGCCGGGCTGGAGGATGACGATCAGCGGCGGGGTGGCCGAACGCACCGGCATTGCCCATTACGAACGCCTGGTGAGCCGCGCCGACGCGCTGTTGTACGAAGCCAAGCGCGCCGGGCGCAACCGCATCTTCGGCTGATCGGCGCGCTCAGCCGCGCGGCGGCCGGGGCCGGTGGTCGCCGTCGTCGGCGACGCCGCGCAGCAGCAGGTCCGACAGCGGCCGGCCATCGGCATCGCGGTGGTACACGTGCAGGTCGCGCTGCGGATAGGGGATGCTGAGGCCGTGCCCGATCAGCTGGTTGCGCACCGCTTCCACCACCCGGCTGCGCGCCTCGATGAAATCGTCGTTCGCGGCGAATGCCTGCAACACCAGGTCCACGCTGCTCTCGCCGAGGTTCAGCACCCGCACCACCGGCGCCGGTTCGTCCAGCACCAGCGGCTCGTCGCGGGCGATCCGCACCAGCAGGTCGCGCGCCTGCTGCAGGTCGTCCCTGTAGCCGACGCCAACGGTGACGTCGAAGCGCCGCTGCGGCAGGCTCGAATAATTGATGATCGGCGCGGTGGTGATCTCGCTGTTGGGCAGGATGATCACCCGGTGGTCGAGCCCGCGCAGCCGGGTCTGGAACACGCGCACCTCCAGCACCGTGCCTTCCTGGCCGGCGGCGACGACGTGGTCGCCGGTGCGGAACGGCCGCAGCACGATCAGCATCACCCCCGAGGCGATGTTGGACAGCGAATCCTTGAGTGCCAGGCCCACCGCCAGGCCGGCGGCGCCGAGGATCGCGAACATCGAGGTGGTGGGGACCCCCAGCGCGGTCAGCGCGGTCATGATCACCAGTACCAGCATCACCGCATAGGCGATGTTGCGCAGGAAGCCGCCGAGGGTGGGATCCACCCCCGCGCGTGCCATCACCCGGTCCAGGCCATTGCCCAGCCGCTGCGCCAGCCAGCGGCCGGCCACGAAGATCGCCACCGCCGCCAGCAGGCGCAGACCCCACGCCTCCAGCAGGTGCAGCCAGTCGATCCCGCGCAGTTCGCTGACCAGGGCACTGGCGGCTTCGCGCGGGGCCGCGGGGGTGGTGCCGGTGGCAGGCAGCATGCAGTCTCCTCGGTGCGTGCATGCCCCGGAGCGGGCATGCAGGATCCGCCTTGATGTTGGCACGGCCGCGGTGGCGGCCGCGCGGCGCTCAGCCGGCGCGGGCCTTCGCCAGCGCCAGCCAGGTGTCGACCACGGTGTCCGGGTTCAGCGAGACCGACTCGATGCCCTGTTCCATCAGCCACAGCGCAAGGTCCGGGTGGTCGCTGGGGCCCTGGCCGCAGATGCCGATGTACTTGCCCCGTCGCTTCGCCGCGCTGATCGCCATCGCCAGCAGCTTCTTGACCGCCGGGTCGCGTTCGTCGAACAGGCCGGCGACGATCGCCGAATCGCGGTCCAGGCCAAGGGTCAGCTGGGTCAGGTCGTTGGAACCGATCGAGAAGCCATCGAACAGGTCGAGGAATTCGTCGGCCAGCAGCGCGTTCGACGGCACCTCGCACATCATGATGACCCTGAGCCCGCCCTCGCCACGGCGCAGGCCGTTTTCGGCCAGCACCTCCAGCACCTTGCGGCCCTCGTCCACGGTGCGCACGAACGGGATCATCACCCACAGGTTGTCCAGGCCCATGTCCTCGCGCACGCGCTTGACCGCGCGGCATTCCAGCGCGAACGCCTGCTTGAAGCTCGGGTCGATGTAGCGCGAGGCGCCGCGGAACCCGATCATCGGATTCTCCTCGTGCGGCTCGTACTTGCCGCCGCCGATCAGGTTGGCGTACTCGTTCGACTTGAAGTCGGACATGCGCACGATCACCGGGTTCGGCGCCACCGAGGCGGTGATGGTGGCGATGCCCTCGGCCAGCCGGTCCACGTAGAACTCGACCGGGCCGGCGTAGCCGGCGGTGCGGGCTTCGATCCTGGCCTTGGTCGCGGCGTCCTGGCGGGCATAGTCCAGCAGCGCGTTCGGATGCACGCCGATATGGCTGGCGATGATCATCTCCAGCCGCGCCAGGCCGATGCCGGCGTTCGGCAGCATGCCGAAGTCGAACGCGCGGTCCGGGTTGGCCACGTTCATCATGATCTTCAGCGGCGCCGGCGGCATGTTGCCGAGGTCGGTGGTGATGCGCTCGAAGGGCAGGGCGCCGGCGTAGATGAAGCCGGTGTCGCCCTCGGCGCAGCTGACCGTGACCGGGTCGCCGTCCTTGATCGTGTCCAGCGCGTTGCCGGTGCCGACCACCGCCGGTACGCCCAGCTCGCGGGCGATGATCGCCGCGTGGCAGGTGCGGCCGCCGCGGTTGGTGACGATGGCGGCGCTGCGCTTCATCACCGGCTCCCAGTCCGG
>Ga0209477_1000234_pt1 | contig 33150 bp, 34 predicted proteins | sample KloWWTupernatant_FD_187180 | JGI IMG/M metagenome (GOLD analysis project Ga0209477, IMG submission 187180) | Active sludge microbial communities from Klosterneuburg, Austria, studying microevolution and ecology of nitrifiers - Klosterneuburg... | ecosystem: Engineered > WWTP > Aerobic digester >...
TGGTACTACTGCTGCTAGAAAATGACGGGAACAGTCCTGCAAAAGTTGGTAATGCTGCTCAAATAATTCAAAAGCTGGCTTGGCATCATTTATATATACCGCCCGGCGGGCAACACCAGTCATGCCTTTTTCAATTGCCCAATGTGTACGGTAATTATATAGCCAGTTCTGTTCTTTCATATAAGGATACATGATGGCAAATTTCTCGACAAGCCATTGCAGGTTGTTGTCAATGCTTTCATATACATCCTGAGAAAACCTGAATAATGATTCATCCGTAAAATATTTCTCATCTGTTGCTAAAAAATGATCGTAGACAACATCTACAAATGCTCCGCTGTACAAACGGTATTGTGGCCTGAATATTTTTTTGGCCTCTTTAGTGGCTTCATGAAAATCTGTAAATGTATCTATTGCCCTGTGCAACATAATTCCTTTTTGAATATCAGGCGGATAATCAAATTTCTTCTTACCCTTTACATAATCACTTATCATGTTACCGACCAGTATTTCCGGATGGTTGAATGAAAGATATGCATGAGCCAGATAGTTGATAAGGCAGTGATTTAAAGTGAGTGTAAAAGTAGACGATATTATTTTATAATCTTATTAAGTCAGTTATTAATCAGCAGTAATGCATCCGATAATTTTTCAATTTTTATTTCATATTTCAAAATAATTTTCCCTTATCCGACTGATGGTCGGCAAATAAAAATGCCAAGTGGTTTAAATTAGCTAACATCTGTTAACTACCATTAACATACACCGCCATTAATCACAATTGACTTGTGTAGAGGTGTAACCTAATATACTTTTGATCCGTCACACGAAAGACGACAAACAGATTAAAACAAACAAGATGAAAAAATTAATTATTATGCTGGCAATAGCAATAAGTACAGTTAATGCTTTTGCCGGGGAAGTAACCGTAAACCAGAAAGTTTTAGATGCATTCAAAACAGAATTTTCAACTGCTACAGATGTACAATGGTCTGTAGGTGCTAATTATTATATGGCAACATTTAACTACAATGAAAAATATGTGTTTGCGTATTTTAGTGAGGATGGAGAATTATTTGGAATTACCAGGCATATAACACAAGGAAACCTTCCAATGAACCTACAATCAAATTTGAAAAAAAATTATGATGACTATTGGGTAACCGGTTTAGTAGAAGTATCCAAAAGTGACGGAACTTATTACTACATCACTCTTGAAAATGCTGATACACAACTTGTTTTAAAATCAAGTGGCGGCAGTACTTGGAGTGTTAATAATAAAGTAAGGAAATCGTAGAACTAAGTTTTGGTGTGTGGTAAAACAAAGCCCCGTGACTCCATTAATGGAAGCGGGGTTTTTTGTTTTCTGTAAAACTGTATTTTTGCGCTGTTGTTTGTTTTCGCTTTTAAAGCATTCGTATTTTAGCAATTAGCTATAACAGACAAGCCGCATTGTCCCCCGAAGATTCGGGGTCTGAAGGCACATTAAATTTTTTCAACATGAATAAGGGTCCCGTTTCTAAGTTTATTGAACATCATTACCGCCATTTTAATGCAGCAGCGTTAATGGATGCAGCTAAAGGTTACGAAGCACATTTAACCGATGGAGGTAAAATGATGGTAACACTTGCTGGTGCCATGAGCACTGGTGAATTAGGTATATCATTGGCAGAAATGATTCGCCAAGGAAAAGTTGATATTATTAGCTGTACAGGTGCGAATCTGGAAGAAGATGTAATGAATCTTGTAGCTCATTCACACTACAAAAGAATCCCTAACTACCGGGATCTTACTCCACAGGAAGAGTGGGATTTGCTGGAAAATCATTTTAACCGTGTAACGGATACTTGTATTCCCGAAGAGGAGGCTTTTCGTCGCCTGCAAAAACATTTGGTAAAACAATGGCAGGATGCAGAAGCAAACAACGAACGATTTTTTCCGCATGAGTTTTTGTATAAAACAATACAAAGCGGTGAGCTCAAACAGTATTATGAAATAGATCCAAAAGATAGTTGGGTAGTAGCAGCAGCAGAAAAGAATATTCCAATTGTTGTACCCGGTTGGGAAGACAGTACTACCGGAAACATTTTCGCAAGCTATGTAGTGAAGGGGGAACTTAAAGCAAGCACTGTAAAAAGTGGTATTGAGTATATGGTTTGGTTGACCGAATGGTACCGAAATAATTCTTTTGGCAAAGGAGTTGGTTTTTTTCAGATCGGTGGCGGTATTGCCGGCGACTTTCCAATTTGTGTAGTACCGATGATGTACCAGGATCTAGAATGGCATGATGTACCGTTCTGGAGTTATTTCTGTCAAATAAGCGATTCAACAACTTCTTATGGTTCTTATTCCGGCGCTGTGCCAAATGAGAAAATAACATGGGGCAAACTGGATATCAAAACCCCTAAATTCATCGTAGAAAGCGATGCTACTATTGTTGCTCCGCTAATTTTTGCTTGGGTTCTTGGTTGGTAATCAGAAACCCTTAATTTAATCAGTAGAAGAAACTGCGGAGATTTAACTTCTCCGCAGTTTTTTATTTTATACTAGTTAATTTTAAGGCGAATAACTAATTATGAAAAGCACTTTACTATTTCTGGCTTTATTAATCTGTACAGTTGTTTTAACACAATCCAGAAAAGAAAAAATAACAATCATTATTACCAAAACATCTCCTTATTGCGGTGGTGCTAACCCACCTGAGGAGATTCTAGAAGAAGCAAGGAAGAAAAAAATTCCCATCGGTGAAAAGTTTTATATTATTAAAGGCTACTGCAATAGTATTGTTAGAAATATAGTTGACAGTTTAGTTATGAATGCTAACGGAAAAGGATTTTCTATGTTGAAGCCAGGTTGCTATTCCATTATCAATGATTTTGGTTATAATAAAATTGATGTTGATACAAGCCTCTACGATATGGATTGCTATAAAAAATTATGGGAAACACCACTTTTAAAATTTGAAGTGGTAAAAGGGAAAAACGAAACATTTTCCTTTAATGTAGCAGAACAATGCCCCTATAACAAACCTTGCTACAAAGGGCAAATACATGTTCCTATGTAACACTTGCTATTTTTTAGTTTGAGAATTATACATGGAAATTATAACAAAATCCCGTATCGACTGAGGCTATACGGGATTTGTATTTATGCTGAAAGGCCTGGATTAGATTTTCATAGGTTGATTATCCTCAATGCATATTATTAACGAAGAATAATAGTATTCGGATGCCTCCTCCTAAAAATAAAACCCTCCAGAACGGAAGGTTTTACATAAATACAATCTTATAAGTAATTATCTTTTTGGTATTTCCAGCTTTATATCCCTTTTCAGCATATCATTCCGGTTAGCCATTTCCCAGGCCGTGTAAAATACCAGTTGAGTTCTTTTTGCCATCAACGGATAATTGATCTTGTCAGGAGTGTCTGTTGGTTTATGATAATCAGCCTTCAGCATTCCATCATAATAAAAAATAATAGGAACTCCTTTAGCCGCAAAGTTGTAATGGTCGCTGCGGAAATAAATACGGTTCCTGTCATTTGGGTCATTGAATTTATAATCTAATTCCAGTTTAGTATATAATTTATTAGCTGCTTCGCTAATAACTTTCAGGTCAGTACTTATTTTATCATCACCTACAACATACACATAATTCAAGGTGTCGCCATAATGGCGGCTTGAATCGCTTCTACCAATCATGTCAATATTGAGGTCAACGGTTGTTTTCTCCAATGGAAAAATGGGATGATTAGCATAATAGCCAGAACCCCATAATCCTTTCTCCTCACCACTCACCGTCATAAACACAATGGATCTGCGTGGGCCATTACCTGCTGCTTTTGCTTTTGCAAAGGCTTCAGCCATTTCAATTACACCCGTAGTTCCTGAGCCATCATCATCAGCTCCATAATAAATTACATCACCTCTTTTACCAAGATGGTCGTAATGGCTTGTAATAAAAACATATTCATCTTTCAAGTCTGAGCCTTCTACCACCGCTATTACATTGGAAGCAGTGGTTGTTTGTGTTTGTTTGGCATACACTAATTCTATCTCTGCAGCATAAGTCTTACTAGCCAATGATCCTTCTTTCAACTTTGAGAAAAAATTCTTGCCATCCTCTCCCATAATTTTTGAAACAGCATTTTCCGAAACAGTGAATGTAAATGGGCTTTGTGCTGTTCTGAAACTATTCATGCTCCAGTTACTATTAATACGCATTTCACTTCTGGGGAAATTATTATATACAATAATAAGTGCGGCAGCGCCTTTACTAATAGCAGCATTCATTTTACCAGTCGAACTAGAGGGAGAAGCAAATCCTGTTGCACTTGATTTATAATCAGCCGGTACACCATCGGCTATAATAACCAACTTGCCAGCAACATTCAAATCTTTATAATCATCTCTGTTTCCTTCATCGCTAATGCCATAGCCTGCGAATACTGCTTCTGAAAAACGCATTTCAGCTGCATAATTATTTGATTGTAGTTGAAAATCTTTATTCATTTCCAATGCAGCTCCATTAATATTAATAGCAGCTCCAATCATTGAATCTTTGTAAAGATTGTAAACTTGGCGATAGCTTCCATTATTTCCCGGAACTAATCCGGATGCTTTGAATTGCGATTCGATATAATCGGCGGCTCTATTTAATCCTTCAGAGGGAGTATTTCTTCCTTCCATTTCAGGTCCGGCAATAATATAAAGATGCTTCTTCATATCCTCAACAGTAATTGTTGCTGCAGCTTTCTGTGCATTTTTATCTTTTTTTTGCGCCATCGATAGTAATGGCATACTTAGCAAAATGTAAACGATGATTTTTTTTGTCATTGTGTTTGATTGTGTGAGCTATAAAAATAACCCCTTCCATGAAACAGGAAGGGGAAATATTGATGATTGGTAATCTTTAATTTTATGCGCAGGCTATTTTTTCTACTCGTCTGCCATGCCTGCCACCTTCGAAATCTGTAGTAATGAAAAGTGCCAGCATTTTTTCTGCATCGCCTTCTCTTACAAATCTTGCAGGAATGCAAATAATGTTGGCATCATTATGCCCTCTTGCTAATTGTGCAAGTTCCTCGCCCCAACAAATAGCGGCTCGTACTCCTTGGTGTTTATTGGCAGTCATGGCTACTCCGTTGGCACTGCCGCAAATTAAAATACCAAACGCAGCTTCACCTTTATCTACTGCTGATGCAACAGGATGTGCAAAGTCAGCATAATCGGCAGAGTCTTTACTATGTGTTCCAAAATCTTTAAAGGATAATCCTTTTCCTTCAAGGAAGGAGATTAAAGATTCTTTGTAATCATAACCAGCATGATCACTTCCGATGGCAATTGGTTTGCTAAGATCAAATGGAGAATGCATTGCTACTAGTTTTGAGTTAAATAATAATTCAGGTAGTAAGTCGACACAAAGTTAAACAACTCCTAACTTATAACCTGAAACGCTAAACTTTCTTAGCTCCACTCTTCTTCTTCCTTTTTCTGGCTTTTATTGATACGGGAAGCAATGATAATACTTGCTTCAAATAAAAGATAAAGTGGAATAGTAACGATGGTTAGGCTAAATGGATCAGTAGAAGGTGTAATGATTGCTGCAGCAAGCAAAATCACAATAAATGCATGCCGCCTGTATTTTCGTAAAAATTTTGCAGTAACAATCCCGATTCTTGCCAATATCATTACTAGCAATGGCATTTGGAATAAAATACCAACACCAACAGTAGTATAGATTAGATTTTCTATATAATCAGAAAAATTAGGAAGATTTATTATTTTATCGCTAAGCGTATACGAAAAATAAAAATTAATCATAAATGGTGTAAGGATATAATATCCAAAAAGCACACCGGAAAAAAATAGCAACGACACCCAAAAAATAACACCCCTCGTCCTCTTTAATTCCTTTGGTGAAAGAGCTGGCTTTAAAAATTTCCAGAATTCCCAAAAAACATACGGGAAAGCAACAATAAAACCACCAACAAATGCTATAGTAAAAGTTGAAATAAATTGTCCGGTCATCGTGTTGCTTTGAAACTCTGCATTAACACCGGCAAGGCAGACCATATCTCCTAGACCGAGTGAGTGACTCAGATCACAAAGCCATTTATATGTAACAAAACTGTTATCTGCAGGAGCAAAAAGAATTTTATCTACAATATCCTTTGCGTAAATAAAAACAACAATCGCACCAATCAATATGGCTATTACAGAACGGATTACATGCCACCGCAAATCTTCCAAGTGATCGATAAAAGACATTTCTGCCTTCGGATCCTTTTTTCGCTTATTAATAAAATCGAGTAACGCCATTTGCTTTTTTCAGAAGAAGGGCAAAGATAATAGATTGGTTGATTAAGTTAAATAAGGAATTGGTTAATCGGGCTTCAATTATAGTTAAACTTCTTGTTTGCGACGCTTAAGATATGCTATATAGCCATTAATCATTTTCAGCAGATGTTCCTGCTTTAGTTTTAGGTCACTAAAAATTATCTCGGTAATATAATTTTCATCTAATGCATTAGAAAGGTGGTCGTAGGTTTCTAAAAGAGAGCCTCTGGCAATACGGCAAAACTGAATTGCTTCCTGATAATGAAACCTTCCATAACCTTCCGCAATGTTTGCGGATATGGATCTAGCACTATCTTTAATTTGTGCAACAAGAAGAAACTTTTCTTCTTTAGGAAATGTGTTAGCTATTTGTACTACTTCTTTCCTGAAAGCTTTAGCAGATATGTACACTTCCAGTGTATCTAATGTTTGCATACATAATAGGGTTTTACCAATTAACTAATTAACCAATAGCCCAATTAACCACTTTACTTCAGCTTCTTCATTTTCACCATTTCAATCCTCGTGTCGCTTACATGAAGTATATCAAATTCAAAATCATCAACGATTATGTGTTCTTTTTGCTTGGGTATCTTTTCGTGATGGTTAATAATATAGCCGGATAAGGTCTCGGATTCATTCTCTCCAAATTCAAAACCATATTTATCACTTAAGAAGTCAAGTTCCAGTCTACCTGAAAACATAAACTCATTTTCTGCCAGTTGTTTGTCTACAAAAACTTCTATGTCATATTCGTCTTGTATCTCTCCAAAAAGCTCTTCCAGCACATCTTCCATTGTAATAATGCCGGCCGTACCGCCAAATTCATCCACTACCCAGGCAATGCTTTTTCTGTCCTTGGTAAATTTATTGATAAGACTAGATGCACTCATACTTTCCGGCACGGCAGGTATGGGTAGCAGAACGGATTTTATATCCGTTGGTTTTTTAAACATGTCCAATTGATGAACATAGCCAATAATATGATCAATATTTTCATTGTATACAATCAGTTTACTGAGCCTTGTTTCAATAAATTTATTAGCAAGTTCTTCGATGGTTGCAGTATCCTCAATGCCAACAATCTCTTTACGAGGCACAAGGCATTGTCTGATCTTTACTTTAGGAAGTTCTTGGGCATTTTCCATTAACTGTGTGTTCCGTTCCTGTCGTTCGTCTTCCGGTGTCATCTGAAAAAGATGTTTCAGATCACTGCGGTTAATAGGCTCCTTGTTTTTATCAAGCCGAATGTTGAATAGATATTTTAATATCCATTCAGACAAATCAATAAAACCTGTAGCTATTGGATGGAAAAGCTGGTAAAAGAAATTGGTAACAGGAGCAAACTTTATCAGCAACGAATTACTTTTTGACCGAAATATTGCACGGGGAATAAACTCAGCAAAAATCAGCACCACAAATGTGGCCAACGCAATTTCAATAATTAAATAAACGGTAGCAGAACCTACCTGCAGCTTCTTCCATACTGGAGCCATTACTTTACTTATTTGTAAGCTGAGCAGTACAAGACAAACCGTAAACCCAATCAAAGTAGTACCAATAAATTTTGCAGGAGATTCTATAAACTTTGAAAGTAACTGACCAGCATGACCACCATGGTTTTTTTTGATTTCAATATTCAACCTGTTGGCACTGTAATAAGCCATTTCAATACCAGCAAAAAAGCCCATCAAAGCGAGGGTAAGGATAAAAATTAGAAATGCACTCCATTCAACCATACTGCGAAGATAGATAAGAACTTTTTACCTGTATAATTGACTGTTTATCTATCAGATTGCAAGAAATTGCTAACAACGTCCTGTGCTTCGGCACAAGCTCTTTCCAGATCATCATTTAATATGATATGGTCGAATTGTTCTTTGAAGGAAAGTTCATAATTAGCTTTACTTATGCGGGCCTGAAGTGATGCTTCTGATTCCGTTCCCCTTGCTCTTAACCTTCGTTCCAGTTCGTCAATTGAAGGCGGTTCTATAAATAATGAAAGCGAATTGTAAGGGTAAAGTTGTTGCACATTAATACCGCCTTTTACATCCACATCCAGTAATGGCGTTTTTTTTTGCAGCCATATTCGTTCCATTTCACTTTTCAGTGTGCCGTAATATTTTCCTTCATACACCATTTCCCATTCTACAAATTTCTCTTCGTCAATTTTTTGTTTAAAATCATCAATTGTAATAAAGTAATAATCTACCCGATCTTTTTCATTATTGCGAGGTTGGCGGGTAGCGCAGGATACCGAAAAAGCCAATTGCTCTGGCATCATATTCAGCAAATGTCTTGTTACCGAAGTTTTGCCTGCACCAGATGGAGCCGCAATAATGATAAGTTTATTATTTGATGTATACATTGTAAAAGGTGAGCAAAAGTAAAGATTAAATAGGTGCAAAACCAGCGAGTAGATAGTATTAATAATCTAGTATGCAATTTAGATTGTGACTTGTATAAAGTATTATACAATATAATCATATTGATGTATTGCTGAAATACGTTGTTATTTCTTTTTGACAGTCGCTAGTTTAGCTTTCTCTTCATTTATCTTTTTCCTGAATTTTACAATCCTTGTCACCAGCCCAAGGGGCAATGGTTTGTCATGCGGAAACTGTGCCGTTCCTTTTCCACCTTTATATTCAGCTAGTTCTTTTTTGAAAGTTATTTCGTTTCTTGGAACAGGATAAATGCCGATATGGTTTTTAAAACCAGCAAAGTAGATTAATGCTCCATGTAGTTTAAAACCGGCTATGGTATAACTTATAACTTCTTCCGCAGCTGGGGCTACTTTCTTGATTGTTGCCCTTAGTTTTTTCATTCGTTCTTGCACAGGTGCAGGAAAGTCGGCAATATATTCATCAATATTTTTTGCATATTTGGTTTTTGTAGCCATAATATATTATTGATAGTTAAAGCTACTATTTTTCAAGATAAATACTATCCTGTGAGAGTATTAGTATCCTTCTGAATTGGGTAAAGGAGGATAAGATTATAATAGTGTTTGAAAGCCCTTCGCTATTAACCATTCATCCTTGAAAAAAAACAATTCATACATTTCTCCTTCTATTGCGATTTGGTACAATTCATATATTTGCATTCTCTAATCACAGCATATGAAGCTTCTAACAGTCCTCTGCTAATCGTATCGTTCGCACTGGACAACTCTTAAGGATCATCAAATACGGATAACAGCAGTTTTTGTTGTTACCTGCTTCATTAATCTCATTATATTTATTGTCAATCATGTCGCAACCAACTTATAATAATAAGCTATCTCATTTTTTTGCATTAGTCAAACAGTCCTTTAAAGGTGGAGAACATGACTACACACAAGGCAGCATTCGTGGTGCAATAGTGTTATTGGCCATACCAATGATTCTTGAGTTAAGTCTTGAATCAGTATTTGCCGTAGTGGATATGTATTTTGTTAGCCATTTGCCCAATGCAAGTGCAGCAATGGCAACAGTAGGATTAACTGAGGCTGTTGTGGCTTTGGTGTACACTATTGCCATTGGTCTCAGCACAGCGGCTACAGCAGTTATAGCAAGGCGCATCGGAGAAAAGAATCCGGAAGGGGCGGCTCATGCAGCAGCACAATCATTACTTATTGCATTGGCGGTTACAGTAGTCGTCAGCATACTGGGTATCATTTTCGCAGCAGATGTGCTGAGGCTTATGGGGGCCAAACCAGAAGTAGTAAGAGACGGAACAATTTTTACCCGCATAATGTTGGGAGGTTCTGTTGTTATCATTTTATTATTCATGATCAATGGAATATTCCGTGGTGCAGGTGATGCAACAATGGCCATGCGTAGTTTATGGATAGCCAGTATCATTAATATTATTCTATGCCCTGTTCTTATCAATGGCTACGGTCCTTTTCCTGAGTTAGGATTAAAAGGAGCGGCGATTGCAACAACTATCGGTCGTGGAATTGGTGTGGTTTATCAATGCTATCATTTATTCAGTGGAAAGAGAACTATAAAAATTAGGTGGCCACACTTTAAATGGGATCTACCAGTGGTAAAAACATTAGTGGAAGTAGCATGGCCTGCAACATTCCAATTCTTTATTCAAAGTGGTAGCTGGATATTTATGGCTTACGTTGTCTCTATAACAGGAAGTACAGATGCCAGTGCAGGTTATCAGATAGCTATACGTAATGTTGTATTCTTTATTCTTCCTGCATGGGGATTGAGTAATGCGGCAGCCACATTGGTAGGGCAAAATCTTGGCGCCAAACAGCCTTTAAGAGCTGAGCAAAGTGTGTTACTTGCTGCAAAGTATAATGCCATCTTTATGGCAGCTGTCATGTTTTTATTCTTATTCTTTTCTTCACCTATCATTTCCATATTTACATCCGAGCCTGCGGTACACCGTTATGCAGTACAAGCATTACAGATAATTGGAGCAGGGTATATCTTTTATGGCATCGGTATGGTGATGGTGCAGGCACTAAATGGAGCTGGGGATACGAAGACGCCTACATGGATCAATCTGTTCGGTTTTTGGTTGTTTCAGATTCCCTTTGCATGGATAATGGCCAAGACTTTTAATATGGGCCCAATGGGTGTTTTCATTGCTATTCCGGTAGCCGAAGTATTTATGGCAATTGTGGCTTGGTACTATTTCAAAAAAGGAAAGTGGAAAGAAGTAAAAGTTTAGCATCAGCATATAATATATAATGCATGTAATAAAAAATCAACCGCATGAAAAGAATTGCAATAATAGATTATCCTTATACCTCGTAGTTACCCTCGTATGATTTTGAAATTAAGTAGCGTAGTTCTTCGTAAACCACTATAAAACAGTGGTTTATTTCTTGCATTTATAACAATTGCATAATATTTTGCAGCGCCTTACGTTTTTAAATCCAATCCAAGGATGTAGCAACTGAAAGGAAGTTATACCTAAGAAAAACCGTACCTAAGTGAGAAACCTGTTTATTCCATTAACCGTGGGATTAATGTGTACATCGTTTACCATTATCCCTACAGAGCAGCCAACTGTAAGCACTCCGATTGCTATTACAGTTTCGCAACTGCTCATTACAGACTCCACTTTACATATTGATGAGGAAGCAACGGAATTGTATAATACAATTAACCTTTCTACGTATGGTTTATCTACCGAAGCATTTAACTATGCTTGGAAAGGCTATCAGGAATTGGTTGAAAGCAATAAGGTTCGCCGTACAAATTACCTTACCATTTGTGATTTGAGTCAATCTTCAGGAAAAAAGCGGTTGTATATAATAGATATAGAAAATCAGCGTTTAGTAACGAACACTTATGTGGCCCACGGAAAAAATTCTGGTGGAGAATTCGCTACTACGTTTTCCAATAAGCCTGAATCATTACAAAGTAGTTTGGGTTTTTATGTAACAGGCAATACGTATATAGGAAAGCATGGATTGTCGCTACGCATCAATGGAGTAGACCCCGGATATAATGACAAAGCATTGGAAAGAACAATTGTGATTCACGGAGCAGCTTATGTCGATCCTGCAAGAGCAAAGGCTGGAGTTTTTATGGGTCGCAGTTGGGGATGTCCTGCCGTACCGCAGAAGGAGTCTGCTACAATCATTAATACAATAAAAGAAGGCACTTGTTTATTTATATATCATCCAGGCAAGAATTATTTGCTTGGCTCTAAAATACTAAACGGCTGATTGGACACATAACAAGGATGGATGATAACAAAAAGCCCAACTTACCCTATAGTTGGGCTTTTGTTTTTACTACTTACAAAAAATCTCAACTTATAATTTACTGATATATTGCTGAATGGTAATAGCACTCATCCATGTCATGGCGGCGACTACTAACCATCCAATAATTTGTAAAAAAAGAGGATGTTTATATTGTTGCATAATTGATTGCTTGTTTGCGGCAATCAGGATTACTGCTAAAGCAATCGGCAAGATTATTCCATTTACTGCACCTGCGAATATTAATAGCTTAACCGGATTTCCAACGATAACAAATATTGCAGTTGATAAAAGAATAAAACAACTAATCACAATTTTTTCATTGTTTCTAACAGCTGGGATCAATGTCTTCCAAAAAGAAACAGATGTAAAAGAGGCACCGATAACAGAAGTGATGGCAGCACTCCATAATACAATACCAAAGAATTTATAACCCAACTCTCCTGCTGCAGATTGAAAAACAGAAGCGGCAGGATTGCCTGTTGCCAGATGTATGCCTTGCGACACGACACCTAAAGCAGCGAAGAATAACATGAACCGCATTAATGATGTGATCAATATTCCACTGACGGAGCTTCTTGTTATTTGTGAAATGCTTCCCTTGCCTTTTATGCCTGCATCAATTAAGCGATGAGCTCCGGCAAAAGAAATATATCCGCCAACTGTACCACCAACCAATGTTACAATTTTAATTACATCAATTTTTTCGGGCCAGATAGTTCTGTACAAAGCTTCTCCTACAGGTGGATTGGAAGTGAATGCAATATATATTGTTAGTCCAATCATTATTAAGCCTAACAGCTTTACAAAATTGTCAATCAACTTACCTGCTTCTTTATACCAGAAAATACCTAAAGCAATTACACAACTGATAATGGCGCCAATCTTTGAGTCAATACCTGTTAATACATTTAATCCTAATCCTGCACCGGCAATGTTACCGATATTAAAAACCAGTCCACCAAATGCAATCAATGCTGCAAGAAAAAAACCAAGTCCCGGAAATACTTTATTTGCGATGTCTTGAGCTCTGTTTTCGCTTACGGCTACTATTCTCCAGATATTTAATTGTGCACCAATGTCCAATAGGATAGAAATTAGAATTACAAAACCAAAACTTGTTAGTAATTGCTCGGTGAATAAAGATGTTTGTGTAAGAAAACCAGGTCCAATAGCCGAAGTGGCCATTAAGAATGCAGCGCCGAGTATGGCAGAATTCTTTTTCACACCGATAATAATTTATGAATTGCTTTAGCAAATTCTACGGCATGCTTCCCATCTCCATGTATGCAAATTGTTTCTGCTTTGATTGGAATTGATTTACCTGAGACTGTTGTTACCGTTCCATCATTTATCATTTGTGATACTTGCTGAATCATTTTATCTGCATCTATAATTAATGCATCATGTTTTGACCGGGGTGTAAGTGAACCATCATCCTGATAAGTACGATCTGCAAAAACCTCACTGGCGGTTTTTAATCCCATTCTATTTGCTTCGCTAATAGAATGACTACCGCTAAGCCCATATAAAATAAGATTGCTGTCAAAATCATTTACTGCTTTTGCTATGATGTTTGCAATAAAAGCATCTTTCGCAGACATGTTATATAATGCTCCGTGAGGCTTTACATGATTTATTGTTTTATCAAAAATATCAGCTACTTCACTAAAAATAATAAGTTGTTGTGTTAATAACTCATATAGATCGTCTACAGGAAGATTGATTTCAGTTCTTCCAAAGTTTTCACGGTCAAGAAAAGATGGGTGTGCGCCGATAGAAACATTATGCTTTAGGCATATTGCTATTGTTTGGTGCATGGTATCAATATCTCCGGCATGATATCCGCAAGCAATATTGGCTGAAGTAATAAATGGAATAATTAATGCATCATTGCCAATACCTTCTCCAAGATCGCAGTTTATATCTGGTCTCATTTAGTTTTTTTGCTTGAAATATTCCTTTAATCTGAAACTACATGCATTTTGCAGTTGCAACAAATGTTGCTGCTGATTTATAAAAAGGTCTTCTGCATTTTGTAAATCAGTTAATCTGAATTGAATTTTATCTCCTCCCTTTAACTGAGCCAGCTTTGAATGATGAGCAGAAATTATATGCCCAACTCTGGGATAACCCCCTGTTGTTTGATGATCGGCCATTAAAATAATCAGTTTTCCATCTGGTAATAATTGAATAGTTCCAAAACTTACTGCTGAAGAAATCACTTCATCTTTTGTTGTCGTTGTTAATGGAATATTATTTAATCGGTAGCCCATTCTATCTGACTGTTGCGACAATTCAAAAGAATTAGTTGTTAACTGCTCTTTTGATTCAGTAGTAAGTTGACTCCATTCAAATCCGGGTAGTATATAAAAATGTTGAGAGGCTTCTTCATGTTGGAATGATGACGGGACTTTTATATCTGCTTTCCAGGGCAGAACTGAAAATTCTTTTTGTGTAGCAGGGTAAGGATAAGCAAGTCGAAATAAAACATGATCGTCTTTCTGTAATTTTCTGCCATTAAAACCACCAACTTTTGCCTTTAGGTTTGTACTTCTGCTATCCATCCAGCTTTTTACTGAAATACCTCCGGCTATAGCTAGGTAAACTCTTGCTCCGGCAATAGGTTTGTGAAATTGTAAAATATCATTTTTGTTTACAATGATTGGGTGTAGAGAAGGAACTGGTTCGCCATTAATAGTTGGTGAAAAATCGGCACCACCCAAAGCAATTAAGGCCGACTGCGAGAACATAATAGTTGCAGCAGGAAAATGCATTTCCAGCACTGCTTCTTTAGCATTATTACCAACCAATGCATTTATTATTTGCATGGCATATTTATCCATGGCGCCAGATGGATTTATACCTAGATGTTGATTGCCATATCGGCCAATATCCTGTATGGTGTCTTGTATACCTTCTTTAATAATTCTCATATTCAGCTTTTGATATTGAATAAAACTGAATAGTGTCTTCAGCTCTTAAGAGTATTGGTTCTTCTCTCTTGGCATCAAATAGTTTCAACGGCGTTCTTCCAATTACATGCCAGCCGCCCGGAGAAATCAATGGATAGATCCCGGTTTGCTTGCCTGCAATACCTACACTACCTGCTGCAACAATATTTGGTTGTTGCTTTCTCGGCATAGCAATTCTTTCATCCACTTCGCCCATATAAGCAAAGCCTGGAAGAAATCCGATCATAAATACATTATATGTTTTTTGTGTATGAAGTGTAATTAATTCTTCTCTAGAAATGTTTTTTATCGAAATAAACTGCTGCAGATCGGGAGCATATTCTGTTTCGTAGCAAACGGGTATTCTGATTAATCTTTTTTCAATTGTCCTTTCTTGAACTGATTGCTTCATTTTTTCTTCAAGCAATTGCTTCACTTTTTCAAATGCAGTTTCAGTACCAGAACTGAGTTGCCTGATTTTTGTTATATCATAATGAATAGTGATAGAGCTATATGCAGGCACAATATCAATTATTCCCCAAAAAGGATTTTCTCTTAGTTCATGAAACCTGCTGATGACTTGGTGATTGATGGTTTGGTCAATCATATTTCCAAAGTCGATAGTGATTGCTGCGTCGCCAAGTGAAAATATACTGTATGGTAATTTGTTTTGGATCATCTCAGTACTTGAAGTTAAAACTCTTGGTTGGGAATAAGAAACCAACTAATGCTTAATCAGTAACTTTGCACCGATGGCGAGATTTAACCGAAGAGACAGTTTTAATTTATTATCCAAAATAACACCCCGCCGTGCCTGGAACGGAATAAAAGTACTTAGCAGCTATTATGTTACAAAGTTGACTAAAAAACCAGTGCAATGGGGATATCCGGTTTCTATTTCATTTGAGCCAACGACATCTTGTAATCTTCGTTGCCCGGAATGTCCGAGTGGACTAAGGGCATTTACCCGGCCAACAGGTATGTTGCAAAAAGACTTTTTTACAGAAACGATTGATCAGCTTTCAAAGGAATTATTATACCTCGTTTTTTATTTTCAGGGAGAACCGTATTTGAATCCGTCTTTTTTGGACATGGTAGCTTATGCATCAAAAAAAAGAATCTATTCTGCTACCTCTACTAATGCACATTATCTGAATGATGCGAATGCAAAAAGAACAATAGAAAGTGGATTGGATAGGTTAATCATTTCAATTGATGGTACTACACAAGATGTTTATCAGCAGTATAGAGTTGGCGGCACTTTATCTAAAGTAATAGAAGGAGCAAAAAATATTGTGAAATGGAAAAAGGAATTGAAAAGTAAAAAGCCGTTTGTTGTTTTTCAGTTTCTGGTGGTAAAACCAAATGAACACCAGATAGAAGATGTAAAGAAGCTTGCTAAAGAAGTAGGTGTTGATGATGTTTGGTTTAAGACAGCGCAGATTTATGATTATGAAAACGACCCGAACCAACTAATTCCAACAATTGATAAGTATAGCCGTTATAAGAAAACGGAAACCGGCCATCAATTTAAAGGGAAGCTGCAAAACCATTGCTGGCGGCTTTGGCATGATCCAGTAATTACATGGGATGGATTGGTAGCTCCTTGTTGTTTCGATAAAGACGCACAACATCAGTTAGGCGATTTAAAGAAAAAATCGTTTAAAGAAATCTGGAAAAACGGAGAGTACAGTAAATTCAGAAAGAAGATTACAGAAGGAAGAAAGAATATTGATATTTGTGCCAATTGTTCCGAAGGCACTAAAGTCTGGAGTAATGATTAATAATTAAAAATTTTGCATGAACCTCCCATCACACCTTTCTACTCGCATTCAATACCAGCATAAAGCACTGGTAGATTTAATTGATGGCCTGTCTATTGAAATGGTACGGCGCCAGGTGTTGCCAGGCAAGTGGTCTATTTTTGAAAACATCGTTCACTTGCAAACCTATCAGCATTTTTTTATTAGTCGTATAAAGCAACTACTAGAAACAGAAAACCCGGTTTTTGAAAGATATACTGCTGAAGCAGATCCCTTATTTCTGGATAATTGCGGAAAAACCACAAGGGAAATAATGCATGATATGATTACTGTAAGAAAAGAAATGGCCGCTGAAATGCTTGCTTTTCCCGAATCTCTTTTTAATCGGACAGCAACACATCCTGTATTTGGGACAATGACATTGCTACAATGGATTAATTTTTTTTTACTGCACGAAGCACACCATCTGTTTGCAATTTTTAAATTAAAGGCAGCGCTGCAAAAAGCTATTACTGAGTAAAATTTGTAAAAGTGTCCAATCGATTTGAATTATAACTTACCACTTTTTCACTTCATCATAGAATAAAGTATAAAAAGAAACGAAACCTTCGAAAATACTGCGGATTGATTCTGAAATCAATTTCATATTTAATGGATTTAAGGGTGGTATTACAAATCAAACGATTTTCTTGATTTACGGCAATACCACAAAGAGGGATTTTTTTAGCCCAATGCTGCGACAGGAATGTTAATAAAAGACTAAGTAATTTATAAAAGGAATAAATTATTTGGAAAATCAATGTTGCAACATTAATTTTGTTGTTTAAACATTGAATTAAATAAACATATACAATTATGAAAGATTTAAGGACAAACGTAGATCAGCTAAACCAAATGATTTTAGAAGGAAAAATTTTGGACGCATTTGACAAATTTTATGCTGATGATGTAGTAATGCAGGATAATAATTACCCTGCCAGAGAAGGAAAAGAAGTAAACCGCCAGTATGAAGAAGCTTTTGTAAACGGATTAACAGAGTTTCGTGGAGCTAAAGTGGTTAATAGTATTATTAGCGATGATTTGGCAGTTACTGAGTGGTGGATGGATTATACGCATAAAGATTATGGAGTTCGCAATTATACTCAATTAGCTGTTCAGCGTTGGAAAAACGGTAAAATAGTTGAAGAAAAGTTTTATTATAACAATTAATTCAACAATTGACACAAAAAGTTTTGGGTGAAGTTCTAAGCTTTACCTGAAACTTTTTACATTTACTTAATAATGGGTATTGAAGAAGATATACAACAGAATAAATTTCGCAATCCGCATCAGAAGGCAGCCATCAACCTGCTTTATACTCATTCTTGGATGCGGGAAAAAACAAAAGCTGTTTTTGATGCAGAAGATATTACACCACAGCAATTCAATATTCTCAGAATATTAAGAGGCAGTTTCCCTCAACCACTTTCTACCTTACAAATACGGGAAAGGATGCTGGAAAAAATGAGTGATACAAGCCGCATCGTGGATCGACTAATTACGAAAGGATTAGTAAAGAAATTAACCTGTAAGAACGATCGCCGCCTTGTAGATGTTATAATTACCGATAAAGGGAAAAAAATGCTGGAAAGATTAGATGAAAAGCAAGATGAAATTGATGGAGTGCTTGGAAATCTTTCAGAAAAAGATGCTAATATCTTAAGCGATTTGCTTGATAAGATTCGGAATAGCAACGAATAATGTATTTTTGCCATCCTGATTATATCACAGCGAATCCGAAAACATGAAGAAAAAATCCCTTTGGTTCTTACCCGTTCTATTTTTATTTCAGTTTGCAACAGCCCAGCCTAAGTATGAATTTCGTGGCGTATGGATAGCCACCGTCAATAATATTGACTGGCCTACACATGGCGTATGGGATAGCGAAAAGCAAAAGTTGGAATACATTACGATGATTGAAAAACATCAGAAGAATGGTATGAATGCCATGATAGTTCAGATAAGGCCATCTGCAGATGCATTCTATCCATCTGAACTAGAGCCATGGAGCCAGTGGCTTACCGGCACACAAGGCAAAGCACCAGTTCCATATTACGATCCATTAAAGTTTATGATTGAAGAAACGCATAAAAGAGGAATGGAATTTCATGCATGGCTAAATCCTTACCGTGCTGTCTTTAATACCAGCAATTCTTCTATTAGCGACGATCATATTAGCCGCAAACATCCAGAGTGGTTTTTAACCTATGGCGATAAAAAATATTTTGACCCCGGAAATAAAGAAGCACAAAAGTTTGTAGTAAGTGTGGTAAGAGATATTGTAAAGCGTTACGATGTAGATGCTATTCACATGGATGATTATTTTTATCCTTATCGTATTCCAGGAAAAGAATTTCCAGATGATGCTACCTATAAATCTTCAGGAAGTAAATTAAGTAAAGATGATTGGCGTCGCAGCAATACTGATTCTATTATTCAGGCATTAAGTATTGCCATCAAGCAAGAAAAAAGACTTTGCCGTTTTGGTATTTCTCCATTTAGTGTATGGCGCAATAAAGATAAAGACCCGAGAGGAAGCGATAGTCAGGGCGGACAAACAAACTATGATGATTTGTATGCAGACATTTTACTATGGATGCAAAAAAGATGGATCGATTACGTAACCCCACAATTATATTTCTATATCGGGCATTCAAAAGTAGATTATGCAAAAATGCTTGATTGGTGGAGCCGCAACAGTTATGGTCGTCATGTTTATATTGGGCACGGAATTTACAGAGCCAGTGGCAATGAAAAGGATTGGATGAATCCTCAGGAGCTTCCGAATCAGATAAAGATGTTACGCCGCAATCCCAATGTTCATGGCAGCATTTATTTTAGCAGTAAATCTTTTGACAACAATCCAAATGGGTGGAATGATAGTTTACAGAATACATATTATAAATATCCAGCTTTGTTACCTCCAATGCGCTGGATTGATAAAGAAAAGCCATGGCCGCCGATTGTAGAAAGAACAATCACTAATGATTCTATTATTGAGCTAACTGTAAAGCCAGATCCAAGAAATCTGATAGATATAAAATACTATGTGGTGTATCAGTATGCAGCAAATTCTGAAAGTGAAACTTTCGGCAACATTCCAGAGTATATTTCCAAGTTTGTAATGAAGCCAGAAGGGTTTGTGTTAAAAGAGGCGTTGTCTTCTAAAAATTATTCATACCGTTATCTTATTACATCGGTAGGAAAGAATAATAATGAAAGCGACCTTAGTGAAATAGCCATATTGGTGCAACCTGGTGGTAAGTGGGAGTTTTATAAACCGTAATTAAGTTAGTCGACCTCTTCTTTTTTGTTATTTAAGTACCAAAAAAAGGAGAATCCGAAAACACTGTTCCTTTTTTTGTTATACCTATGGATAGTAAGTAGGCTTTTAGAATAATCTACTCTGAAACCCCATTTATTGTGTATTTCATAAAGAGATGAAAGATTATACCCTACTTCTAATCTTTTATATTTATCTGTTTCCTTTTTATGAAGTTGTTTTTCGGGCGGCCGATTACTATTAATTGTAAAGATTTCTCCATTAAAACCGTAGCCGATATAAGGTCCTGCAGCTATTGCAAATCTGTTTTTATTTTGCGATGGGAATTTATAAGCAACATTTACCGGAAGCTCTATGTAGTTCAGACGAATGGTAACAGAGTCAATTATGTTAGCTCCAAATCTTCTACCATGAATAACTCCTTTCCCGGCATAATAAGGTCCTGTATAAATAGACCAGTTCTCTTCTAATGGAATATCAATCATTAACCCGGCATTTAAACGGGTAAGAGGTCTTTTTTCAAGTTTATAGTCGTTAAAATTGATTGTTGCCAGATTCATACCTGCACGGGCAGCAATTCTTGTTTGTGACATGCAATGAAGGGAAATGCATAGTATTGGGGTTAGTAGAAGAATTTTCATCATTAAGATTTATTATACAAATTACGAAAGGTTTCTAAGGAACTTACTTTTCATCTTCTTGCTTTAACTTTGCCAAACCTTGGCGGCAAGTGGGAGTTTTATAAGCCGTAAATCTAAAATCTGAAATCAAAAATCTAAAATTATTATGCCCGGTTTTGAACTTTGGAGTGATAAAGAAAGAAAAGAAGTTAATGATGTATTGGAAACAGGCATCCTGATGCGGTATGGGTTTGACGGACCTAGAAAAGGAATCTGGAAAAGTAAAGAGCTAGAAGAAGCTATTTGCAAAAGATTTGGTTGCAACTATGCACAGCTAACTTCCAGTGGAACGGCCGCATTATCGACTGCCATGAGTGCATTGGGTATTGGTTATGGCGATGAAGTAATTACTCCTTCATTCACATTTGTTGCAAGCTTTGAAGCAATACTAAGCGTTGGTGCAGTTCCAGTATTGGTTGATATAGATGAAACATTAACCTTGGCTCCCGATGCTGTGCGAAATGCAATTACTCCCAAAACAAAAGCAATAATGCCAGTGCATATGTGTGGCGGCATGGCCGACATGGATGCACTACAAGCAATATGCAAAGAGCATAATTTGTTTTTATTGGAAGATGCTTGTCAGAGTATTGGCGGAACATACAAAGGAAAACATCTTGGTACTATTGGCGATGCAGGAACTTTCTCTTTCGACTTTGTAAAAACAATAACATGTGCCGAAGGCGGTGTGGTAATGATGAACAGTAAAGAGTTGTATGAAAAATGTGATGGCTATACCGATCATGGGCATGACCACAAAGGCGCAGACCGTGGTGCAGACTTGCATCCTTTTATTGGTTATAATTATAGAATATCTGAACTACATGCCGCAGTTGGTTTAGCACAAATTCAAAGACTAGATGAGTTTCTTGCCATTCAGAAAAAAAATCATGGCATATTAAAAAATATGCTGGCAAAATTACCTGGAGTTTCTTTCCGACATATACCAGATCCTGCAGGCGATAGTTGCAGTTTTGTAAGCTGGTTTTTACCAACCAAGGAAGCTACAGTTGCAGTTGTAAATGAAATGAAAGCACAAGGGATTCTTGCTGGTAATTTTTATTGGTTTGATAATAACTGGCATTATATCCGGAAATGGGATCATCTTAAAAATGCTACAACATTAAATTCATTACATCCGGAGTTAAAAGCAAGAGTGATGGAGCAGGCAAATAAGGATTTTTCTGCCAGTGATGAAGTAATGGGCCGTTGTATTTCTACCGCTATCAGTTTGTTGTGGACAGAAGAGCAGATAAAAGAGAAAGGAGAAAAGATGGTTGCAGCTATTCAAAAAGTTTTGAATGAGCAAACAATTACTAATTAATTTTTATCGGGGCTTTATCGCATTTGGTTTTCTTTCCATCCAGTTTACATAATCTAATGACCCAAGGCGAAAGCGAATTGGAACAGTAGTTATTTTATCGAGTTGTAATTCTTTTTTGCAAAAAAAACCCAGATGGTCATCATATCGCCAGTTAGCTGAAAATTCCTGAAGACTAAATTTTTGTGGATATTGAGTAGGTCTCTCGACGAGACAATTTAAAACATTGTCGGGTTGATTGAACCTTTTAGAGCCAAGGGCAAGTTTTTCTTTGCTTATTGTAATTTTTTTAATAGAAACCTGTCCCAAAATATCTCCCTGAAACATTAACAGGAACACAACAAGAAAACCACATAGTCGTTGTACCATCTTTTGTTTTTTTCTACTTAAATTTACGGCATTATTTTTGATAATAGGCCGACTTTTTAAAAGCCTATTTACTTCTAATTGAACACACTATGGCTCTGAGTCAAAGCTTTCAGCAGAAAATGCTGCAAAAATTATCGCCTCAGCAGATTCAGCTAATGAAACTGCTACAGGTACCTACGGCTAATCTTGAAACCCGGATTAAAGAAGAGATGGAAGAAAATCCTGCTCTGGAACTGGACGAGGATAAAATGGATGAAAGTAACGAGGAAATGAAAGATGAATTTGCAGAAACGGCCGAAGAAGAATATAAGGAGCCCGATGGTAGCGAAGATGAATATGAAAATATTGATGTAAGCGATTATGTGCAGGAAGGCGATGATGAAGTAGGTGACTATAAATTAAGAGATGATAATTACCCAGAAGAAGATGAAAGCAGGCAACTACCATTTAAAAAGGAAACGAGTTTTTATGAAACCTTAATTGCCCAGTTAGGACTTTTAAAGTTGGATGATAGGGAAAAGGTAATAGCCGGACAAATAGTGGGCAGTATAGATGAAGATGGTTATTTGCGAAGAGAAACTACAGCTATCGTGGATGATCTTGCATTTCGACAGAATGTAGCAACCAATGTTGCTGAAGTGGAAGAAGTAATTGCCAGAATTCAGCAGTTTGAACCTTCCGGAGTAGGTGCAAGAGATTTGCAGGAATGTTTATTAATTCAGTTGAAAAGAAAAAAAATAGAACTACTCGAATCAGATGAAGAAAACGTCGCTGTTGATCTAGCCATAAAAGCACTTACAAAGTATTTCGACGAGTTTACGAAAAAACATTACGAAAAGATACAACGAGGATTAAATATTGATGACGATGAATTACGAGAAGTAATTCAACAGATTGTACGGCTAAATCCAAAACCAGGTGGCAATGTTGGTGAAACCAATAAAGGCGAAAGCTATGTAGTGCCGGATTTCTTCATTATGAATAATGCCGGTAAACTGGAACTTACATTAAACAATAGAAATGCTCCTGAGCTTCGCATTAGTGAGGGCTACAGGGATATGCTGAAAGAGTATGACCGTGGCGCCAAGAAAGATAAACGACAGAAAGAAGCTGTGCTTTTTATCAAACAAAAAATAGATTCTGCCAAATGGTTTATTGATGCCATCAAGCAGCGGCAACATACACTACTGAGCACCATGAATTCTATTATGGAGCATCAGTATGGTTTTTTCTTAACAGGTGATGAAACGGAGATGAAGCCGATGATCCTGAAAGATATTGCTGAAAAAACTAATCTCGATATTTCCACCGTGAGCCGTGTAGCCAACAGCAAGTTTGTACAAACGGAGTTTGGAACGTATCGTTTGAAATTTTTCTTCAGCGAATCGCTTAGCACCGATAGTGGGGAGGAAGTGTCTACCAGAGAAGTAAAGAAAATTCTTAATGACCTCATTGATGATGAAGACAAGAAGAAACCATTGAGTGACGAAGCATTAACGGAGCTGCTTCAGGAAAAGGGATACAATATTGCTCGCCGTACTGTTGCCAAATACAGGGAGCAATTAAATATTTCGGTTGCCCGATTAAGAAAGGAGCTGTAATGTTAGCCACGAATTACACCAATAACACTAATAAGGGAATTCAGGAATTACATTAAAACGGCAGATCGTCTTTTTCTTCCATTTGTCCTTCATCAAAATAAACCTGATCATCAGCTGGTTTATCAATTGATGCCCCGCTTGCAGGTTCTATTTTCCATGCTTTTACATCGGTGTACCAGCGGCTGTTATATTCACGGCTTTCTACATCAAAAGAGATATTGAGTTGTGCCCCCGGTTGTAACACATCGGCTTTTATTTTATCGCCCCAGATAGAAATACAAACTTTTTTAGGAAACTGGCCTTCTGTTTCTACAATAATGTCCTGTTTTTTCCATTCGCCATTTTTGCCTGTGCCTGTTTGTAAAGGAAGAAGCTGTACTAGTTTTGCCGTTAATTCCATTTTGTATAGTTTAATGTGCGAAGTTATATCAATTGAACTGATGGCTGAATCATAAAATATATAAGTTTTGAAAAAAAAGCTGTGTATTCATTTTGTTTCACTATGTAAAGTAGTATTTTACGCATCCAAATAGCACAAATTCCATTATGGTATTCGCAAGTCTGTTTTTTCTTTTTATTTTTTTGCCATTATGCCTTTTCTTTTACTACAGCACTAAAAATCCGACCTGGAGAAATTGGGTGCTTATTATTTTCTCGTTGGCATTTTATGGATGGGGAGAGCCAATCTGGATATCATTACTTATTCTTTCTTCCTTAGTGGACTGGGGTAATTCGATATTCATAGACAAACACCGGGGTACCAAGTGGGCCAAAATTGGAGTTACGTTTACAGTCATCTTTAATCTTGCATTATTAGCTACGTTTAAATACGACCAGTTTATTGTTGACCAGGTAAATGCCTTTTTAGGAACTTCTTTTACTGCACCGGGCTATGCACTTCCGCTAGGTATTTCATTTTATACATTTCATACAATTTCGTATGTAGTGGATGTTTATCGAGGCGATATAAAAGCACAGCGAAGCTTCCCCAATTTTTTAATGTATGTATCATTATTCTCTTCGCTGGTAGCTGGGCCAATCATCCGGTATGCACATGTAGAGAAAGAAATTTATGGTCGAAAAGAAAATTTTACAGATTTCAGTTTGGGTGTAACTCGTTTTTGCATAGGATTATTTAAAAAAGTAGTAATCGCCAATATTGCGGCAGAGTTGGTTAGAAAATATATGGGTGATCAAATCGATCCTCTTTCATTTGCAGACTTGGCATCTTTATCGAGTTGGGAAGCCTGGTTTGGCTTGTTCATGTTTGCAATTCAGATCTATTTTGACTTTTCTGGATATTCAGACATGGCTATTGGGCTCGGAAGAATGTTTGGTTTTCACTTCCGAGAAAACTTTAATTATCCTTATATCTCAAAATCTATTGGCGAGTTTTGGCGACGATGGCATATTTCGTTAGGAAGCATTTTCAGAGATTATGTGTACATACCACTTGGAGGTAACAAGAAAAGAGTTTATCTAAATCTTTTCGTCGTTTGGTTTTTGACCGGTATGTGGCATGGTCCTAGTTGGAATTTTATTTTCTGGGGATTATACTTTTTCGTTTTCATTGCTATGGAAAGGGCTTTCTTATTAAAGCTGTTAGAAAAAATGCCTGCATTTATTTCACATATATATGCACTGGTTATTATTATTCCGGGTTGGGTAATCTTTTATTTTACAGATACGCAGATGCTTTTTGCTTATGTTCAGAAATTATTTTCTTTTAGCCCCGGCCCTAATGGAAATATGGACCTAATCAACACCGTAACAGCACACCTTTTTTGGTTATTAATAGCCATTGTACTGTGCATGCCTGTCTATCATGTTGTAAAAAAATGGATAGATAAGAAAGCAAGCCGTGTTACAACTTATGATGTATTATCCATTGGGTTTAATGTTGTACTGTTGTTTTTATGTGTTGCACAATTGGTAGGCAAGAGTTATAATCCGTTTATTTATTTTAGATTTTAAAATAGTTATCAATATTTGAAGTACCGATTATGAGTGAGCTAAGCAATAAAAAAATACATGTTACAAATGTTATCGTTTTCTGTACGCTAATGTTATTAGGTGGACTTGCTTCAATAGCTATTAAGAAGAATGACGTTTCAGAAATGGAAAACAGAAAGCTAGCTAGCTTTCCACCTTATTCCGATAGTGCATTATGGAGCGGTAAGTATTTTAAAAATATTGAGAACTATTACGCTGATAACTTCCCTTTGCGTGACAAGTGGATTGCATTTTCATCTCAATTCAAAAACAAGCTGGGGTTTCGATCATCAGATATTCAAATTTATGATCCAGTGAATGAAACTGATATAGGTGAAAAGGAAGATACAACTAAAGAGAAGATAGCAGATGGACCTTTGCCAGATGATGGTGCTGTTGGTGAAGTAAAGAAAAGAGTATTTGTATTTAAAAACAGAGCATTCGAAATGTTTGGCGGCGGGCCTGCTATGGGAGCATCGTATGCAAATGTTATTAATTCTTATAGCCGTTCATTACCTGGTGTGCAGGTTTATAATCTAATTATCCCTGTTGCTCTGGAGTTTGAGATCACAGAAAAATATGCAAAACTGCAAAAGCCGAATCGTCCAGCTATAGAAAATATTTACAATACACTGGATAGCAACATAAAAAAAGTTTGGGCCATTGATGAATTAAGAAAGCATCGTTCAGAATACATTTATTTTAATACCGATCATCACTGGACAAGTCTTGGAGCTTATTATGCTTACAGGGCCTTTTGCCAAACGGCGGGTTTAACACCTGTTTCATTAGATACGATTGCTTATAAAACTAAAGCATCATTTCTAGGTTCGTTATACAGATTAACGAGAGATAAAGGATTGCAAAGTAATCCCGATTCTGTGCGGTATTATTTATTTAAAGACTCGGTTAACTTTTATGTTGGGAATAATAAAATAGGGTCTTGGAATAAATCTAAAATGTATGGCGAGGGTGCCAGTGGTCCAAATAGTTATTCTGTTTTTTTGCAAGGCGATTTGCCAACTGTAAAGATGGAAACACAACATAAGAATGGAAGAAAGATTGCCATTGTAAAAGAATCGTACGGAAATGCATTTGCACCATTCCTTATTAATAATTATGAAAAAGTAATTGTGGTGGATCAGCGGTATTACACCGGCGATTTTATGGCGATGTTGAAAGCAGAAGGCATTAATGAGTTGTTATTCATCAACAATATTTTTGCAGCACATACTCCTTTTCATATTCAGAAGATAAAAGGCTTAAAGAAATAAAATTAAATGAGACTTCGTTTTTTTCTTTCCATACTGATTGTCGTTACTGCATTTACTGCCTGTAATAATTCATCTTCAAAAGACAAAAAGGGATCTGATACTACTTTAACTGAAGTGGTAAAAAAAGATTCCGTTGTTATTCCACAAAGAGTTTTACCAGATGATGGACAAGTGGGTGTAAGAAAAGGAGCCGTCTTTATTTTCAAAAACCGTGGATTTGAATTGTTCAGCGGCGGCGAAGCTATGGGCCGCCAATATGCTCAAGTAATCAACAGCTATAACAGACTGCAGATTCCCGGATTAAAGATTTACAACCTCATTATTCCAAACGGCTTTGAATTTGAAATAACTGAACCTTATAAAGACAAAGCTAAACCTGCTACTGATGCCATCGAAGCCATTTTTAAAAACGAAGACCCACAAATCATTAAAATAAATCCCGTTGATGAAATAAGAAAGCATCGCACAGAATATATTTATTTCAATACAGACCATCATTGGACAAGTCTCGGTGCCTATTATGCTTATCGTAGTTTTTGTGCGGCGGCAGGGCTTACGCCAGTTTCTCTTGACACAATTCCTTCTAAAGTAAAGCCAGGTTTTCTTGGTTTATTTTATCGGCTAACAAAATCTGCAGTTTTAAGAAATAATGCCGATTCAGTACGATACTATTTATTCCCAGATTCCTTGAATTTTTATATCGGCACCAGCAAATCATTAAACTATTGGGGCAAATCAAAAATGTATGCGGAACAGGTTAGTGGAGCCAATAGCTATTCTGTTTTTCTACAAGGCGATTTACCAATTTGTAAAATGGAAACAATGCATAAAAACGGAAGGCGAATTGCCATGGTAAAAGAATCATACGGAAATGCGTTTGCTCCATTTCTTATCAACAATTATGAGAAAATAATTGTAGTGGATTCAAGGTATTACAGCGGAGATTTTATCGGCATGTTAAAAGCAGAAGGCATCAATGAATTACTTTTTCTCAACAATATTTTTGCCGCCCACACACCATTTCATATCAGTAATATAAAGGGATTAACGAGCCCGGGAAGTACAAAGGCAAAACCGTGAGGACTTCTTGTTGCAAAAATTTATAAAGCCAACCTCACAACTTCAAATTCTTTTTCACCCAGGCAACTTTGGGTTTTAGTTCGGTTGTGTATTTATCGCCAGTAGCATAACCTACGCTTTTCAAAAAATGATAGTAATCTGCTTTAGGATTTTTCTTGCGCCATTTTGAATATCTCTTGTCTTGCCATTCCTTATAGTATTCTATGCAATCTTGTTCTGACTCAAATTTCTTACACTTATTTCCTTTAATGTAAAAGCCAAACAGGTTATTATAACGAAGGCAACATCTTTTGCAATTGAGCCAGCCTGTTTCCTGTATGCATTGAGCCATAACAAATTCCGGATGTCGGATGCCTGCTTCTTTAATTGCATCATACATAGTCTGCAACTTTGGCTTATTGGATTGCTGGGAATAGCCTTGCTGAAATAACAAAGTCAGCAGAAATACAAGAAATATTTTTTTCATTTTTTGTTATTTGGTGAAGGTTGTTTCAAACTCAAATAATTGGGTAATTAGATTTTATAGGTTAAAGATAGTAAATCAACATTCTTTTGAAGGATTCCTTTACTTTGCAATAATCACACCTGAATTATGAGTACAAGAATGATGTTTGATGGAGAAAATCAGTTGCAAACAGCAGCAATGAATGAACAGCCAATGGCACTAAAAATAGTGGCGAAAATATTCTCCTATATTTTTCATCCTGTATTTGTACCAGTGTACATTGTTTATTTTATGTTATTCATACATCCGAATTTGTTTGCAGGTTTTCAACCGTTTGATAAAACGAAGACGCTGATAATGGGATTTGTGATGTACACTTTTTTTCCGATCGTTACCACCTTATTACTAAAAGCCTTGAATTTTATTTCTGATTTTCATTTGACCACACAAAAAGACCGCATTATTCCGCTGATTGCTTGTGGTGTCTGGTATTTCTGGATATGGTATGTATGGAGAAATCTACCAGACTATCCGGCAGCAGCTGTACAACTAACGTTGGCCATCTGGATTTCTGTAAGTCTTGCTTTGATGGCTAATATTATTATGAAAGTAAGTCTGCATGCCATATCAATGGGAGTAGCGTTGACATTTATATTATTACTTGCATTTTCGCAGCCGCTCCATTTTGGAGTATATATTTCTGTTGCGCTGCTGGCGACAGGTATTGTTTGCACTTCCCGTTTTATTGTTTCCGACCATACTGCTAAAGAAGTATACGGAGGATTAGCTGTTGGACTTCTTTCTATGCTGATTGCCTGGTTTGTTGGCTAATTATTATATCATTACTTTTTATATGCCGTTTTACTATCTTTCTTTACGCAAATGATACCAGAATATAAAAAGGACTATGAAGATAATAACCGGCAAAGCATGCTGGAAAATATACTTTTCCCAGTAAGAAACATAAATGAAAAAAGGCTTCAAGAAAGAGTCGAGAATAAAACCATTCTGATTACAGGAGCTTCTTATGGAATTGGTGCAGCATTGGTACCGATATTGGCAGAGTATACCGTTACATTATTATTAGTGGCTCGAACCGAAGAAAGATTAGCAACATTAAAGAAATCAATTGATGATAATGCATGTAATGTAAAAATATATGCGGCAGATTTAAGAGATGAAAATGAGATAAGTAATCTGTTGGAACTATGGAAGAATGAAAATATTAATGTAGATATAATTATTAACAACGCAGGAAAATCTATTTATAGAAAATTGTGGAATTCTTTAGATCGGTTTCATGATACACAAAGATGCGCCGCTACTAATTATACCGGCCCAGTGCAATTAATATTAGGAGTATTAAATGGCTTGTTACAAAAAGAAGCACACATTATAAATGTATCTGCCATAAATGTATTATTACCGCCAGCAGTAGGTTGGTCGGCTTATCAGTCGTCTAAAGTAGCATTTGATCAATGGCTAAAATGCAGTGAAGCAGAATTAAAAGCAGAAAATATTTCAGTTAGCAGTATTTACCTTCCATTAGTAAGAACAAGAATGAGCATGGTAAATGAAAATAAACATGGGCAGCCAGCTATGAGTAAAGAAAAGGCTGCTAAGCTAATTACAAATTATATTATAAACCGAAAACGAAGATATACGCCATGGTGGTTTGGTGTAGTCAGGTTGTCTGCTTTTATTTTTCCAGGAACACTTTATCGTATACAGTTACGGCAAATTAAAAAAGCTGACAAATGAAATTTCTTACAGAATTATACCAGCTTGGATTTTTAAATCCGGTGAGACCGTTTAAGCTTTATAAGGCGAAGAAATTACACGGTAAAAACAGCTGTTTTTTGCTTCAATGCGGAGCTGCTTTTTATAAGCATAAAACTGCCATTGCGGATGGTCAACAATCATTAAGTTTTGCTGAATTGTATGAAGAGGTAACAGCTCTATCATCTATTATTCATCATCAAACAGAAGATAAGGAAGACGTAACAGCTGTTTTAGTTTGTAATAATTCAATACAACATATACTGTTGCTTTTCGCTATTCAAAATACTGGAATGAAGCTGGTACTGATTAACGATAAAAATCACCAAAACGATATTCTTAATATTATTAATACACAGAAAAATCCCTGTTTAGTATTTGCATCGGAAAGTAAAATGCTACAAGTTGAGAATTTAGTATGTGTTGAAGAATTATTTAACTATACAGAGAAAAAGCAAATTCATTTCAAACCATCGCAAAAAGCTACTGCTGTAATTTTCCCAACATCGGGAACAACGGGTGCTTCAAAATTAATTGAAAAAAAGGAAGGAGCTTTTTATTGGTTTCAATCTTTTACAGACTTGGTAACATATACAGGTATTTATAAAATGAAATCTGTGTTTATTGCTGTGCCTGTATCGCATGGTTTTGGTTACACGGCTTTAATGTTTTCTTTAGTGTTGGGAAAAAAAGCTGTTGTATCAGCTAATAAAGACTGGAATCAAAAGGCAGATATTATTTTGCAGGAAAAAGTAGAGTTGATAGCTGGTGTGCCTACTTCACTTTTTTATTTAGCGGAGAAGTTAAAAGGAAAAAATCACCAGGTAGGTTTAATAATAAGTGGCGGCGCACCACTTAATCAACTAACTCTTGACAGTATAACTCAAAGTTTTGGCAAGAATATTTTTAGCATGTATGGTAGTACGGAAGCCAGCACTTCTTTTGTGGCAAACTATGCGCAACTACAAACTAATATTTGTGCTTTGGGCAAACCCTTAAAAACGGTAAAGTATAAATTAGATTCTATTAATGGAGGTGGCAATGAATTGCTTATTCAATCTGGGTTGACCAATATACAATCAGATTCGGGTTGGATACATACCGGTGATTTGGTTATGAAGGATGAAATAGGCCTCTTAAATTGGTGTGGTAGAAAAGATGATATGATTATAAAGAATGGAGTAAATATTTATCCGGTAGAAATAGAAAAGCATCTTTTATCAATGGCAGAAATTGAAGAGGCGTTGGTAACAAAAGAAAAGCATCCAGTAAAAGGAGAAATAATTATCGCCTTTGTAAAATTTTTCTCAGGGGTTTCTGTTTCGGTGGAAGAAATTAATACTAGACTTCGCCAAGTAATGGCTTCAATTAAAGTTCCCGATAGAATTGAGATTGTTTCTGAGTTTGGGTATACGCCTACAGGAAAGCGGATTAAACCTGTTCTGAACTAGGTAATGATTGAATAGAGTATAAAATGTGTTTTGGTAAATGAAACCTTAATTTTTTACTCCCCTTACTATAGAAAATTGCAAAATGTTTTATCATTTAACCTCATACACTTGTTTTGTAATCAATGTTATTTGAGATGAAGGCACAATAGAAAAATCGCATTTCTTTCCCTTGGTGGCATATTCATATTCACTGTCATATTTCCAAATAACATATTCGGTATGTTCTTTTTCTTCCTTCATCACAGTTCGTTTTAAATAAACCATCATCTCTATTTTAAATGGGTAAACTATTCTGGTAGCATCTCCCTTGTCGGTAAAACCGTTTTGTCCTTTGAATGAGGAAAAATCAACGGCGATATAAGGATAATCCTTATAGAAAGTGGCCAGCTGAGCTTTTACTTTCTTTTTCAAATAAACCTCAGAAGCATTACACTTTGGGGCTTTTAGAATATTAATTCGTTTTTCGTAATTAATACCTGAGGGTGCTATCCCAGTTTGACCTAAAATGGTAACAGAATAAACTGTTGACAATACGATAAGGAGTAATAGTTTCATTTTTTTCATAAGTATTTAAATATACTCGTAAAATTTGAAAGTTGGAAGCGGAAGCTATAAGGGATAAAATGAAAAAAGCCGTGGATTTCTCCACGGCTTGCTCCCCCTGTTGGACTTGAACCAACGACCCTCTGATTAACAGTCAGATGCTCTAACCAACTGAGCTAAAGGGGAATACCTTTCCCGTTTATTTAACGGGCAGCAAAAATAGGGATTTTAGCTTTTTCAACAAGCTATTCACAATCATTTTTTACCGGAAAATTCCCCAAAGACCACCCTCTTCTTCAAAACCTGCAAATACACCATCTTCCCGTTGTTCCACCGGCCAGTGCTTCAGGTAATAGCCTTCGCCACTTACATTGCGGCCATTTTGCATACTGAACTTATAGCGATGGAGAGGGCAGACTACATGACCCAGTGCATCTATATGACCATCGGCTAATATTCCGCCGGCATGCGGACATTTATACGCAAAAGCAAAGACTGCTTCCTGATGCCTGCCAATGCA
>Ga0209477_1000235_pt1 | contig 33138 bp, 32 predicted proteins | sample KloWWTupernatant_FD_187180 | JGI IMG/M metagenome (GOLD analysis project Ga0209477, IMG submission 187180) | Active sludge microbial communities from Klosterneuburg, Austria, studying microevolution and ecology of nitrifiers - Klosterneuburg... | ecosystem: Engineered > WWTP > Aerobic digester >...
TCCTCGCCGATGATCTGGGTCTCGTAGACGGTGCCCGTGTAGTAGTCGAGCCCGCGCGCGATCCGCAGGTCGGCGACCAGCGTCCCCGGCGCCAACGCCACCCCTGTGGAGATGACGGCCGAGAGCGCCTCCAGCCCCTCGGTCAGGGTCGGGTGGTCGACACCGAGCGCCTGCACGCGGTCGACGAAGGCCAGATCCTCGGAGCGGATGTCGGCCAGCGCCAGACACTGAGCGGCCTGCTCGGCCGTGGCACCGGCGGCTTGCAGGAGGGCCGCCACCTTGTCGGGGCCGATCTTGTCCAGCTTGTCGACGATCCGCAGCGTGCCCGCCACGTCCGTGAGCCCGATGCCCAAGTAGAAGCCCTCGGGGATCTTGCGGTTGTTGACCTGGATCCGGAAGTCGCCCACGGGGAGTTGACGGAAGACCTCGGCCACCACGAGGGGAATCTCGGCCTCGAAGTGCGGCGCCAGCTCCCCCACGTCCACGACGTCGATGTCGGCCTGGGTGAACTCCCGATATCTCCCCTCCTGAGGGCGCTCGCCGCGCCAGACCTTCTGGATCTGCTGGCGCTTGAAGGGGAAGGTCAGCTTGCCGGCGTTCTCGAGGACGTAGCGGGCGAACGGCACGGTGAGGTCGAAGTGGAGCCCCAAATCGGGGTCCTTGCTCCCCCGACCCTCATCTCCGCCAGCGAGACGCGTGACGCCATAGATCTCCTTGTCGGCATCACCCCCCTTGCCGAGCAGCCGTTCGACCGGCTCCACCGCTCGGGTCTCGATGCTCGCGTAGCCGTGCAGGGCGAAGGTCCGGGTGATGACGTCGAGGACCTGCTGCTCGACGACCCGGTCGGCCGGGAGGTATTCCGGGAAGCCGGAGAGCGGCATCACACGCTCCACGCGGGGCGCGCTGTCTGTGCTCATCAGAGTCCTTGCAAGTAGGGATTGGTGGCGCGCTCGCGCCGAATGGTCGTCGCGGGTCCGTGACCGGTGAGCACGAGGGTCGAGTCGGGGAGGGGGAGCACCACCTCGCGCAGGGACCTCGTCATCGCCGCGCTGCTGCCGCCTGGCAGGTCGGTCCGACCAATCGACCCGGCGAAGAGGACGTCGCCGGAGACCACGGTGCCCGTGAGTTCTTCGCCTCCGTCCAGGCCGTCGGGCAGGTCGGTGAAGGTGAACATCGCCGAGCCCTCGGTATGACCGGGCGCGTGGAGGATCTCGAGCTCGAGCCCGGCCAAGGTGAGGGCCTGACGGTCACGGACCTCCACGACGTGCTCCGGCTCCTTCCAGGACGCTCGCTGGCCGAACTGCTGCTCCATCATCGACAGCATCGCGGGGCCGATGAGGGCCAGCGGATCATCGAGCCGATAGCGGTCGTCGGCATGGATGTATGCCGCGGTGTCACCCCCGCAGACGGGCGTCACGCTGTAGACGTGGTCGAGGTGTCCGTGGGTGAGCAGGACGGCAGCCGGCTTCAGTCGATGGTGGGCCAGGACCTCGGCGAGGGTCTCCTCGACTCCGATGCCGGGATCGACGATGAGGCACTCCTCCCCCGCACCGGTGGCCAGAACGTAACAGTTCGTCTCGAAGGCGGCGGCCGGGAAGGCAATGGTCAGCACGGGTCAGAAGCCTAACCACCCGCCCGTTGCCTAGACTGCACGCGTCCCCAGAACACCCGGAAGGATCGATGGCCACCAAGAAGCAAGAGCGCGACCGCCTGCGTCGTCGCCACGAGAAGCAACTGGCCGCAGCCACGAAGAAGGCTGCCGACCGGGCCCGCCTGCGCATCATTGCCACGATCGTGGGTGTCATCGTCGTGCTCTGCCTCGTCCTCTGGTGGGCTGGCTCGACCTTTTCCGAGGTGACCCCAGGGCGGACCGTGACCACCGCCGGCTGTGAGGCTCCGCCGAAGTCCCTCGGGACATCGGCAGAGCTGACCCTTCCCGACAAGGCTGCTGTCGCGGGGAAGACCTTCGAGGCCACCCTGACGACCAACTGTGGCGACATCGTCCTGTCCCTGGACGCTGAGAAGGCGCCGCAGGCCGTGGCGAGCTTCGTCCAACTGGCCGAGGCAGACTATTGGCTCAACTCACCGTGCCACCGGGTGGTGCGCTCCACGCAGATGACCCTGCTCCAGTGCGGCGACCCCACGGGGAGCGGTCAGGGTACGCCGGGCTATGGGTTCGGCGTCGAGAACGCGCCCGCCGACGGCGTCTACGAACGTGGGGTCGTCGCGATGGCCAGGACCCCCGATCCCGAGAAGGGCAATGGAGGTCAGTTCTTTCTGGTCGACGGGAAGACCACGATTCAGGACCCCGACGGATACTCGGTGTTCGGCACGGTGACCTCAGGGTTGGATATTGTCGACAAGATCATTGCCGCCGGCGTGGCCGGTGGTGCCGAACAGACCGACGGTGCTCCCAACGCACCCATCAGCATCCTTCGGGTTGCCGTGACCGAGAAGAAGGCCCAGCCGTGACCGACGTGCCCGAGACGACACCGACCGAGTCCACCGAGCAGATCGAACCTGCTGGTCCGCCTGCGCCGGCCGAAGCCGCCGAAACCGCCGTAACCGCAGCTGGCGAGCTGGCCACGGCTGAGCCCGCGGAAGTGCCCTCGTCCGCACCCCGGCCCACGCCCGCGGTTCCGTCTCCGGCCGCTCTTGCCTCGCGGATGGCGGCCAAGCCGGCGCCGCCCACCGTGGCTCCGGTGGTGCACGCCCACTCCGACTCGGCGCGCTTCGGTCGAGTGAGCGAGGACGGCACTGTCTACGTCATCGACGGCGAGGATGAGCGCGAGGTGGGCTCCTACCCCGGGGCCACGGCCGAGGACGCCCTGCAGTACTTCGCGCGCAAGTTCGACGAGCTCTCCGGTAACGCCGACTTGCTCGCGGCACGCGTGGACAAGCCGGAGGTCCCGAGCAAAGACGTCGCCGAGGCCCTGAAGCACCTCACGTCGGAGGTGGGCGACGCCAAGGTGGTTGGTGACCTGCACGGCTTGCGGGAGCGCCTGTCTGCGCTCGAGGCAAAGGTGGCGGCCAAGCGAGAGGCAGAGTCCGTGGCTCGCGCTGAGGCCCGGGCCGCAGCCAGCACCGAACGTGAGGCCATCGTGTCCCAGGCCGAGCACATCGCCGCCCAGCCCGAAGGCTCGACCCAGTGGAAGCGCAGCAGCGAACAGATGCGTGGCCTGCTCGACCAGTGGAAGGAGCACCAGCGCTCCTCAGCACGGCTCGACAAGACCACGGAGAACGCGCTCTGGCAGCGCTTCAGTGCGGCCAGGAACTCCTTCGACAAGGCCCGTCGCTCACACTTCGCCCACTTGGACGAGACCCGCTCCGAAGCCAAGTCGGCCAAGGAGCGGCTCGTCTCGGAGGCCGAGGCCTTGAGCACGAGCAAGGACTGGGCCCCCACGGCACGCGCCTTCAAGAACCTCATGGACCAGTGGCGACAGGCCGGCCGCGCAGCCCGGGGTGACGACGATTCACTCTGGGAGCGCTTCAAGGCCGCCCAGGACGCCTTCTTCTCGGCCAAGGACGAGGTCAGCGCCGCCGAGGACGAGGCCTTCCGCGCCAACCTCACAGTCAAGGAAGCGCTCATGGCCGAGGCCGAGGCGCTGCTCCCGGTCAAGGACCTCGAAGGGGCCAAGTCGGCACTACGTGTCCTCCAGGACAAGTGGGACAAGGCAGGCAAGGTCCCCCGTGCCGACGTGGAGCGCACCGAGAAGGCCATGCGGCGGGTCGAGAGCGCCGTCCGCGAGGCCGAGGAGCGCAAGTGGAAGGCGAGCAACCCCGAGGTTGCCGCTCGCGCCTCCTCGATGGTGACCCAGCTCGAGAACTCCATCGCCGGGCTCCGCGAGGACAAGTCGAAGGCGGAGGTCAAGGGCAACGCCGCCAAGGCCGCTGACCTCCAGTCCAAGATCGAGGCTCAGGAGCAGTGGTTGGCCCAAGCCAAGGCAGGGCTGGACGAGTTCGGCTCCTGACCAGCCCGAGATCTCTTCGGAGCAGGGTGCCCACGCGCTCGCCTGCACCCAGGACTCGGCGGTCTGTGACCTCCGTCAGCGGCCGTCGCGACGAGCGTCGAGCACGCCTTGGATGCGACGCACGGCATTGATCACGTGGTCGAGGTGACCCGGATCCCCCATCTCGAAGGTGAACTTGAGCGCTGCCACGCGGTCGCGTGAGGTGTGCACCGACGCGGACAGGATGTTGACGCCGTTGTCGGACAGGATCCTGGTGACATCGGCGAGGAGCCGCGCCCGGTCCAACGCTTCGACGTGCAATTGCACGAGGAAGACGCTCCCCGACGAGGGCGCCCACTCGACCTCGATGATCTTGTCCTGTTGCTCGAGCAGCGAGTCCGCATTGGTGCAGTTCCGTCGGTGGATGGAGACTCCATTGCCACGCGTGACGAAGCCGAGGATGTCGTCGCCCGGCACCGGCGTGCAGCAGCGAGCAAGTTTCACCCAGACATCCGTCATCCCCTTGACGATGACGCCGGGGTCACCCTGACGGGATCGGACCGGGCGTGCCTGGGTGGGAAGGGCGACCTCGGACAGGTCCTCCCCAGCACCGTCCTCACCTCCCATGGCGTGGATGAGTCGGCTCACGACATGTTGGGCCGAGACATGCCCGTCCCCAATCGCGGCGTAGAGGCCGTCGATGTCGAGGAGACGCAGTTCCTGGGCCACACCGGTGAGGGACTCGACCGTCGCCAACCGATGCAAGGGCATGCCCTTCTTGCGGATCGCCTTGGCGAGGGCGTCCTTGCCCTCCTCGATCATCTCCTCGCGACGTTCGCGAGTGAACCATTGCTTGATCTTGTTGCGCGCCCGCGCCGACTTCACGAAGTGCAACCAGTCCCGCGATGGACCCGCAGTGTCCGCCTTCGAGGTCAGGACCTCGACAACGTCGCCGTTGTCCAGGCGTGAATCCAACGGCACCAACCGCCCGTTGACTCGCGCACCGATGCAGTGATGCCCGACCTCGGTGTGCACCGCATAGGCGAAGTCCACCGACGTCGAACCCGCTGGTAGACCGACCAACTGGCCCTTCGGGGTGAAGACGTAGACCTCACTGGCCGTGATCTCAAAGCGGAGGGACTCGAGGAACTCACCCGGGTCAGCGGTCTCCTGCTGCCAGTCGAGCAGCTGGCGCAGCCACGCCATGTCATTGGTCGCGTTGCCGCTCTGTGCGCTGGGACCGGTGGCACCGGTCAGGGATTCCTCTTTGTACTTCCAGTGGGCAGCGACGCCGTATTCGGCGCGTCGGTGCATCTGGTGGGTGCGGATCTGGATCTCGACCGGCTTGCCCCCGGGGCCGATCACTGTCGTGTGCAGCGATTGGTACATGTTGAACTTCGGCATCGCGATGTAGTCCTTGAAGCGCCCCGGCACCGGGCTCCATCGCGCGTGCATCGCCCCGAGGGCGGCGTAACAATCACGGACTGTCTCGACGAGCACCCGCACCGCGACCAGGTCGTAGATCTGCTCGAAGTCCCGGCCGCCGACGATCATCTTCTGATAGACGGAGTAGTAGTGCTTCGGGCGCCCCGTCACCGTGGCCTTGAGTTTGGCCTCCTTGAGATCCCCACTGACGATCTCGCGCACCTGGGAGAGGTACTCCTCGCGGGCAGGCGCCTGGTCGGCGACGAGGCGGACGATCTCGTCGTAGACCTTCGGATACAGGGCTTGGAAGGAGAGATCCTCGAGTTCCCACTTGATGGTGTTCATCCCCAACCGGTGCGCCAGTGGGGCGTAGATCTCGAGGGTCTCCTTGGCCTTGCGCTGCGCCGACTCCCGGCTCACGTAACGCCAGGTGCGTGCGTTGTGCAGGCGGTCGGCGAGTTTGATGACCAGGACGCGGATGTCCTTGGCCATGGCGATGACCATCTTGCGCACGGTCTCGGCTTGGGCGGCCGCACCATAGTTGACCTTGTCGAGCTTGGTCACTCCGTCGACGAGGTTGGCGATCTCCGAGCCGAAGTCACGCTCCAACTGGGCCAAGTCGTAATCGGTGTCCTCCACCGTGTCGTGGAGGAGCGCTGCCGCCAAGGTGGGTGGTGTCATCCCCAACTCTGCGAGGATCGTCGTCACGGCGAGCGGATGGGTGATGTAGGCGTCGCCGCTCTTGCGCACCTGCCCGGTGTGTGCCTTCTCGGCCACGGCATAGGCCCGTTCGATCACCGAGACATCAGCCTTTGGATGCGAGAGGCGCACGCTCTGCAGAAGCGGCTCCAGCACTGGGTTGGCAGGTTCGCGGTGACCGCCGAGGAAGGCCAGACGGGCCCGCGCTCTCGCGCGCGAGGACCCTCCCGAACCACCACCCGGGAGGGGGATTGCGGTGGTGTCCTCTGCCATGGAGAGAGTCTAGGAGACGGTGAGGAGCGGGTGGACCGACCGATCACCCAGTCGCGAGCGTCCACCGAGGAAGGCAAGCTCGATGATCGTCTCGAACCCGGTCACCGTGGCCCCGACGCTCTCGAGCAGGTCCCACGCGGCCGCGGCCGTACCACCGGTCGCCAGGACGTCGTCCACGAGCAGGACGCGCGAGCCCGCAGCGATGTCCTCCGCGTGGACCTCGATCGTCGCTGACCCGTACTCGAGGTCATAGGAGATCGATGTGACCTTGCCCGGCAGCTTGCCCGCCTTGCGGATCGGGATGAAGCCGACTCCCATCGCGTGGGCGAGCACCGCCCCGATGACGAACCCGCGCGCCTCGATGCCGGCCACCAGATCACACTGGCCGCGGTGGCGCCCCGCCATGTCAGCGATGACCGCCGCAAAGGGCGCCGGATCCGCCAACAAGGGGGTGATGTCCTTGAACAGCACTCCTGGCGCGGGAAAGTCGGGCACGTCGCGCATCGATCCTGCGACGATCTCGGCAATCGTGGGCGGGCTGGACAATCGCCACCTACCGCTTGGACTTCGGCGGACGCTTCGGCTGGTTGCGCGGCCCCCCCGAGGCGTAGCGATGCACCGCGCGTCCGGTCACAGTGGAGCCGAGTTCACTCTCGGCGGCGTCGGTCCCAACTGCTGCAACCGAGGGGTATGCCGTGCTGTCGCCCATCGCGTCTCTGTCGCCGAGCGGGTGAGTCGGCCCACCCTGCAGCACATCGACTCCGGACGATGTGGTGGCCCCCGACCGCGATGCGACCTTGGCCTTGGCCGCCTGGTGACGGGCGGCACGCTTCTCCAGTTCGACGATCTTGGGTTCCTTGGCCCGCAGGGAGACCAGGACCGGCGTCGCGATGAAGATCGAGCTGTAGGCGCCGATGACCATGCCGACGAAGAGCACCACGGAGAGGTCGAGGAGCACACCGGGACCGAGGAAGATCGCGCCGACGACGAGGACGGCGACGATCGGCAGGATGCCGACCATCGTGGTGTTGATCGAGCGCACCATGGTCTGGTTCACGGCCAGGTTGGCGGCATCGGCGTAACTCATCCGACCATTGGCCAAGGCCTCCGCGGTGTTCTCGCGGACCTTGTCGAAGACGACGACCGTGTCGTAGATCGAGTAGCCGAGGACGGTGAGGAAGCCGATCATCGTGGCCGGGGAGATCTCGAGCCCGGTCAGGGCATAGATGCCGACAACGATGACGAGGTCGTGCCCGAGCGCCACCAGGGCTGCGAGCGACATCTTCCAAGTGCGGAAATAGATCGCCAGCACGAGTGCCGTGAGCAGCAGGAAGATGATGAGGGCCTGGATCGCCTTCTGGGTGACCGACGCACCCCACGAGGGGCCCACGAAACTCGCGCTGACCTTGTCCTCGGTCACCTCGAATGTCTCGGCGAGGGCCGTGCGGACGTCGGCGCTCTCCTGGTCGTTGAGGCGCTCGGTCTGCACACGAATCGTGCCCGCACCGATCTTGGTGATGTTGATGCCCGGGATCCCGGGACGCGCGCTGGTCACCGCGTCGCGGGCTTGGCTCTCGTAGGACGCAGGAGCGCTCACAGTGGCCACCCGGAACTCCGAGCCTCCCCTGAACTCCAGACCCATGTTCAGTCCGCGACCGAAGAGACCGGCTGCCGCGATCACGAAGATGACCAAGGAGACCAAGTAGAAGCGGCGGCGTTGCCCGACGACCGGGATGGAGCGCTTGCCGCTGTAGAGGTCGTTGCCGAAGGTCGCGAAACTCATGACGCACTCCCCTGTGCCGCGGCGGAGGGCGCGAACCGGCCGCGCCCGGCATACACCCGTTCCTTGACGTCCAACTTCCGCGGATCAAGACCGGACCACGGATGCCCGTCGCGGAAGAACTTGCGGCGGGCCAGCAGCGCGACGACGGGGTGCGAGAAGAAGAACACGATGATCAGGTCGAGCAAGGTCGTCAGACCAAGGGTGAAGGCGAATCCGCGGACGTTGGAGGACGCCAGCAGGTAGAGGACGCCGGCCGCGAGGAAGTTGACGCCGTCGGCGGCCAGGATGGTCCGCTTCGCACGTGCCCAGCCCTGAGCCACCGCGCTCTCGAGGGCCCGTCCAGAACGGAGTTCGTCACGGATGCGCTCGAAGTAGACGATGAAACTGTCGGCGGTGAACCCGATCGAGATGATCAGACCGGTGACGCCGGCCATGTCAAGGCGGAAGTTGTGCGACCAGCCAAGGATCGTGATGGCGAGATAGGTCATGAGCGCCGCCAGCGCGATCGACGCAATGGTGACCAGACCCAGGATGCGGTACTGGAACAGGGTGTAGACGACGACGAGCAGCAAGCCGATCAGGCCGGCCACGAGGCCGTAACGCAACTGCTCGGCGCCCAGGGTGGGGCTGATCTGCTCTCGCGTCTGCAGGTCGAAGGACATCGGCAGCGCGCCGAACTTGAGCTGCTGGGCCAGGTCACGCGCACTCTCGATGGTGAAGCCGCCCGTGATGCTCGCCCGGCCGTCGAGGATCGCCTCGTTGAAGCGTGGGGCGAGCAGGACCTTGCTGTCGAGAGTTGCGGCCAGCTGGTTCTGGGGCTCTGGCAGAGCGAGCATCTTCTTCGAGATCTCGCCGTACTGCTGCTTGCCGGTGTCCTTGAGGGTGAGCGCGATTTCGACGGTGGTGCCGATCTGTCCCGAGGGCAACGCCTGATAACCGGCAGTCGCGTCGGCGATCTCGGAGCCGGCGACGACCACCGGTCCGAGGACGTACTTGGCCGTGCTGTCCTGGCTGCAGGTGACGAGAGGCTTCGCCGCGTCATCGACCAATCCCTCGAGGGCGTTGGGTTGGCTGCAGTCGAGCGCGACGAACTGCTGCTGGATCTCCGGAGTGATCCACTCGAGGCTGGTGGGGTCGGTGCTGCCCGTGCTGCCCACTGTGGCTGACGGACTGGGGCTGGGGCTCGCCCCGTCAGACGCCGGCGACGGGCTCGCCGACGGTGAGGCGCTCGGGGTCTCATCGGTGGTGAAGGCCGACGGCAGACCACTCTGGCTCGTGGATGACGGCGACGCACTGGGAGCAGGGCTCGCCGGGTCGACGCTCGCCTCGGCCGAGGGGCTCCCGGAGGGGCTGGCCGACGGATCGACGGACGGGGAGCCCGAGACGCTCGGCTCGGGCATGGGGATGCCCGACGCCACCACGAGGACGGGCCGGAATTGCATCTGCGACGAGCGCCGGATCGCGTTGAGCACCGAGTCAGAGGGGGTGCCGGGGATGGCCACCACGATGTTGCGACCACCTTGCGTCGTGACCTCCGCACCGGAGATGCCGCCGGCGTCGACGCGTTGGACGATGATGTCCCTTGCCTGGTCGATCTGCTCAGGACTGACATCCTGCGTGCCGGTCAGGCGGGGCTCCAGAATCATCTGGGTGCCGCCCTCCAAGTCGAGTCCCAACTTCGGCGTCAGACTCCCGCTTCCCCATTGGTGGGCCCCGAACATGAGCCCGACCAACGCCAGCGTCAGGACCAACATGCCCAACAGTCCGCGGCGGGCGGCCGTCTGGGTCGACGTGCGTGCCACCTCAGCGCTCCGCGGATGAGTCGGCCACGCCGTCCACGCGACGCAGGATGGCACGCTTGTCGAAGCGTGCGCGCACGCCCGGGGCGATCTCGAGGGTGGCCTGGTCACCTTCGATGGCGATGATCTTGGCGAACATTCCCGAGGTCGTCAGGACCTGGTTGCCGACCTGGAGGGAGTCCTGCAAGTTGGCCAACTCGCGGCTGCGACGACGCTGGCTCCAGAAGAGGTAGCCCAAGAGCAGGAGGGGCAGGGCCAACAGCAGCAGGTTGCCGAATCCGGAACCGGATTGCATTGATACGTCCTTGAAAGAAGCGTGCACATCGGCTGGGGTGTCGCCGACGGCGCCCGGTAGGACCGGGCCGGGGATCGAGTCTAGGTGACGTCCCGGGGACCGACCAACGAACGCCCCGTGGACGGAGTGGCGTCACCCTCCGAATCGTCCACCTTCCAAGGGGAGGGCGGGCTGGGCAGGGCTCCCCGCGACCGGCGCGGGCATCGGGAGGCCGAGGTGTTCCCAGGCCTTGGGCGAGGCCGCCCGGCCGCGCGGGGTGCGCACCATGAAGCCCTCACGGACGAGGTAGGGCTCGGCCACTGTCTCGACGGTGTCGGTCTCCTCCCCCACGGCCACCGCCAGGGTCGAGAGCCCGACCGGACCTCCGGCAAATCGCCGACACAGGGCTTCCAGGACCGCGCGGTCGAGCCGGTCGAGGCCGGCCTCGTCGACGTCGAAGAGGCGTAGCGCCGCCAGTGCGGCCCCTCGGTCGACCCGCCCGTCGCCGTGCACCTGGGCCCAGTCCCTTACGCGTCGCAGGAGGCGATTGGCGATTCGTGGTGTGCCGCGGGACCGGCCTGCGATCTCGACGATTCCCTCCCCGTCGGCAGTCACGTCGAGCAGGCCGGCCGACCGATGCAGGATCGTCACGAGGTCGGCCACGTCGTAGTAGTCCAGGTGACCGGTGAAACCGAAACGATCCCGCAGGGGCGCCGGCAGCAGGCCCGCGCGCGTGGTCGCACCGACGACGGTGAAGGGCGGGAGCTCGAGCGGGATGGCGGTGGCGCCCGGCCCCTTCCCGACGATGACGTCGACCCGGAAGTCCTCCATCGCCAGATAGAGCATCTCCTCGGCGGAGCGACTCATCCGGTGGATCTCATCGAGGAAAAGGACCTCTCCCTCGTCCAGGCTGGACAGCACGGCCGCGAGGTCTCCGGCGTGTTGGATGGCCGGCCCGCTCGTGACCCGGATGGGTCGCTCGAGTTCTGCGCCGACGATCATCGCGAGCGTGGTCTTGCCCAGCCCAGGTGGGCCACTGAGCAGGACGTGGTCCGGGGCCGTGCCACGTTGCTTGGCTGCCTCGAGCACGAGACCGAGTTGATCGCGGACGCGTGGCTGACCCGGGAAGTCGGCGAGCCGTTTGGGTCGCAGGGCCGCCTCGACGACCCGTTCGTCGTCGCCGCCGCTGGCGTCGACGACGCGCGAGGTGGCGTCGAGGGAGCCGTCGGCCTCGCGCATCTCGCTCCTGAAGCCGTCGGTCATCGAGACGCCTCCGTCATCGCCCAACCCCAGTCATCGCCGCAGTTCCCGCAGGGCCAACCGCAGGTATGCTGCGAGGTCGCCATCGGCGGGCGCTGTCGCCGACACCGCGGTCACCGCCTCGGCTGATTGCTTGGCGGACCAGCCGAGGCCGACGAGCGCCTCGCTCACCTGGTCCCACGCCGTGCCCCCTGCGCGGACGACGGTGCCCGAGGCGGCGTTGCTCGCGCCACCCCCCGCATGTGCCGTCACCTTGTCCTTGAGCTCGAGGACAAGTCGCTGCGCGGACTTCGGCCCAATGCCGGGGATCTTGGTCAGGGCCTTCGTGTCACCCGTGGCCAGGGCAGTCCGCAACTCATCGGGCCCCATGACCGACAGCATCGCCAGGGCAATGCGCGGACCGACGCCCGAGACTGACTGCGCCGTCTCGAACATGTCGCGCTCATCGGCGCTCGCGAACCCGAAGAGGGTCAAGGAGTCCTCACGGACGACGAGCGTGGTCGACACCGTCGCTTCCTGGCCGGTCCGCAGTCCGGCAGCGGTCGCAGCGGTCACGTGGACGAGCAACCCGACACCACCCACGACGAGAGTGATCCGATCCAGGCCGATGTGCGCGACGGCCCCGTGCAGCGAGGAGATCATGCGCGCATCCCCCGCGCCCCTGATGCGGCAGCCGCCAAGGAGGTCAGGCGGCCTTCAGCAGCACCCCGCCAGAGGTGACAGATGGCCAGCGCGAGCGCATCCGAGGCATCAGCAGGCTTCGGCACGGCATCGAGGGAGAGGATGCGCATGACCATCGCCCCGACCTGTGCCTTCTCGGCGCGCCCGCTGCCGGTGACCGCGGCCTTGACCTCGGTCGGGGTGTGGAAGACGACCGGGAGCCCGCGTTTGTGTGCTGTCAACAACGCGATGGCCGTGGCGTGAGCCGTCGTCATCACGGACGCGACGTTGACATCAGCGAAGACCCGCTCGATGGCCACCACATCGGGCTGGAAGCGCCCGAGCCAGGTGTCGAGTTCGGACTCGAGGAAGGCGAGCCGCTGCCCTGCCTCTGCGTCTCGGGGGGTGCGGACGACGCCGACCGCGATCATGTGGGCACGTCCCGGCCGCCCCTCGACGACACCGAGACCGCATCGGGTCAACCCGGGGTCGACTCCCAGCACGCGCACCGACAACCTCCGAGTCCTAGAACATCTGTTCGGAGGATCACGCTACCCAAGCGAGGACAACGGCGGGCCGAGCGACACGCAGTCGCTCACTCCTCGTCGAGTTGGGCCAGGACGTCGTCGGGGATGTCTCCGTTGGCGAAGACGTCTTGGACGTCGTCGGAGTCCTCGAGGGCCTCGACGACGCGGATCATCTTCTTGGCACCCTCGAGGTCGAGCGGCACCTGGAGGTTGGGCACCCACGAGGCCTCGGCCGAGTCGTAGTCGACGCCGGCCTCCTGGACCGCCTTGCGGACCGCGACGAAATCAGTGGCCTCGGACACGATCTCCCAGGAGTCACCGTTGTCGTTGACCTCCTCCGCGCCGGCGTCCAGGACGATCTCGAGGAGCGCATCCTCATCGGGCGCAGCGGTCTTCGGGACGATGACGACGCCCTTGCGGTCGAAGACATAGGCCACTGAGCCGGGGTCGGCGAGGTTGCCACCGTTGCGGGACAGCGCAGTCCGCACCTCAGCGGCGGCGCGGTTGCGGTTGTCGGTGAGGCACTCGATGAGCAGGGCGACACCACCGGGCGCGTAGCCCTCGTAGGTGATGTTCTGCCAGTCCGCGCCACCGGCCTCGGCGCCGGAGCCCCGCTTGACGGCGCGGTCGATGTTGTCGTTGGGGACCGAGGACTTCTTGGCCTTCTGGACCGCGTCGAAGAGGGTCGGGTTGCCGCTGATGTCCCCGCCACCGGTGCGGGCCGCCACCTCGATGTTCTTGATCAACTTGGCGAACAGCTTGCCGCGCTTGGCGTCGATCGCTGCCTTCTTGTGCTTGGTGGTCGCCCATTTGGAGTGGCCGGACACGCGGGTCTCCTGCTCGTCGTTCGTGGAAGTGCTGCGGATCGCAGGAAATCCTAGCGCCGCGAGGGAGTCGCCCCTGCTCGGGAGCAGCCTGCGGCCACCCTCGACGGCCGTCGGCACGTCAGCTGATGCGGGTGGCACCGGCCCGGATGAGGAGGTCCGCGAAGTGCCGCGAGTACTCGTGGTTGCGCTGGTCCTTGAGGTCGAGCTCGCCGAAGGTGTTGAGCGGTTCGAGCGAGATCTCACCGAGCAGGGCCCCGCTTTGTGGCGAGTCGAAGCGAAGGGGATAGTCGGCGAGTCGCCCGACGGCGAAGTCGGCAATCCGCACCCGAATGTCGGACACGGGAGCGACCCACTGGGGTGTCTGCGCTCCGTCCCGCCAGAACTCCAGCTGACCGCCGGCGAGTCGGACGAGGCCGAGTTCACGCACACCGGAAAAGGGCAACAGCGCCCCCACGGCGCCGACGTCGGGCACGAAGCGGGCATACCAAGTGCCCTGCGCCTGGCCGGGCGCCTCGACGATCTGTCCGGAGGCGTAGCCGCGGGCGATCGTGTCGGCGCGGCGATCGTTGGAGTTGATGATGGCGCGGATCCCGAACAAGAGAATCGCCAGCATGCCACAGCCGAGCAGGATGAAGAAGCCGGTGGTGAAGATGATCATGATCGATCCACTAGACATGCGACTCCTTGCGGACGAGGTCGATGAAGTACTGGTGGACGCGGAGGTCGCCGGTCACCTCGGGGTGGAAGGACGTGGCCACGACATTGCCCTGTCGGATCGCGACCGGACGCGTGCCATCGCGGTCGACGGTGGCGAGGACCTGCACCTGCTCGCCCCACTGCTCGACCGAGGGAGCTCGGATGAAGACCGCCCGCATCGGGTCAGGGCCCAGCTGAGCGATGTGCAGGTCGGCCTCAAAGGAGTCCACCTGTCTTCCGAAGGCATTGCGCCGCACTGTGATGTCGAGGCCACCGAGCGTCTGCTGGTCCCCAGTGCCATCGGCGAGTCGGTCAGCAAGCATGATCATTCCCGCGCACGATCCATAGGCAGGGAAGCCCTCGCGGATCAGCCGACGGAGGTCATCGCGCAGGTCGAAGGCTCGGACCAACTTGTCCATGACGGTCGACTCACCGCCAGGGATCACGAGTCCGTCGAGCCCGTCCAGCTCCGATGGTCGACGCACGCGCCGCGTGCTCGCACCGCACTCCCCGAGGGCCTGCTCGTGCTCGCGCACGTCGCCCTGCACGGCGAGTATGCCGATCAGTGGGGTCACTTTCACACCCGTGAGCGTATGCCGTGTGCCATCCCCATCGTGTTCGTCACCGAGCCGCGTCGGCTCCCCGCTAGGTTTTCTCCATGACGTCAGCGTTGACCGACCGCGCCCGGGCCCTGGACCTCGACCACGCCCCCACTGATCGTCGCTCCCTCTTCCGGCTACCCGACCGCGTCATCTACCTCGATGGCAACTCACTCGGTGCGCTTCCGACCGCGGTCGTGGCGGCGATGGAGGACGCGGTTGCACGTCAATGGGGCGAGCGGCTCATCCAATCCTGGAACGATGCTGGCTGGTGGGAAGCGCCCACCCGAGTGGGTGATCGTCTGGGTTCGCTCATCGGTGCGGCCCCGGGACAGGTCGTCGTGTCCGACTCCACGTCGGTCAACCTCTACAAGGCAATCGTCGGGGCGTCCCGGCTGCGTCCCGGGCGATCCGTTGTGCTCACCGACCCGGACTCCTTCCCCACCGACCTCTACATGACCGAGGCCGCCGCCAACGACAGCGGCCTGGCTGTCGAATTCGCCTCTCCCACAGACGCTCTGGCCCGGATCGCGGAGCTCGGCGACTCCCTCGCGCTCGCCGCCTTTTCCTCGGTCGACTACCGCACGGGCGAGCGGTGGGACCTGCCCGCGATCACCCAGGCGGCGCACGATGTGGGGGCCCTCGCCTGCTGGGATCTCTGCCACTCGGCCGGCGCCATGGACGTCGAGCTCGACCGTGACGGAGCCGATTTGGCTGTCGGCTGCGGCTACAAGTTCCTCAACGGTGGACCCGGCGCTCCCGCCTTCATCTACGTTGCTTCCCGCCACCTCGCCGATTTCGACCAGCCCCTCACCGGCTGGAACGGGCACGCCACACCTTTCGCCATGGCACCCGAATACGTTGCGGCACAAGGCATCACCCGCGCCCGGGTCGGAACTCCGCCCGTGCTCGGGTTGGCCGCGCTGGAAGCCGCGCTCACGGCATACGACGGTTTGTCGATGGCCGACGTCCGCGAGCGATCAGTCTCGCTGACCCGCTTCTTCCGCGACTGCGTGACCGCGCTGGTGCCGGACATCGCGGTCGCCACCCCGGCCGAAGACGCCCGGCGCGGCTCGCAGGTGAGCCTTCGCCATCCCCAGGCGTATGCCGTGGTGCAGGCTCTCATCGCCCGCGGGGTCATCGGCGACTTCCGTGAGCCCGACATCGTGCGGCTGGGTTTTGCGCCGCTCTATCTCACCCATGCCGATGTCCTGAAGGCGGCTGAGCACCTCCGCGACGTGCTGGAAGGTCACGAGTTCGAACGCATCGAGTTCAACAAGAGGGCCACCGTGACCTGAGCGGGCCTCAGCGCTCGACGTCGACACCTCGTGCCGTCAGGTCCTCGAGGAAGTCGGCCGTCCACCCGGCCAGGACGACGTCGGTCTGGGCCGTCTGGAGGTGATGCAGAGGCGCCAGCCCCACGGTCAATCGCACCTCCCCGACGGACGGCACGGTGAGGGCCAACTTGGCCGTCGCCCAGCGATGGTTGCGGCGAATCCGGAGTTCGGCCAGCGGCACCGACCACCCGGACAGCGACGTGGTGTCTGGAGCGAAGGACAGTGCCTCGTCGGTCACGGTGATCCGCCCGCGCTGGCTGCGGAGAGCGGCGATTCCCCGCCCGGTGCTGACGCGCGCGAACCAGTCGCGAGGGGTCACCAGCCGCGTTCGGCGAGACGGTGCGGCTGGGGGATCTCGTCGACGTTGATCCCGACCATGGCCTCTCCGAGACCGCGCGACACCTTGGCGATGACGTCGGGGTCATCGAAGAAGGTCGTCGCCTTGACGATGGCAGCAGCTCGCTCGGCAGGGTTGCCGGACTTGAAGATCCCCGACCCGACGAACACGCCTTCCGCGCCGAGTTGCATCATCATGGCGGCGTCGGCCGGCGTGGCGATGCCCCCGGCGGTGAAGAGCACCACGGGAAGTTTGCCGGCCTCGGCGACCTCCCTGACCAACTCGAAGGGGGCCCGCAACTCCTTGGCCGCGACGTAGAGTTCATCCGGGGACAGGCTTCGCAAACGGTTGATCTCACCGCGGATCTGGCGCATGTGCATCGTGGCGTTGGATACATCGCCCGTGCCGGCCTCACCCTTGGAACGGATCATCGCTGCACCTTCGGTGATCCGACGCAGTGCCTCACCCAAGTTGGTGGCGCCACAGACGAAGGGGACCGTGAAGGCCCACTTGTCGATGTGGTTGGCATAGTCGGCGGGCGTCAGGACCTCGGACTCGTCGATGTAGTCGACACCGAGGGACTGCAGCACCTGGGCCTCGACGAAGTGCCCGATTCGGGCCTTGGCCATGACCGGGATGGACACGGCCTCGATGATGCCGTCGATCATGTCGGGGTCCGACATCCGCGAGACCCCACCCTGGGCCCGGATGTCCGCGGGGACCCGCTCAAGGGCCATGACGGCGACCGCACCTGCGTCCTCGGCGATCTTGGCCTGCTCAGGGGTGACGACGTCCATGATGACGCCGCCCTTGAGCATCTCGGCCATGCCTCGCTTGACGCGGGTTGTACCTGTGGCGGTGCTCGATGCGGCGGGTGGCGTGGACGTGTCGCTCATGGCGTTCCTCAAGGCAGTGGGAGGGCCCGGGGTTGGGGCTGGCTCGGGCTGGAAGGCAGTTTACGTCCGGTAGCCGTGTGCTCCGACGCGGGGCTGCGAGCCCGCAGCGCCCCGAGAGTTCATGACCTCAGCGCGCGCGGCAAGTCATCGTCGAAGGTGACCGGCTCGGGCAATTCGGCATGTCCGGCCAGGCGGAACGCTCGGACGACCACCTTGGAACGCACTCGGCGCACATCCGCGACAGCATCGTTGTGGAAGCGCCGCGCCAATTGGACACGTAGCGCCGCAGCCTCGACTCGCGCCAGACCCTGACGTTCGAGACCGGGGTCGCCCGCGTCGAGTGTGTCGGTCTCCGCGCGGAGTTCTTCGAGCAACTCCGGTGAGATGGCCGTGTCCAGGGCCCACGTGAGGTCGGACTCGACCTCTTCGCGGCCCCCGAAGTGCTGTCCATCGAGAGGGTCATCGGTGATGGGGTGCTCCGTGCGTCGCTCGACGGCCGCTGCTGCGGCATCGGCCAGGAGCAGGCTCGTGGCCGGGTCGAGAATCCCGCTCGTGGCCAACTCGAGGCTCGCCTCCGCCCGCCGGACGAGTTGCGCGTCGAGAGCGGACATGGCGCCCTCGACCTTGGTGTGCAGGCGGTCGAGCCGCGCTGCGGCATAGGAGAGATACCACGCGATGGCCAGCGCCACCGCGAGCACGACGAGCAGGAGTGCCCGTAGGTCCTCGTCCATCAGTCGTCTCCTCCGCGCGTGACCAATCGTCTGAGTCGGCCCCGGAAACTCAGGCCGGCGTCCTCGGGTTCTCCTTCGACCGACTCGATGACCGTCTCGTAGACCGCCATGACCTTGGCCGCGACGAGATCCCAGTCGAAGGACCCGGCGCGTACTCGTCCGCGGTCGCTGAGTTCGCGTCTGTTCCTTGGCTCCGCGATGAGGCCTTGCAGCGCCGCCGCAAGCGCTTCATGGTCCTCGTTCGCAAAGGTCTGACCGGCTGGTGCATCGCCCAGGACGCTCACGAAGGCCGGCAGGTCACTGGCGACCACCGGGGCACCAGCGGCCATCGCCTCGACGAGGACGATGCCGAAGCTCTCTCCGCCTGTGTGGGGGGCGACATAGAGGTCGACCGAGGCGAGGAGCGCGGCCTTGTCCTCCTCGCTCACCATGCCGAGGAAGGTCACCGTCGAGTCCACCGGCCCGAGGAGTGCCGCATCGACCGCGTCGCTGTCTCCGGGTCCAGCGACCAGGACCCTCAGGTCGGGCCATTGTTCGATGAGGCCCGGAAGCGCTCTCAACAGCACGTGCAGGCCCTTGCGCGGCTCGTCAATCCGTCCCAGGAAGGCGATCGTGGGCGAGTCGGGTGTGCCGGTCCACTCGGGTCGTCGATCGGCGGTCGAGAACCGCTTGACGTCCACCCCATTGGGGATCACGTAGGAGTCGGCACGAAGGTGTCGGCGCACAGTACGGCGCGCCTCCTCCGACACCGCGATGCGCGCGCGGATCTTCTCCATCGAGGGCCGCAGGAGCGGGTGTGCGACATGCATCGCGCGGGAACGGACATTGGCCGTGTGATAGGTCGCCACCACCGGGACCGTTGCTGCCCAGAGGGCGATCACCGACGCAGAGGGCGTCATGGGCTCGTGGATGTGGAGGACGTCGAAGTCCCCCTCCTCGAGCCATCGACCCACGCGCGCGTTGGTCACCGGGCCGAAGGTCAACCGGGCGACCGAGCCGTTGTAGCGCACCGGAACCGCTTTGCCGCAGGAGGTGAGGTATGCCGGGAGCTCGGTTTCGTCCACATCCGCCGGGGCGATGACGCTGACGTCGTGGCCCTGGGCGATGAAGTGCTCGGCGAGGTCACGGACGTGGAATTGCACGCCGCCCGGGACGTCGAAGGAGTAGGGGCAGACGATCCCGATCCTCACGACGTCGCCCTCTGCGGATCGAGGTCGTCGACGAAGACCCGTTGGAGCATGTGCCAGTCCGCTGTGTGTTCGCGGATGGCTGCGCCGAGAACATCTGCGCAGGACTGGGTCATGGCCCGAACCCGCTCCTGCGTCGGACCGGACTCGGGCACAGGCACTGCTGCGTGGAAGGTGATGACGATGCCCCAGGCTCCGCGCCCCAGGTCGGGTCGGCGCTCGTGGCGGATCGAGACCGGGACGAGCGGTCGACGCTCAGCGAGGGCCAAGGCGGCCGGGCCGGCCGCCATCCGGGCCCGATGCCCGCAGAAGTCGACCTCCGAGCCTCGGCGAGTCAGATCACGGTCGGCGAGGAGCGGGATCAGTCCGGGGGCCCGTGCTGCCTCGCGAAGCAACGGGAAGGGGTCCGGGCCACCTGTCAACGGGAGGATCCGCAGGCCCAGACCTTCGCGAAAGGCGAGGAACTCCTCGAACATCTCCTCGGGCTCGAGGCGTTCTGCCACCGTGGTCACCGTGGTCCAGTGGACGCTTCCCCACGCACCAGCGAGGTCCCAGTTGCCCATGTGGCCGAGAAAGCACACGACGGAGCCGCCGCCGTCGACGATGGACCGCAGTGGCGCATCGCCCTCCACCCGCACTCTCGCGGCCAGGTCTGCTGGTGAGAGCACGGGCAGCCGGAACGCCTCGCCGTAGTAGCGCAGATAGGCGCGCATTCCGTCGCGGACCAGGTGGCCAAGGGCCCGATCATCGAGTTCGGGCCGCACCTTGCGGTAGTTGGCCAGCAGTCGACTGGCGCTCCCCCGCGCGACGGCGACATCGGCGATCCGATCGAACAACGCGTAGGCCAGTGGTTCAGGCAGCCACTTCACTCCCGCCCATGCGGCACGGAATCCACCGACGGTCAGGGCATCCGCGAGTCGCGGAGGCACGATCATCAATGGGACTCCACGGCCTGCTTGCGCACCGCCAGCATCCGCTGCACCACCGTCACCAAGCTGGCCGCCGCGAGCACCGCGAGGACCACGCCCAGGATCAGGTCCGGAAGGCCGAGCAGCCCGACGAAACCGGTGGCTGCGAGGACGAGCACGAGCCGCTCCGCGCGCTCGGCGATCCCGACGTTGGCCGTCATGCCCAGCCCCTCTGCCCGAGCGCGGGCATAGCTCACCACGCTCCCGAGGATGAGGCAGGCCAACGCGAGAGCTGCCATGTACGGCGTGCGCCCGTCCCCGGCATACCAAAGGACCAACCCGCCGAAAATGGCGGCGTCGGCGACCCGGTCGAGAGTGGAGTCCAGGTAAGCCCCCCACATACTCGACCGACCGGAGAGGCGGGCCATGATCCCGTCGAGGGTGTCAGAGAAGACGAAGGCGACGATCACCAGAGTGCCGACGAGAAATTCGCCGCGGGGGTAGAAGGCGAGGGCGCCGGTGCAGACACCGATCGTCCCGATCACCGTGACGATGTCGGGACTGACACCCAGCTTGACCAGCAGACGCGCCAAGGGGGTGAAGAGCTTCGTGAAGAAGGCTCTCGTGTATCGGTTGAGCATGGTGGCGTCAGCCTAATGGGATCGGGGCGCAGGACGTGACGCACAGGACACCGGCGAGCCGGTGGTTGGTGTTGTCAACGCCGACGTCGAGGACAAAGGTGGAGTCATGAACGCCACAGCCCCGGTCCCCACTCCCGCCCGCGTCGAACAGATCCGCAACGTGGTCCTCGTCGGACCCAGCGGCGCCGGGAAGTCCCGTCTCTTCGACCAACTCATCGGCACCGCGACAGGGGCCAGGGCGCCCCGGGCGGGGCATCAGGTGAGCACCGGACTGCGAGCCGCGACGATCGCGCGCGAGGAGGTGGTCATCACGCTGCTCGACGCTCCGGGGAACCCCGACTTCGTCGGGGACGTGAGGGCAGGACTCCGGGCTGCTGATGCGGCCCTTTTCGTTGTCTCGGCTGCCGACGGGGTCGATGCGGCGACCCGTGCGCTGTGGCATGAGTGCGCAGTCGTGGGTATGCCGCGTGCAGTCGTCATCACCCAACTGGACGCCCGCGACGCGGACTTCACTGCCACTCTGGAGGACTGCCGCCGACACTTCGGCTCGGGCGTGCAACCGCTCGGCATTCCGGTCGCCGGGGGTGAGGGTGCGGTCAGTTCGATCGCGGACCTGCTGCTCGGCGAGGTCCACGACTACAGCGGCGGCGGTGACCGCGTCGTGCGGGAGGCGACGGCTGAGCACGCCGCGGCCTTTGACACGCACCGCCCCGGCCTCATCGAGGGGATCATCGAAGAGTCCGAGGACTCCGGCCTGATGGACCGCTACCTGGAGGGTGAGGAACTCGAGTTCGACGTGCTCGAGCGCGACCTGCTGACGGCCGTGGCCCGCGGCGCCTTCCACCCCGTCCTGCCGGCCTCAGCGGAGACCGGGGCAGGGATCGGCGTGCTTCTCCACATGATCGCTGCAGCCTTCCCCCACCCCGGCCAGCACCCCCTCCCCACGGTCACCGCCGTCGACGGGGGCGATTCCATCGAGGTCATGGCCGATCCGTCCGGACCACTCGTGGCCGAGGTCGTCCACACGCGCAGCGATGCCTATCTGGGGCACATGTCCCTCGTGCGGATCTTCTCGGGCACCCTGCATCCCGACCGCCCTGTCCATGTATCTGGTCACATGGAGCGTTTGGGCCAAGCCACCGGTGAGGGCCACGCGCCTCATGACGAGGACGTTCGGCCCGGCGCCGTGGGTGACCCCTTCGACGGCGAGCTGCTGCCCCGCCGGGAGGCCATCGCCGGTGAGATCGTCGTGGTGACCAAGTTGTCGAGCGCCCAGACATCGGACTCCTTGTCCGACCCGGACCACCCGTTGCTCGTCACTCCATGGGCTCTGCCTGAAGCGCTGCTGCCAGCTGCCGTTGCCCCGGTCACCCGGGCCGACGAGGACAAGATGCCCGGGGCCTTCCGCGACCTCGCGGCCGAGGACCCTGCCCTGCGCATCGAGCACGGCACCGGGCAGGTCATCCTCTGGACGACCGGACCCGCACACCTGCAGTTGGTGCTCTCGCGGCTCAAGGAGCGCTTCAACGTCAGCGTCGAGCAGGTGCCGGTGCGCGTGGCCATGAAGGAGACCCCGGTGGCCACTGCGTCTGCCCAAGGACGCCACGTCAAGCAGTCCGGCGGGCACGGGCAGTTCGCCGTGGTCCACCTGACGATCGAGCCGCAACCGCGTGGTTCAGGCAACGCCTTCCACGAGGTCGTGGTCGGCGGGGCGGTCCCCCGTCAGTTCATCAGCTCGGTCGAGAAGGGCGTCCACCACCAGTTGGAGAAGGGCTTGCTCGCGGGTTGGCCCGTCGTCGACGCCAAGGTGACCCTGACCGATGGCAAGGCCCACTCGGTGGACTCCAGCGACGTGGCCTTCCAGACTGCTGCGGCGTTGGCCCTGAAGGAACTCGCGGGGACAGCGATGGGGCTTCTCGAGCCCATCGACACGGTGGAGGTGACCGTCGACGACGAGCACCTTGGCGCGATCATGACTGACGTGGGCGCCCGCCGCGGCCAGATCGTCGGGTCGGTGCCCACCGAGGGCGAGGAGGGCCGGACGACCTTGACGGCCTCGATCCCGCAGTTGGAACTGCTCGACTATGCGATTGCCCTGAGATCCCTCGCTCATGGGACGGGTCGCTTCACGCGCGCCCTCAGCGGGTACGAGCAGCTGCCCGAGCGCCTGGCCAAGGAGCACCTGGCCGGCGGCCGTCACTCGTAAGAGGCCGTCACTTGTAGGTGCCACCGGCTGTAGGGACCTCGGCTCGGAGTGCCTCTGGATCTCGCTCCCGAGGCGCGACGCTTGGCATGTGCCGCTCCCGGTAGGGACTCCCGGGCCGTTGTCAGGCGGGCCAGTGCTCGATGATCCGCTGTCTGGTGTCCTCGAGCAGGACGGGCAGTGCCTTGGTCCTTCCGATGACCGGCAGGAAGTTGGAGTCCCCTCCCCAGCGCGGCACTACGTGCTGGTGGAGGTGGGCCGCCACTCCGGCACCGGCGACTTCCCCCTGATTCATCCCGAGGTTGAAACCCATGGGAGACGACGCTGACTGAAGAGCGTGGATCGTGGCCTTCGTCAGCGCCGTGAACTCCGTTGTCTCGTCGTCGGTCAGGTCCACATAGAGGGCCACGTGACGATATGGGCAGACGAGGACGTGACCGGGGTTGTAGGGGAAGAGGTTCATGACGACGAAGCAGTGCTCGCCCCGGTGGACGATGAGCCCGTCGCCGTCCTCCCTCTCCGGTGCAGCACAGAAGGGACAGCCCTCGCCACCCTTCGGGTCGGGGCGTTCTCCCTGGATGTAGGCGATGCGGTGTGGCGTCCACAGCCGCTCGAAGCCGTCGGCCTCGCCGGGAAAGGTCTCCGCGCTCTCCATGGGCACTGGCATGGACTGATCCTAGGAGGCTCGGAGTCTGGCCATGACCCTGCCCTTGTCCCACCGAAATCTGGCCCCATCAGGGGTTATGGGCCCCCATCAGCCCGAGGTGTTCGCATGGGGCGGCGGAATAGGTGAGGCCCCGGGAAGTATGAGTTCCCGGGGCCTCGAGTTGACTCGGCCGTGATGCCTCCGTGTCGACCGCCGACCCTCTGCAGCTCATCCCCCGCATCACCGGGGATCTTCGTTCGGCGAACCGATCGAGTGAATCTGCTTCTTGCCTTCGACCCCTCATCCACCGGAGTGGGTGAGTGGGTTATTTCTAGCCCGGATCGGCGGGCCCATCAACCCTTTCGGCACACCATTTTTCGGGCTCGGCGTGTCGTCGGCGCGTCGTGTGAAGGCCGTGACTCATGAGTCGCCCGGGACGCCAGACCGTTGACCCCCCAACACTCAGATGGGTGGGTCGTCGTAGCTGGCCAGTGCCCACCGCAGCTTGATCCAAGGTCTGGTGTGTCCGCGTGGGGTGGTGATTTCGTCGCGGTGGTGGGTGCTGAAGGTGTAGCCGGCGACGGTGACGGTGGGCGCCATCCGCAGGTGCCGAGTGGCGTCGTGGTGGGCTTGGTTGCGGCGGGCTGCTCGGGCGCGTTGTTCGGGGGTGATGGCCCGCCCGGGGGTGTCGCCGTCGTCGAGGAGTTGGCGTAGGTAGTGCTCGACCAGGGGTGAGTGCTGCTCGATGCCGTAGGGCTGCTCGGGCGCGGCCCAACCGGCCTTGCGGACCGCACGAGTTCCGGACCCATCGTCACCAGCGGCAGCGGCGGCGGCGCCTGCGTTCACGGCGGCGACGGCAGTGGCTGCGTTCGCGGCGGCGACGGCAGTGGCGGTGTTGGCTGCGGCGGTGTGACGTCCCGTGCTGGTGTGCAGGGTTTGGCCATGGTGGAGGTGGTCGATGGGGTGGGTGGTCAGGGTGCGGCCGTCGGGATACCACCAGGTCACGGTCCCGTTGTCGTGGAGTCGGACCCGCCACCTGGGACTCTGCTTGATCCGGTGGTGGTGACGACACAAAGCGATCAGGTTGCCTGCCTCGGTCGCGCCGCCAGGCCAAGGCTGGACGTGGTCGAGGTCGCAGGCTTTGGCGGGGATGTGACAGCCGGGGAACCGGCAGGTCCCATCGCGTAGGCACACCAGAGCCCGTAACCGCTGCGAGGGCCGGTAACGATCCTCGATGCCACCCACACCCGCTGTGACCCGCGGACCTGTCCCTCCCGCTCGCTCCTGCCCTCGTTCCTGTTGTGGCTCCTGCTGCCGCTCTTGTCGTCGTTGGCGTTGTCGGCGCTTGGAGGTCCCGGCGAAGGTGGCCGGCGGGATCGTGGCCGGGAACCCGTACGCGGCACCCAGGGCTGGATGGCAGTGCACCAGCTCCCCGACCCGAACACGTCCCGCCGCGACCTGCTCGGCCAGCCACGCCGCGCTGACCGGCGCGAAGGCCAGCCCGGCGAACCCGCCCAACCCGACCACTTCCTTCCCCGCCGCCGACACCCGCGCAAGCAGCTCATCCACCGAACCAGTCCGGACCGCGCTGGGAGCAGCCGCGCCGGCGTCGGCGGCGGGAGCAGCCTCCGCAGCGGCGGGAGCAGCCTCCGCAGCGGCGGGAGTGGGCTCGCTGTTGTCGGCGTTGTGGTCGGCGGTGGGAGCTGTGTCGTCCGCTCCGGGGACGCCGATGGTGGGGTGGAGGTGGATGGTGGCGGTGACCTGGCCCAGCAGCAACTTCATGTGGGCGTCAGCGCGGGCCTGGATGAGGCTGTCGGCCTCTCCCGCGGCGAACAACTCTCGGGCCAGGACGTCGATGGCTTCCCACGCCAGGCGGGCGTCCTCGACCGGATAGAACCCTTCCCACCGGTCCAACCCGGAGGACTCCACCGACCGCGACAGTCCGCGCCGGGACTTCTCGTGCGTGACCCGGGCCGCGAGGACCGCTTCATCGATGCGGGCCAGGATCGCGGTCGTGGACCGCTTCAACGGACCCGCGGTTTGCAGCCACCCGCCGGCCTTCTCGGCGCGGGCGATCAACTCGGCCACCACCGCAGCCGCGGTCGCCACCGGCGCATCGTCGAGTTCCCCACTGACCACCCCGGCCCGGAACCCATCCAGCCGGCCAGCGGCCATCTCCGCGACCAGGTCCGGGGTGCGCGTCAGCAACGACAATGCCTCCCCGAGACGGTGACCAGCGGCCTGCACCGAGATCCCCAGACAGGGCGCCACCAGCTCCGGAGCATCCATCGCCTGATACCCGACCCGGTGGTGGACCTCCTCGAGGGTGCCGTCCTCACCCTCGGTGACTTCGATCGCAGAGAGCTGGCCCAACGCCTCGACCTGGCAGGCGTCGATCACATTGCGCAGCTCCTGCAACCCCGCCAAACCGGCCGTCAACCCCGCCAGACTCCCCTGCCCCCGCGAACCGGACAGGACGGCATACGCCTCCTGCAGGCCGGTCCGGACGGTGGTGAGTTCCATGGCCACATCGTATCGAACACACGTTCGGATAGCAAGGGTTTGCACACCTGTGTTTCGAACCAATTCGATTGTCCTGCAACTCTTCTACTTCTACCACGAGCCACCGACAGCGGGCTCGATCAGCGCCTCCGGTCGGACGTCGCGCCTCGTTCACTTGGAACGTGGGAGAGCACCTGAAAGAGTGGTGGAACCACCCCGGCCACCGGTCTACGCGACGCACAGGAGGAGTTGCCTTGCAGAGGCTCATCGCGATCGTCGTGCGCGTGGTCGTGGTCGGTGGGGCCGGATTGGTCACCGGCTGGCTGGTCAACGCCATGACGGCCAAGGGCGGTGGGGCCAACATTGGGGCCGGCCTGATTTCCTTCCTCGTCCTCCTTCTCGTGTCCCTCGTGTGGGGCACCATCGACGGGAAACGTTGGAAGTCGGTCTCTCCGATCATGCTCGTGTGGTTCGTCGTGGCCCTCGTCGTCGCCATCAGTGTTGTCGTGGGAATCCAGTTCCACGGTGCAGGACTCGACACGTCGGTCCTGCGATCCGATCTGATGTCTGTGAGTCCCTTCATCTTCGGCCTGGTCTTCGTCCCGGCCGCGATCGGAGGCTCCCTTGCCGCTCGGTTGTCGCCCAAGGGAGCTCGTGGTGCCAAGCGCGGAACCAAGGTTTGAGGGTCGGGTGAGCACGGGATGACGACGCCAACGGATGTGACACCGGTGCGCTGGGCGATCGCAGGGCCCGGGAAGATGGCCGCCACCATGGCCGAGGCCTTCACTCGAGTGACCAACGGACGCCTGGTCGCGGTCGGATCCCGGTCGCAGGAGCGGGCGAACGAATTCGCTGCGCAACACTCGATCCCGACCGCTCACGGCTCCTACGAGGACCTGATGAGCGACCCCGACATCGATGCGATCCACATCGCGACTCCGCATCCCCAGCACACCGACATCGCGTTGGCCGCCATCGCCGCGGGCAAGGCGATCCTCGTCGAAAAGGCTTTCACCGCAACGGTTGAGGACACTCGGCGGATCATCGACGCGGCTCGCGATGCCGGCGTCTTCGCCATGGAGGCCATGTGGACACGGTTCAACCCCGGCATGGTGCGCATCCGGGAGTTGCTCGAGTCCGGGGCGATCGGGGAGTTGCGCGGCGTGCACGGCGACCTCACGGCATACCGGCCGTTTGATCCCACCGACCGACTCTTCGATCCGGCCCTCGGCGGCGGAGCAGTGCTGGATCTCGGGGTCTACGTCCTGTCCTTCGCCCAGCACCTCCTCGGCACCCCCACGACGACCCACGCGGTCGGGGCGCTCTACGAGACCGGAGTGGAGAGCGACTTCTCCGTCGTCCTCGGCTTTGAGGGCGGCCGCTCGGCGAGCCTGTCCGGCAGCTTCACCGCACACGGACCGGGCCGGATGATGCTCGTCGGCACCGAGGGGTGGATCGACGTCCGCCCGCGCTTCCACCGGACGCCATCGATCACCATCTGGCGCGGCAAGGAGCAGGTGGGGACCGAGGACTTCGGCTTCGGCTACGAGCACGAGGTCATCCACGTCGGCGAGTGCCTGGCCCAGGGTCGCACGGAGAGCCCGATCATGCCGCTCGCCGACACCCTCGTCGTCCAGCGCCTGATGGCCGATGTCTTGACTCAAGTCCGTGGCCAGGATCCCGCTGACGATCAGGAATGATGTCGGGGTGAACCCCACCGACCACGTCCTCCTCCTCTCGTGTCCCGATCGCCCGGGCATCGTCGCCTCCGTGACGACCCTGCTGGCCGAACACGGCGCGAACATCGAGGACAGCCAGCAATACAAGGACCCCGGCACCGGCCGCTTCTTCATGCGGATCCACTTCCGCGATGCCGCTGGCCGCGGCCTCGACGTGGGCGCCATCGACAACCCGGCCACGGACTGGGCGACGGTCCTGGCCCCGGTGGGCACGGCATACGACATGGATTGGGAGGTGCGGCCCACGGCCAAGCGGACCCGCACGCTCCTCATGGTGAGCAAGTTCGGGCACTGCCTCAACGACCTGCTCTTCCGGTGGCAGTCGGGCAGCCTCGACATCGATGTGGTGGGTGTGGTGTCCAATCACGAGGACCTGCGGCAGCTCGTCGAGGCGCACGGGGTGCCCTTCCACCACATCCCGGTGACACCCGAGGCCAAGGCCGACGCCGAGGCGCGCATGCTCGCGCTGATCGACGAGCAGGAGGTCGACCTCGTGGTGCTCGCGCGCTACATGCAGATCCTCAGTGACGGGGTGTCGCGACGGCTGTCCGGCCGGGTCATCAACATCCACCACTCCTTCCTGCCGTCCTTCAAGGGCGCCAAGCCCTATCACCAGGCCTATGACCGGGGCGTCAAGATCGTCGGTGCGACCGCGCACTACGTGACCGCGGACCTCGACGAGGGCCCGATCATCGAGCAGGACGTGCACCGGGTGGACCACCGCATGACGCCGGAGGCTCTGGTGCGGGCGGGCGAGGAAGTCGAGTCACGCGTCCTCGCCAAGGCCGTGCGCTGGCATGCCGAGCACCGTGTCGTCCTCAACGGCCAGCGGACCGTCGTCTTCTCCTGAGCAGCCCGGACCCGCTGCCATGCCCGATCGCCCCGACGTCCCGGATGAGATGATCGACCGGATCCGGGCCATGGCCGCCGACCTGCCCGAGTGCCACGAGGAGCGTGCTTGGGTCGGCACCCGCTGGCGCGTCGCCGGCCGCACCGTCGCCCACGTCTTCGGCGGCGAGGACGGCATCTTCCGGATCACCCTGCGTGGCGATCCCGAGGACGTGGCGGCCTTCGAGCACCTGGGCCCGCCCTACTTCCGCACCGAATGGGGTCGCAACGTCATCGGGATGATGCTCGGCGATGAATCCACTTGGGCTGCAACGGATTGGGACGAGGTCGGAGAGCTCGTCACCATTTCCTATCTTGTGCAGGCGCCAAGGCGACTCAAGGACGAAGTGAGTCCCGACGTGCCGTGAGGTGGGCCCGTTCAGCGGGGTTCGTGGCCAACTCCCAAGCCCTGTCGTATGCCGTGACCGCCTCATCATCCCGACTCACACTCCGCAGAAACTCGGCACGGGCGACATGAGCAGGCAGACTGGCCGCATGACGTCCACCTCAGAGGTCGTCGGGGGAACCTCTGAACACACGCCGAGCGGTCCCGACCCGCGCACCCTTCTCATCAATGTCACCATCGCCGCAGTCCTCGGAGCGGGGCTCATGGTCCTGGCCCACGAGCTCGCCCACCTCGTCGCCGGCCTCGCCCAAGGCGTTCCCGGCATCCTCTACTCCTACGGCGTGGACCACCCGGGAGCCACCCCAACCCAACTGGGCATCGCCGCGATCGCCGGGCCGGTCTTCAGCCTGGTCACCGGGGCGGTCATGGCCGCGTGGACTCCGCTGCGGACGAAGGGTGGCTTTGGCCATCTGCTCTGGCTGATGTTCGCCTTCGCCTCGCTGATGGAGGGCATCGGCTATCTCGAGATCGCGCCCTTCGGCGCCGGTGACACCGCCAGCGCCATCACGAATCTCGGGTGGCCGCAATGGATCTCGCTCATCATGCTCGCCGTGGGGATCGCCGGGCAGTTCGCCCTCGCGCGCGCCTTCGCCCCCCACGTCGGCCGCCATGCCGGGCCCGAGAAGCCGGCACGGATGGCCTTCACCCTGTGGCCCTGGCTCATCGCCACCGCGATCAACCTCGCGATCGTCGCGCTCAACCTGTCCACGGCGCGGATGCCGATCTCGGCGGGTGAGATGGTCGCGATCGCTGCGGCAGGGACGGCCGTCTTGGTCTTCCTGCCGATGTCGATGATCTTCCAAGGCGCCATGAACCGCGAGACCCCCAGCCCGCTGCGCCTGTCGCTCTGGCCGATCGGCGGCCTGGTCGCACTGGTCGTCCTGCTCTTGGTCAACCAGGCGCTGAACTTCGGGCTCAGCGTGGGCTGACGCCCAGGAGGCGAGCGCCGTTGTCCCAGCACACCGCCCGGATCCACTCCGTGCCCAGGTCGAGCCGCTCGATGGCCTCGAGCTGGTGCAGGTAGGGGTAGGGGATGTTGGGGAAGTCGCTCCCCAGGACGACGCGGCCCCCGAGGTCTCGCAGCCGAGGCAGCAGGTCGACGGGGAGTGGCATCAGTGCTTCCGTGAAGTCGGTGAAGGCCATCGTCGTGTCGAGGTGCACGTGCGGGTTGCTCTCGGCGATCTCGAGAAAGTCCGCGTATTCCGGCATCCCCATGTGTGCGATGACGAGCACGAGGTCGGGATGCGCGGCGAGGATCGATCGGATCGGCCCCGGGCCCGTGTGGTTGCCCGGCTCCGGCCCACTCCCGGCATGGATGACGATCGGCACCCCCGCCTCGGCGAGCGTCCCCCACACCGGGTGAAGGATCGGATCGGCCGGATCGAAGCCACCGACCTGCACGTGCACCTTGAAGACCTCCGCCCCAGCGTCCAGGGCTTCTTTCACGTATGCCGTGGCGCTGGCTTCCGCATAGAAGGTCGCCGTGTGCGCGCAATCGGCTGTGCGGAAAGCGAATTCGGCTGACCATGCGTTGAGCCACTCGGCCATCTCCGGCTTGTGCGGATAGAGCATCGAGGTGAAGCGCCGGACGCCGAACGCCCGGAGCGTGACGATCCGCTCGACCTCGTCGACGCGATACGTGATCGGCCAGGAAGCCGCGCCACCGTGACTGTGCCCGTCGAGGGCCTCGAAAAAACGCCACACCTTGTCGAGCACCGGCTTGGGCATGAAGTGCGTGTGGATGTCGACCAAGCCGGGCAGCCCGTGGCGCTCGCGGAAGGCCGCGATGTCCGCCGCCTCCTGCCTGACCGAGACGGGCAAGGGGTCGGAAGCGGACGGCATACCCAGCATTGTGACGGCCCACAACGGGTGGTGTGGTGGCACGCTGGAAGGATCCGACGCGAAGGGGACCGTCATGGCCGAGTACACCGTCAACCGCGCGGCGGTGCGTCGTGCCCGCGACCTGATCGCCGCGAAGCAGTGGGTGCTCGACAGTGAGTGGGGCGAGTCACAGCCGGACACGGATGCCCAGAACGCCTATCTGGAAGGGCATGACTGGACGGACTATGGGTCGTGGTTCTTGGGGCGCACGGTGGGTGCGAACCCGGACACCAAGGGCGGGCATGCGTTCGTGTTCGGCGACTTCCGGCGGATCCACCGCTCCGGGCTCATCGCGTGCGTCTATCGGGCCTCGGAGTGGCACCACAAGAAGGTCGAGCTCGCCGCGCACCGGCTCCTGCAAGAACTCGACAAGGCCGCCGGGATCGGGAAGTGACCCAGCGCCTCAGCGACCACGGCGGGGCTTGATGTCGTCGACGCAGGTCGAGGAAGTAGTGAGAGACCGGAAGGGTATTTCGTGCTCCTCAAGATGCGCCAGAGCCTTGAGCTCTGCTTCCTCTGCGGCTGAGGCGTCGGCCGCGACGGCGCTGTCGGCATCGCTGGTCACGAGGTATTTGAAGGTGAAGCGCGTCAGGCTCGCGTTGTAACTGAAGGTGCCCTCGGGGGTGAAGGCCGAGGTGATCAGCTCGTGGTGGGGCGCTCGGGCCAGCAGGCGCTCGCGCACCACGCCCTGCGGGCGATCGAACTGACCAATGACCTCGATCCGGTAGGTCCTCATGGCACTCAGTGTGCTTGAGCGCAGGTAGTTCAGTGGCATGCCGTGAGTCCGTTGGCGCCGAGGCGGCCTCACGGTGAGTTTGCGCAGGTCCTTCCGGTTGAGGGGCGTCCTTCGTGTCGAGGGGCGCCCCTGCAAGGACGCACCTCGAGGCCACGGCCGCCCTTCAACTCAAAGGACCTGCGCAAACTCAACTCATGGGCCGGAGGCCGCCGAATCAGCGTCCGATGCGGGAGCCGGCCGAGAACGCGGCCGCGCCACCGCTGCTGCGACCGCCGGAGCGAGCGCCTGAGCGGCCTCCACCGGTGCGTGAGCCCTGACCGCCGTTGCCACGGGACGACTGACCCCCGTTGCCCCGGGAAGGCTGACTCCCGTTGCGTGAGCCCTGACCGCCGCTGGTGCGGGAGGACTGGCCCGAGCCGGTGCGTGCACCCTGCCTGGGAGCACCGTTGCGCGAGCCCTGGGCGGTGCCGCTGGTCCGGTTGCGCGAACGGCGGCCACTGCCCGAGCCGCCAGCGGACGGGGCGGGGACCTCGGGAACGAAGCCCCCGGCATACGAACGCTCTCCGGGAGCCAACTGGGAGAGGAGCGGGTGCTTGGCGTCGACGCGCGTGGTCGTCGGTTTGATGCCGGCCTTGCGCGTGAGGTCGCGGACGTCGCGGACCTGGTCATCGGTCATGAGCGTGATGACGGTGCCCTCGTTGCCGGCGCGGGCGGTGCGGCCCGAGCGGTGGAGGTAGGCCTTGTGCTCGACCGGCGGGTCGGCGTGGACGACGAGCCCGATGTCATCGACGTGGATGCCGCGGGCAGCGATGTCCGTGGCGACCAACGTCGTGGCGGCACCCGAGTGCAGGGCCTCCATGGTGCGGGTCCGCGCGTTCTGGGAGAGGTTGCCGTGGAGCTCGACGGCGGGGACGCCCGAGGCGTTGAGCTGACGGGCGAGCTTCTTGGCGCGGTGCTTGGTGCGCGTGAAGACCACGGTGCGACCGGGGGCGGCGACGAGGTCGAGCAGGACGGGGAGGTGCTGATCGTTGCTCACGTGCAACACGTGGTGGCTCATCGTCGCCACGGGGGACTGCGCCGAGTCGGCTTGATGCGTGACGGGGGAGTTGAGATAGCGCTTGACGATGACGTCGACACCGGCGTCGAGGGTGGCGGAGAAGAGCATCCGCTGGCCCGTGCGCGGGGTGCGGTCCATGATCCGGCGCACGCCGGGCAGGAAGCCGAGGTCGGCCATGTGGTCGGCCTCGTCGAGGATCGTGATCTCGACGGCGTCGAGGCTCACGTGGCCCTGGCCGATGAGGTCCTCGAGGCGACCGGGGCAGGCGACG
>Ga0209477_1000236_pt1 | contig 33037 bp, 23 predicted proteins | sample KloWWTupernatant_FD_187180 | JGI IMG/M metagenome (GOLD analysis project Ga0209477, IMG submission 187180) | Active sludge microbial communities from Klosterneuburg, Austria, studying microevolution and ecology of nitrifiers - Klosterneuburg... | ecosystem: Engineered > WWTP > Aerobic digester >...
GAGCGCGGCAATGGTGTCTGGGACCTCGGCTCGGCCGAGGCGGCCGAGATGGCCAAGCTCGCCGAGACGACCTATCGCGACGTCAACATCGGGCTGGCCAACCAGTTCGGTGTCTTCGCGGCCAAGAACGGCATCGACGTCTACCAGGTCATCGAGGCGAGCAACTCCCAGCCCTACAGCCACATCCACCGTCCCGGCATCGCCGTCGGTGGGCACTGCATCCCGGTCTATCCGCGGCTCTACCTGTGGAACGACCCGGACGCGACCGTCGTCCGCGCCGCCCGCGAACACAACGCCGGTATGCCGGCCTACACCGTCGGTCTGGCCGTGGGCGCTGCCGGTGGTGACCTCTCAGGCAAGAAGGTCGTGGTGCTCGGCGCGTCCTACCGCGGGGCGGTGAAGGAGACCGCCTTCTCCGGTGTGTTCGGCACGGTGGCCGCGTTGCGCGACGCCGGTGCCGAGGTGCTCGTCCACGACCCCATGTACACCGCCGCCGAACTCGAGAAGTTCGGCTGGACGGCATACGAGATGGGAAGCCCCGCCGATGTCGTGATCGTCCAGGCCGACCATGCGGAGTATGCCGGGCTCGGCAAGGATGACTTCCCCGGGGTTCGGGTGGTCGTCGACGGCCGACGCATCCTCGATCGGAACCGCTTCGACGGGGTGACCTTCCTCGTCGTCGGCCAAGCCGAGCAGCCCACCGCTCAGGGGGTCTGATCGATGGGCGTGCGCGTCGTCGAGTCCGCGGATGTCGCCGAGTCCGCCCAGTTGGGTGAGGGCACGTCGATCTGGCACCTGGCGCAGGTGCGTGAGGATGCCGTCCTGGGCGAGAACTGCATCGTCGGGCGTGGTGCCTACGTCGGCACTGGGGTGCGGATGGGCAACAACTGCAAACTTCAGAACTACGCGCTCGTCTACGAGCCAGCCGTCCTCGAGGACGGGGTATTCGTCGGCCCGGCGGTGTGTTTCACCAATGACCACTACCCGCGGTCGGTGGCCCCTGATGGCTCGCTCAAGCGTGGTGACGACTGGGAGGCCGTGGGTGTCACCTGCCGCGAGGGATCCTCGATCGGGGCTCGTTCGGTGTGCGTCGCCCCGGTGACCATTGGACGCTGGGCTCTGGTCGCGGCCGGTTCGGTCGTCGTCAAGGATGTGCCCGACTTCGCCCTCGTCGCGGGTGTGCCCGCGCGGCGGTTGCGCTGGGTGGGCAAGGCCGGTGTCCCCCTCGAGCAGACCGGGGACCACGAATGGACGTGCCCGCAGACGGGCGAGAAGTACATCGAGCAGGACGAGACCCTCACGGAGGCATCGCAGTGAACGACTTCATCCCCCCCGCCAAGCCCCTCGTCGGTGACGAGGAGATCGAGGCCGTCACCCGCGTCATCCGCTCCGGGATGCTCGCCCAGGGGCCTGAAGTCAAGGCCTTCGAGGAGGAGTTCGGGGAGCACTTCGGGCTCGGACGTGCCTGCGTCGCGGTCAACTCCGGCACGTCGGGCCAGCACCTCGGTCTGCTGTCCAGCGGCGTCAAGGCCGGCGACGAGGTCATCGTCCCGTCCTTCACCTTCGCCGCGACGTGCAACTCGGTCGCGCTCACGGGTGCTGTCCCGGTCTTCGCCGACATCGACGCCGACGACTTCTGCATCTCGCCGGCGGCCATCGAGGCCAACATCACCGACCGCACCGTGGGCATCATGCCGGTCCACCTGTACGGTCACCCCGCCAAGATGGACCAGATCATGGCGATCGCGGAGAAGCACGGACTGCAGGTCTTCGAGGACGCGGCGCAGGCTCACGGCGCCAGCCTCAATGGCACTCCGGTCGGCGCGTTCGGCTCGTTCGCCATGTTCAGCCTCTATCCGACCAAGAACATGACCTCCGGCGAGGGCGGCATGGTCTCGGTGGCCACGCCCGAGATCGAGCGGTTGATGCGCCTCTACCGCAACCAGGGCATGGAGAAGCAGTACCACAATGAAGTTGTGGGCTTCAATACCCGCATGACGGATGTGCACGCCGCGATCGGTCGCGCCCAGCTCAAGAAGGTCGACGCCTGGACCGCGAAGCGTCAGGAAAACGCCGCCTTCCTCTCGGCGAACCTCGAGGGCGTCGGCGTCCCGGGCGTGCGTGATGGCGCGGTGCACGTCTACCACCAGTACACGGTGCGTGTTCCTGAGGGTCGTGACGCTTTCTCGGCCGCTCTCAAGGATGAGTATGCCGTGGGGTCGGGGATGTTCTATCCCGTCCCCAACCACCTGCTCAAGCCCTTTGCGCACGAAGACCTCGACCTGCCGCAGACGGCGAAGGCTGCTGCCGAGTGCCTGTCCCTGCCAGTGCACCCCTCGCTCACCCAGGGCGACCTCGAGCGCATCGTGACCGCAGTCAATGCCCTCGCCAAGGCCGGTGCCTGAGATGGCGAACCTGCGCGCGGGCCTCATTGGTCTGGGCATGATGGGTCGCCATCACGCCCGCGTGCTCGGCTCCCTGCCGGGTGTGGACCTCGTCGCGGTCGCCGATCCTGGAGGCGACCAGTACGGTGTCGCCGGTGGCCGGCCCGTCCTGGGATCCATCGAGGAACTCATCGAGGTGGGTCTCGACTACTGCATGGTGGCCGCACCGACCGGTCTCCACGAGGAGATCGGACTGGCCCTGGCCGGGGCCGGGATCCACACCATGGTTGAGAAGCCGTTGGCCGCCGAGGGGTCGGCAGCCACCCGTTTGGCGGACACCTTCGAGGCCAAGGGCCTCGTGGGCGCCGTCGGTCACATCGAGCGCTACAACCCCTCCTTGCAGCGAGCCAGAGTCCTCATCGCCGAAGGTCAACTGGGTGAGGTGATCCAGGTCGTCACGCGTCGTCAGGGGCCCTTCCCCGGACGCATCGCCGATGTCGGCGTGGTCAAGGACCTCGCCACCCATGACATCGACCTGACGATGTGGGTCACGCAGCAGGACTTCACCCGCGTCGCCGCCGAGTCGGCCCATCGCAGCGGTCGCCCGCACGAGGACCTCATTGCCTTCACCGGAAAGCTGTCCGCTGGGGCCGTCACGTCCCATCTGGTCAACTGGCTCTCCCCCATCAAGGAGCGCGTCACGATCATCACCGGTGAGAAGGGCGCCTTGGTCTGTGACACCTTGACCGCCGACCTGACCTGGTATGCCAATGGCACCGTCTCCACCCCGTGGGATGACGTGGCCAACTTCAGGGGTGTCTCGGAGGGCGATGTCATTCGTTACGCCATTGCCAAGCCCGAGCCGCTGCGCACCGAGCACGAGCAGTTCAGAGACGCGGTGCTCGGCAAGGATGCCGACATCGTGACGATGCGTCAGGGCGAGCGCGTCGTCACCGTCGCCGAGGCCGTGCTGGCGTCAGCTGCCAGTGGTGAGAGCGTCACTCTGCTCTGACTCTGCGTCACCTGGTCAACTCGAGTTCGTAGGCCTTCTCGTCGGGCGCATCGAGCAGTCGGTATTGCAGTTTGAGGCTGGACTCGGTCACCTTGAGCCGCACGGCGCCCGGCCCCTTGATGCAGGTCTGACTCCCCGCCGCCCGGGTGGTCGGACAGTCACGCTCAAGGACCCTGCCACCGACGCCGGTCGTCACGTAGTGCATCCCATCGACGATCACGTCCTCGAAGACGTGTTGGTGGCCATTGAGGACGATGTCGACTCCCCAGCCCTTGTAGTCCCATCCGGCGCTGGGGCTCATGGGCGTGAAGGGGTCATGCGGGCCGGACGTGAAGGGGGGCCGATGGAAGAGCACGACCTTCCACACGCCGTCCGGAGCGGCCGCCAGTGAGGTGCGCAGCCACGTGCGCTGCAGGGCCAGATCGGGTTCAGGAGCGTCGCTGTCGAGCATGTAGAACATCACCGGACCGACTCGGGCGCTGTACCAGCGCCGCGCGGCGTCGGCGTTGGTCGGGAGGTAGTCGAAGAAGTCGGTGTATGCCGTGGACTTCCCGCCGGGTGCCGGCTGACCGTTGTCCTCGTAGTCGTGGTTCCCTGTCGCCGGAAAGAAGCGTGGCCCTCGGGGGTCGTTGAGGAAGTGCCCGTAATAGGCCGCGACGGATTCGGTGTAGGGCACGCACCCATCCACACCTTGCGTGTTGTCGCCCGTGGTCACCACGACGTCGGGGTTCCAGGCCCGCACCCTGGCCTCGACCTTGGCCTCGGCGTCATCGCACTGACCGTAATCGGTGACCAGGCCGACGACGGCGGTGCCGGCCGTCTGGGGCTCGATGTTCACTCCGGGGCTCGCCACGTCCGTCGTTGAGGCAGCACCCCCTGGCGTCCAGGTGGGGAGGGCGCAGGCACTCAGCGCCAGGACGAGCGTCGGCAGCAGCATGGCGGGAGCCACTCGCCGGGCCCAGCGAGAGGAGGTGCACGGCATACAGGGAACTCCGGATTTCATTTACTGGGAGAAAGAGAACTGGGCTCCGGCGCAGTGCGCCGGAGCCCAGACTCTACCTTTGCCTAACGGTCAGCTCTTGGCCACGAGGCGGATCTGCACGGCCTCGACCGCGCGAGCCTGACCGGTCGTGCCAGCGACGGCACCATCGGTCACCCAGGACTGCCAGCCGATACCGCTGACGTGTGCGCGGTACTCGATCCGGTACTTGGTGGCGAGGTCACCGGTGAGGCTGATCTGGAAGGCCTCCAGGCGACGACCCTCACCGGTCGTGCCGATCTTGTTCGCCGAGGTGACGTACGGCTGCCAACCGATGCCCTGCACGTGTCCTCGGTAGGAGATGTCACCCGTGACCTCGGCCTTGGCGATGGTGAGGCGCAGTGCCTCCATCGCCAGTCCGCGGCCGGTGGTGCCAGCGGTGGCACCGTCCTGGACCGGAGCCATCCAGCCGATGGTCGCCACGTGGGCGAGGTAGGACGTGATGGCCGTGTTGGCCGGCGGCGTAACCGTTGGGGTCGGCGTCGGCGTGACCGTCGCGGTCGGCGTCGGCGTGACCGTCGCGGTCGGCGTCGGCGTGACCGTCGCGGTCGGCGTCGGCGTCACGGTCGCGGTCGGCGTCGGCGTCACGGTCGCGGTCGGCGTCGGCGTCACGGTCGCGGTCGGCGTCGGCGTGACCGTCGGCGTCGGCGTGACCGTCGGCGACGGCGTGGAGGTCACCGGGCCCGTCGGGTTTGCCGGCGACTTGAGCAGCAGGCGGATCATGACGGCCTCGATCGGCTTGGCCTGCCCGGTGGTGCCCGCGGTGGCGCCGTTGGTGACCCAAGGCTGCCAACCCACATTGCGCACGTGCGCACGATAGGAGACGTCGTACTTGGCGGCCAGGTCGCCGGTCAGGCGCAACTGGACGGCCTCGAGCGCCAGACCCCGGCCCGTGGTCCCGAACGTGGAGCTGTTCCAGCCCTGCCAGCCGATGCTGGCCACGTGACCGTTGGCCTGGATCCCGCCGGAGACACTCGCGCCGGACACCGTGAAGTTGACGGCCTCGAGCCACTTGGCCGCGTTGACCGTGCCGCCGATCTGGCCGTTGTTGACCTTCGGCAACCAGCCAAAGGACTGTGCGTGACCCTGGTAGCGCACGAGAGGCACGTCACCGTAGGCCTTCTTGAGGTGGTTGTAGCGCGCGGTGACCCAGTTGCTGAGGTAGGACACCTCGCCGTCATAGGTCGAGGAGTAGTTGCGTCCCTCGCCGGCCACCAGGTGGGTCGGGGTGCCCAGCACGCGCCACTTGTTGAAGTTGTTCGCGGCGGATGACGCGACAGTCGCCTTGTACTGCGCGATCTTGGCGGGCAGTTGGCTCGCAGCCGCACCGACGCCGCCGGTCTGCCACGCAGCGTTGGCCGCCGCGACGAACTCGGGGTGACGGAAGAGGTTGCGGTACCAGTTGTTGCCCCTCAACCGGAGTTGGTCGGCATTCTTGATGTACTCGGCGTTGGTGAAGGCACCGAGCGACTCCGTGTGGTCATAGGTGCCCAGCGAGCTGTCGAAGTCCCAGACCGGGCCAGCGAAGAGCTTGCTGCCCACGCCGTCCTTGTAGAAGAAGATGCTCGAGGCGACGATCTCGGGGTTCTCGGCCATCTCATAGACGAAGTAGTACTTCACGAAGGAGGGCACGTCGATGATGGAGCTGATCGTGGCCCAGTCCGGGTTCGATGCGTTGAGCAACTGGTCCAGTCGTTCGAGGGTCGCCCGCATGTCGTCCCACCCGACCTGCGTGTCGGCCGGGAGCGGGGTCACCGGCTTGGTCGCGTCCGGAATGTCGCCCTTGGCGTCCTTGAGGGTGAAGGTCGTCTGGGTCGTCGTGGTGATGAACTTGTAGGGCTCGGCGTAGCCGTAGTTGTTGTCGAGCTCGGCGAGCACGCCATTCGGGCTCTTGAGGTCGAGGCGGTTCTTCTTGACCTCGACCTTCTCGGAGACGAGGTAGTTCCCGCGGTATTCGCCATTGACCCTGAGGTCGACCCAGCGACTGTTCGGCGCTGCGTAGAGGCCAGCCGCCCCCGCGAAGTCGTACATGAGCTTGTTTCGCATGAGTGAACCGTCGGCGTCATTGGCCAGGAGGACCCACGCCTTGGCGGCCGGCAGGCCGAGGATCGAGGTCGACTTGTCGAACTTGATCTGGTACGGCCGCTTCGGCAGGCGCCACGTGTAGTTGCCGCGCCCCTTGAACTCGGTGGCCGCGGTCATCGGCAGGTTGTAGGCCCCGGAGCCATCTTCGATGCCCACGGAGGACATGTACTTGGTGTCCTTCGAGCCGGCCTCGACCGTCGAGAGTTTGACCCCTCCGTCGAGGACGATGTTCATCGTCGGCAGGTTCGGGGTGACCGGAGCGGCCTGGGCTGCCTGTCCTTGCGTCACCACCAAAAAGGCGGAGAGCAAGAGCCCCCAAATGCCCAAGACTCTTCGTAGACTGGCCCGAGAGAGCGTCATGTGTGTGTCCTCCAGAGGTTCATCACGCGGACGTGATGGGATGTTCAGCACTTCGGTGCCACGGTTCACAGCAAATTCACGGCAAAAAGGCATGTCCCCTACAGCGTCATGCCGCAATGGTGCCTCGGGCATCCTACAAGCAACCGCGCCATAGCGTGAGTCCCCAATTCGGGGGACGAGTTGAACACCGGGTGAACTCTGCTCCCCACGGATCACAGTCGGCGGGGATCCTCATGCGGCGCGGGTCACGGCATGACCGCTGGCCCCTCGGCACGGAAGTCGCGAAACGCCCGACGGTTCAGCACGGCATACAAAGCGGCCCCGGCTGCAACGGCCGCGCCGGCGGCCAACAGCGTCACCATTGACCGCGGCGGCAAGGCCAAGCTCGGCAGGCACAGCGCCATGACCGCGGCCGCCGACACCACCACGGTGAGCCAGCGCACGTGTCCCCATCCCAGACTCAGCCCCGGAAGGCCGCGACGCAGGACACGGGCGAAGTAGGCCAGGGCGACGGCTTGCACGACAAGGTTGGCCACCGCCACGCCGATCGCTCCGCTGAGGAGCGCCGCGGGTGCCGTCGTGATGAGGATGCCCAGGGTGAGCACCACGCTGTAGCGCGCCTCCAGGCCCGGGAGCCCGACCGCCCGGCAGCAGGCAGTCGTGATGCCCGTCGACAGATTGAACCCGTTGCCGAGAGTGAGCAGAATCGCGACGGCGGGCGTGATCGACGTTTCGCCGGTGAAGCCCCGCACGACGAACCACAGCCCAGTGGCGGCGAGGAGGACCAGGCCGAGGCACCCCGGGGTCCACAAGGCGTTGATGCGGTTGCCCAACCGCACCATGCGCTCACGCCCACCGCGCGCAAAGGCCTCGGTGAGGGTGTTGAGCAGTGGCGTGATGACGAACATCGGAAGGCTGCGGATCGCCGAAGCCAGCATGGCAGCGACGCTGTACTGCCCCACCTGCTCGATCGGGGCGAACGAGGCGACGAACAAGGGGCCGGCCTGGAGGAAGGCGAGGCTCGACAGGTTCGTGACCAAGGACCGGTTGGCGTAGCCGAAGAATTCGCCCCATTGATCGCGACCCGTGAGACGAGGGCGCAACGTGAGGAGATGGCCACCCATCCCGGCGATCAGGCATCCCGCGAGCGTGCCCAGCTGGACGATGGCCACCGTCAACATGTTGGCGAGCGTCAGCGACGTTCCGAACCACACCAGCGCCGCAACGAAGGCCGACTGGGAGAGCGCCACGGCCAGGGCCACACGGCCAAAACGCCCCTGGGCCCGAAGCTGACCCATCGCCACATTGGCCAGGAGGAGGAGGCCCACGAGAAGGCCGAGGTGGCGGAAGAGCGTGATGGCGTCCTCGTGATATCGGATCGGGACATCCGTCACGGCGAGGACGCCACCCGCGATCCATGGGCCCAGGGCCCAGATGAGCGCGGCGAAGGCCGTGACCGCGCCCATCAACGTGACCGTGAGTCGCGCCGCGAGATCACCACGTCCGGTCGCGGCATAGAGGGAGTAGAAGCGCTGGGCCGACGCACTGATGCCGCCGTCGAGGGTCATGAAGACGACGATGAAGGTGCCCACCAGGGCCCACACTCCGTAGGCGGCGTCTCCCAAACGGCTCACGAGGAGCGGGATGGTGAGGAGCCCGACGAGTTGGGGCACAAAGGTCGCGACCGCAGAGAAGGCGGATTGTCGGGCGAGGGGATCAGCGGCCAAGCGGCCGAGCACTCGTCCTCGCACTCGCACACGGTAGCAACGCGCCGCCGCCCCCAAGCCACGATGAGCCAGCGGGGTCGATCCCCTGGGTCGCCTATTCTGGAGCGGTGGAGCGTCCCGACCGTGTGCACCCCGGCGAGCCCGGGACGCAGACCACGACAACGACCGCGCGACAGCACGGACGACGTGCGCCGAGCCGCATCGTCTTCCTCGCCGATGCAGCCAGCGTCCTCAATCAACGCTGGCTCCGATACGCCGCGGACCGCGGCCACGAGGTGCACGTCATCACCCTCGACGCGTCGGATTCCCCCTTGGAACAGGTGACCCAGCACATCGTCGGTGAGTGGCTGCCTGCGGCCACCCCTCGAAGCATGCGGATGCTCGCCGCGATCCCCCAGGTCCGCACGCTGCTGCGTCGTCTGCAGCCCGACCTCGTGCACAGCCACTACGCGTTCGGTTTCGGCATCTGGGGCGCTGCGAGCGGAGCGCACCCACTGATCGTGTCGGCATGGGGCACCGATGTCATGGGTGAGGGGGCCGAGTCCGGCATGCACGCACGGATCCTCCGATGGGTCTTCGCTCAGGCGGACGCGGTGTGCGCGACAGGCGAGCAACTGGCGGTGGCCACGCGCCGATTCACGTCACATCCCGTGACCGTCACCCCCTTCGGCGTCGACACCGACCTCTTCCACCCCGAAGACCCGCTCCCCGACCTCACCACCGAGGCTGGAATCGCAGATCGTCCCCTCAGGCTCGGCATGGTCAAGCGGCTTGACGACAACTCCGGGATCGAGGTGCTGCTGCGCGCCCTCGCCCTTGATGATGCGCCGGGGCTGGCCACCCTCGATGTCATCGGGTCGATGGTCGAGCCCGGTTGGCCCGGCCTGGCCCGCGAACTCGGCTTGGGTGACCGGGTGACCTTCCACGGGGTGTTGTCACCCGAGGAGTTGGCGCGTCACCTGCGCACGTGGGACATCGCCGTCCAACCCACCCGTTGGGTCGAGGGCTACGGGGTGTCCGCCCTCGAGGCCGCTGCCAGTGGGGTCCCGGTCGTCGCCTCCCGGCTCGGCGGGCTGCAGGAGGTCGTCGAGGACGCCGTGAGCGGCCTCCTCATCCCTCCCAACGATGCACTCCGGCTCGCGCAGGCCCTGAGCCAGCTGGACTCTGCGCCCGAGACGCGCCGGCGGATGGGGGCGGCGGGTCGGGCTCGAGTACTCGGACGCTACGACCAACGGGCCGCTGAGGCTGCCATGGACCAGGTCTATGACCGGATGCTGGAGAAGGTTTGATGACCGAGGACGATCTTTCCGACCTGAACTCCTCGACCGGGCCACGCATCGGCGCGGTCTGCGTGCTCTACGGCGCCCCCCGCATCCCCGGCATCCTCCGCGACCTCGCCCAACGCGGCGTGGACGTGGTCATCGTGGACAACTCTGACGATCTCGACCCCGCCGAAGTGGTCGGCAACAGCCTTCGCGTGGTCCGTCCCGGACGCAATCTGGGCTACTCCCGGGGCGTCAATGCCGGGGTCGAGGCCATGCCCATACGCCCTGACGCCCTCCTGATCGTCAATCCCGACATCGTGGGGGACCCCGACGCTCTGCTCGACTTCGCGCGGACGGTGGCTGCCTCGCCAGAGCCGCTGCTCGCGGCCCCGGCGGGTGGCGACGGACACTTCGGATACCTGCCGACGGCACCACCGTGGCTCATCGTCGGCCAGTACGTCTTGCGCTCCTCGTGGCATCCGCGGCCCAAGGAGGAGGACGACATGTTCCTCTCCGGTGCCCTTCTCGGCCTCAATCGCGCAGCACTCGACCGGGTGGCCCCCGACAATGCCCTGCTCGACCCCACACTGTTCTTCATGGACGACGTCGAGCTCACCGATCGTGCCCGGCGATTGGGTTGTCGGGTAGCCGAGATCGGCCCGGTGGGAGACCTCGACCATGAGGGGGGCACGAGCATGCGCCGACGCCCCGCCGTGCGCATCTACTTCTCGCGGATCTCCAAGGTCCGCTACTGGCAGGGACGTTCGCCCGTGATCGGTGCCATGATGCGCGGCTTCTTCCTCGCCGAGACGTCCGTCGGGCAGTTGGTCTCGGGCCGCTCCGCCCCGGACGGCAGCGCAGGTCACGGCTTCGCAGCCGCCCGTCGCTGGTTACGCCACCCGGATCCCCAGATCGACGAAGTGGTCCTGGGGAACGACCATGCGTGACCTCCGCTCCCGGATCGATCCGGCCTTCGTCGTCCCATTCGCGGTCTTCCTCTTGGTCATGCGCGCACCGGGAGGCACCGTCCTGCTCGGGGTCGTGGGGGCCGGGCTGCTGCTGTGGCGTGGGGTACGAGCCGTCCCGGTCGGGGGACTCATCGGGGCGTATGCCGTGTGTGCGGCCACCGCTGCGCTCGCCTCGATCTTGGCCGATGACCACAATGCGACGAACTATGTCTGGCCGGCCGTGTGCTTCGGCCTCTTCTCTGCCGCCGTGCTGTGGACGGGCGACGTCCGAGACAACGTACGGGGCATCATCACCGGCATGGTCGCCGGTTTCTCGACGGCCTTGGCCATCGCGTGCTTCGAGATCCTGACCGGGCTGCGCCTCCTGACCATCGGACAGGAGAGCAACAAGAAACTCCAGCAGAGCCTCCTGGAGGGGCGCTTTCGGACCGGTGCGATCTACACCAACTACAACGACCTCTCCGTGGCGTTGACCATCCTCACGCTCATTCTCGTGGGCAGACTGCTCTTCGGGTCCAAGCGCAATCCCGTCACCACCACGATCCACGTCGTCGTGGCGGCCGCGGCCAGCAGCCTGGTGGTCCTCATGGGCTCGCGCGGATCCCTGGCCGGACTACTCCTCGGGCTCTTGGTGATCGTGCTGCTCGCCTCGCGCGCAGCCAGCCCGCGGGTGTGGACCAACCTGCGCGTGGGGGCCATCTTGGCGGTGGCAGGGGGCTTGGTCGCCTACGTGTGGACGAGTCCCTACGTCCAGGACCACAGCACCGCAATCCGCGAACGCATCCTCCAATCGGCCATCCACCTGATGGACCTCGAGCCCATGACCTGGCTGTTGGGCTTCTCCTCAGAGTTGCGTTACGCCGAGCACGCTGCGGCGTTGTACGGGAATGAGTTGATGAACCCGCACAACCTCATCCTGGAGTTGCTGCTCAACTACGGCGTGGTCGGACTGGCAGCGGCAGCGACGGCCTGGTTCGTGCTCGTGGTTCGAGGCCTGAGCGTCTCCGCACCGCTCCATTGGGCGCTGCCGACCTTCACGGTGGCCGCGCTCGTCATCCCCGTGCTGGGGCTGGTCCCCAGCACGACCTTGCCCTACGGATTCATCCAGTTGCTCGTTCTGGGGCTGGCTGGCAGCATCCTCGCCCGTCGCCGACCCTCGGCTTCAGCCCTTGCGGCGACGCGCGAACCAGCCCAAGGCGATCATGGACCCGAGGCCGGCGACCCCACCGACCATGGCCGCGAGGACATAGGACTGGATCAGGGAGCGAGTCACCGCTGAGCCCGGGACCTCGAAGGGCTCCTGCACGACCATCGTGGCCGGTTGCCCACCGACCATGACGGGCGTCGACGTCGTTTGGGCCGCCACCCGCTCAGCCACCACCTTCGCCACCTTGGTGGCATCCGCAGCCAGCAATCCGTTGACCTTGATCACGACGACGGTCCCCGTCGAGAAGATGTCCAACCGGGCCCGCAGCAGTTCAGGAGTGTTCACCCCGGGCACGTCCACTGATCCGAGAACGCTGGGGGATTGGCCGAGCGTGGCATAGGTGGCCGCAGCAGCCGAGGCATCGGACGTGCTGCCCGCCCCCATGGTGTCCGCCGTCTGGACTCGTACGTTGGTCTGGACGGACACGGCCGACAGTTGAGCACCTGAGTCGCGGTTCGGGAGGATCATCGCGGCCATCACGGCCGCCCCAACAAGGATCCCGACGGGGATGAACTTCTTCAGGGACCACAAATACGCCAAGACGTCGACGGGGTCCACCCGCGAGAGGACGGGCGGGGTGGGTGAACTTGAGGTCATCGGACCATTATCCCTTCGGGTGCTCCATGCTCAGGACCGCTGCCCTCACAACGGGTTCAACGGGCCGCAGCCAGTGATCTTGTAGAGGGTTCGCTCCCCCTCCACCAGGACGGGCGTGAGGGCCCAATGGCCCTCTGGCGGGATCTTGAGCCCGGAAGCCTTCTCCTCGAGGATCACTCCCCCGCTGTAGGCCCGACCACCGTTGTAGAGCCACCCGAGATGATCCTCGTGGACGAGGACGCAGAAGTCGTGATGGCTCAGGGTGTTGAAGCGCTCGAAGGCCGACGTCGAGTTGTAGGTCGAGCCCCGCACTCCGGCGATGAGGAAGATCGGCTGGCGATCCACGTAGGCGTACAGCAGCGCTGAGCCGTCGTTGGCGTTGTTCATGATTCGCTCATCGCGGGGGACGATCTCCGCGATGCGGTGATAGAGCGCGATCTCCTGTGGACTGACCAGACTGGCCTTGGGGTCATTGGCTGCGTTGGCATAGGACACCCGCAGACCACGCACGGCGGCCGCGAGCCCATTGGCGACCACGAGCGCCGACGCCAGTGCCACCACGACAGCAGCGGTGGGCAGCCACCGGGCCCGCACCTCTCGATGCTGCACGTCGGCTGGTCGGGCCACCGCCCCGGCCTTCGAGCGAGCCAGCCATCGCGTTCGAAGATGACCGACAGCCACCAAGGCCAGGAGGAGCGCCGGGAAGGCCGTGAGAGGGAGCACGCGGTGGCGATCGTTGTACCAGAACCGTGCCAACCCGTTGACCGCGAAGTTGCCCTGGAATCTCGCCGTGATGATGTCGAGGACAAGAACGCCCAGCCAGAGCACGGCCAAACCCGACCTTCCGGACCGCAGCGCCCACCATGCCCCCAGGAGCACCAGGATCGCCGTGCCGAGTTGAGGAAGGGAGCCGGTCACGCCATTGGCCAGGTGCATGGCGAACTCGACGGGCAGGGAGTCCTCGACGAGCCACTGCCGTGCCTCGATCCCTCGGGCGACGAAGAAGACGACGAACAGCACCACGGGGACCGGCGCAGCAGCCAGGGCACCATCGAGTCGCCACGGCGTGCCCGATTGCCGGGCCCGCACGGCGCGCACGGCGAAGGTCCACACCCACAGCCCCGCGCCGACGACCACGATGATCACGAGGATGCGCGGGTGCATGAAACCCACGAAGCCCAAGCCCACGGCGGTCACCAGGGCACTGAGGCGCCAAGGACGATCGACCGGACTCCATCCGAGCAGCGAGACCATCCCGGCCAGAGCGATCGGCGAGACCGCCGCGGCCAACGCGGTGGCCCAGAGGACGCCCCAACCGAGAGACGACCACGGAGCGGCATAGAAGCCCCAGGCGAGCACCGCGGAGGCCCAAAGGACCCACCTGCGTGCCCCCACGGCATACGCCGACGCAAGGATGGTGGCACTGGGCCAGATGGTCCCCCCGATCAGTCCGGCCACGACATTGGTCGGAATGACCGCGTCGGTGCCGGCGAGCTGCATGTACAGCACGCAGAGGGCGTGGAAGGTGGACGGGTAGTAGCTGCCGCGTGTTCCGTCCGGGTAGGGAAAGCTGGACAACAGGGTCGGCGAGACGTTCTGGTGATCGAACCCGAAGCGGACCGCGTTGCTGTCGAACATGGCGTCCCATGTCTGGGAGACCATGTCGAGCAGTCCATCGGTGGCCAACCACAGCACCGACAGGCCCATGATCGTCGACATCGCGAGAATGCCCACGCCTTCGAGCCACCGCACCCGATCCCGTATGCCGCGGGGGTCGTCAGGCGCCTCGGTCACCACCCGAGGTGAGCGGTTCCACCACCCCTTGGTGCGTTCGACGACGACTCCCAAGGCGATGGCCAGGAGTGCCGCAAGGAGGTAGGCCACCCCCAGGGCCAGCCAGCCGAAGGGATAGTCGAACCACATCTGCGCCAGGCCCAGGCTCCCCACGAGCACGACGGCCACGGGGATCGCCCCGAAGACGACGACGAGGGGAGAGCGTCCCCGTCCCAGCCAGACCAGGCCCGCGCCGCCCGCCCAGAGGATCGCTGCATAGACGAGGGGCAGCGAGAGCGCCGAGGCCCAGCCGATGATGCTCACCGACGGGCCACCACGACCAAGGTGTCCCACAACACCTTGAGGTCCCCACGCAACGAATGGGACCGGGCATACGCGGCATACATCCGCGCCTTCTCCGGAAGGATCACGTGCACGTAATGGGCCTCAGGGTCGGCGGCGGCTGCCAACTCCTCGGACTCGTTGCGAAAGCGAATGCTCGCCGGATCGGTGATCCCGGGCCGCACGCTGAGGATCTCGTCCCGGAGCTCGGCGGGCCATTGCGCGACGTACTTGGAGACCTCGGGGCGTGGGCCGACCAGGCTCATCCTTCCCCTGGCCACGTCCCAGAGTTGTGGCAACTCGTCGAGTTTGGTCTTGCGCAGAACACGTCCCACTCGGGTGATCCGGTCGTCACCGTCCGAGGTCACCTGCAGGCCACCGGCTCCCGCACGCATCGTCCGGAACTTGTGGATGTCGAAGGGCTCGCCACCCAAGCCGACGCGCTCCTGGGTGAAGAGCACAGGAGCCTCCGGCTCGCTGCGCTTGATCAGTCCGGCGACGACGGCCAGGACGGGCGAGAGGAGGACCAGGCCGATCCCGGAGACGGCGAGATCGATGGCCCGTTTCATGACGAGAGGATCGTGGTGACGCCTGAGATCACCCGTTCGACCTGGTCGTCGGTCATCGCGGAGAAGATCGGAAGGCTGACGACGGAGGCGAACTCGGTGTCGGCGCACGAGAGCGCCGGCGCCTCCGGGCCACGCAGGCGAGCCCACACCGGGTGGTGGTGAAGGGGGATGAAGTGCACGCTCGTGCCGACGCCTGCCTCGGCCATCGCGGCAATGAACTCATCGCGCGACATCCCGGCCTGCTCGGTGAGGCGGAGCACGTAGAGGTGCCAGGCGTGTTCGGTGTCGGGCGCCACCGGGCGGGCCGGTCGCCGAACGGGCAGCCCCTCGAAGGCCGCGTCATAACGGGCGGCGATGGCCGACCGCTTGTCCTTCATCTCCCGCGAACGGGTCAACTGGACGCGACCCATGGCCGCCGCCGGGTCGGTCAGGTTGTACTTGAAGCCCGGCGCCACGACCTCGTAGTGCCAACTCGGGGAGGTCGAGGTGTAACGGTCGAAGACATCCCGGCTGATGCCGTGCAGACGCATCGTGCGCATCCGCTTCGCGAGCGCCGGATCCGCGGTGACGATCATCCCGCCCTCGCCGGTCGTCATCGTCTTGGTGGCATAGAAGCTGAACACCACGGCATCGGATTCGCCCAAGCCCACCGCGACTCCGGAGCTCGCGACGGGGTGCGAGTGGGCTGCATCCTCGATGACCTTGAGTCCGTGCGTGCGCGCGAACGTGGCGAGCGTCTCGCGGTCGACGGGAAGCCCGGCGAAATGGACCGGGATGATCGCCTTGGTCCGCGGCGTCACAGCGGCCGCCGCGGCGGCGAAGTCGATGTTGAGCGTGTGTGGGTCGACGTCGACGATCACCGGAGTTGCACCCAGATAGCGGACAACCTCGGCCGTGGCGGTGAAGGTCCAGGTCGGCACGATCACCTCATCGCCGGCGACAATGCCGAGCGCCTCGAGGGCGAGGTGGAGCCCGGACGTGGCGGAGTTGACCGCGATGCCCTCGTAGGACCGACCGGCGTCTGGTCGGGACCCCACGAGGTCAGCGACGAACTCCTCCTCGAAGGCACGAGCGTTGGCCCCCGTGGTGAGCCAGCCGGACCGTATCGCTCCCGCGGCCGCCTCGATCTCGGCCTCGCCGATGTCGGGCACCGCAAACGGGATAAAGTCTGGAGAGCTCACGCGGGGTGCCTTTCGAGGTCCGAAGTTCGACGTCACTCTATGCCGAGTGGGCTGGACACGCAGGGACGACCACCCTGCTGAGCACGTGTCGACCCAGGAGAGAGGACCACGCCGTGACGATCACTGCGCTCGACCCGACGAACACCACCGCCTCCGCGGAGGTGGCCGCCCAGCCGAGTTGGCATCTGGCCGCTCACGTCGTCTTCCCCACCCATGCCGAGCCCGAGTTGCTCCCCCTCTATGTCGAATACGGCACCCGCGCAGCCCGCATCGATGACGCCCACGACCGGACCCAACGCGGCTGGGGTGACTACAAGGGCATTCAGACCACCGACCACCAGGACACGGCCGACCGCATCTTCGACGTCACCTCCCGACGGTCGATCAAGGTCCGCTCCGGCGAGCGGATGTCCCTCGCGACCTACTTCAACGCCTTCCCCACGTCCTACTGGCGGCGCTGGACCACGGTCGACAAGGTGCGCCTCGTGGCGCAGGTGCGGGGTTCGGCCACGGTCGTGGTCTACCGATCGAACGCCCGGGGTGCGGCGATCCAGATGGCCACGGAGGTGGTCGGCCTCGAGGGCTTGAGCGGGACACCAGTCCACGACGTCAGCGTCGACCTCGACCTGGTGCCCTTCGTCGACGGCGGCTGGTACTGGTTCGACATCGTGGCCGACGGCGAGGACGTCGAGCTGGTGGGGGCCGACTGGTTCGTCCATGGGGCGCCGTCACGGCCGGCGCGTCTGTCCATCGGCGTGACCACGGTCAACAAGGTCGACTACGTCGAGGCACTCGTCGCCCGGGTGGCCGCCGAGCCCGAGCTGCGCGACCACCTCGACACCCTGTGGATCGTCGACCAGGGCAGCGTCCCGGTCACGAGCAGCCCAACCTGGGCTTCGAGTGCTGCCGAACTCGGCGACCAACTGGTCCTCATCGAGCAGGCCAACCTCGGCGGGTCCGGCGGCTTCTCGCGTGGGATGTTCGAGACCCTGCGCGCCGACCGCTCGACCTTTCACATGGTCCTCGATGACGACGTGCGGCTCGAACCCGAGGGAATCCTTCGGGCCGTGCGCTTCGGTGCGTTCACGACCAAGGCCACCATCGTCGGCGCCCACATGTTCGACCTTCACAACCCGACGACCCTGCACAGTTTCGGCGAGGTGGTCGACCCGGTGAAGTGGATCTTCGGGCCCGTCCGGGGCGTGCACGAGGAGTGGGACCTCGCCGCCTTCGGCCTGCGTCAGACCCCGTGGATGCATCGACGAACCGATGTCAATTACAACGGTTGGTGGATGTGCTTGATCCCGACCGAGGTGCTGGACGCCGTCGGGCTCTCCCTGCCGGTGTTCATCAAGTGGGACGACGCCGAGCATTGCCTCAGGGCCGGGGCTGCTGGGTTCCCCACCGTGACGCTGCCCGGCTCGGCCGTGTGGCACGTCTCGTGGAACGACAAGGACGACGCGTGGGAGTGGCAGGCCTACTTCCACCAGCGCAACCTGCTCATCAGTGCGCTCCTGCACTCCAGGCAGCCACGAGGCGGTCAGGCGATCGCCCAGTCCTTCCAGTGGCTGGTCAAGCACGCCTACTCCATGCGCTACTACGCCAATGCCATTCGGCTCCGTGCCCTGCGTGACCTGTTCGACGGGCCCGGAGCGCTGCATGCAACTCTGGGCACCACTCTGCCCGAGCTTCGCGCCATGGCTGCCGAGCACCCAGACGCCCAATACCGTCCCAACCAATCGGAATTCCCCACTCCCAGTGGTGTTCTGGGCGGTGCGCTTCCCGCCCTTCCTGCTCGATCCCGCCTCATTCCGTGGGCGGCCAAGACCGGTCTGCGCCAACTCAAGCGGGTTGCGCCGGACGCTGATGAGGCCCCCCAGATCGCCGTGCCCTCGAGGTATGCCATGTGGTGGTTCCTCTCGCAGTACGACTCGGCTCTGGTCTCACGCATGGACGGCACCGGAGTGGCCTTCTTCACCCGTGACCCCGCCACCTTCCGGTCACAGATGGCCGAAGGAATCCGGTTGCACGCGCGACTGCACCGCGAATGGGACACCCTCGCCACGGCATACCGAAAGGCCTTGCCGGAGATCACCTCACCCCAGGCCTGGGCACGGACCTTCGGGATCGACGAGGACGCCCCGCCCCGCTCCCCCGGCTCAACCGGCTCAACCGGCTAGGTCGTCGGGGCTTCCGGGCGACTCGGGTTGCTCGGTCTCGAGGTCGCCAGCCTCAGGGTCATCGGTCTCGGGGTTCTCGCTCCGGAGCAGTGCGACGGCGTCCTTGATGGGTCCGTCGATGACCATCTTTCCCTTGCGCAGGACGATCCCACGGTCAGTGAACCGCGAGATCATGTCGAGGTCATGGCTGACGATCACGAGGCACTTGCCCTCCTCGCGCAGCTCACGGATGCGGTCGAGGCACTTGCGTTGGAAGGGTTCGTCGCCGACGGCGAGGATCTCGTCAACGAGGAAGATGTCAGGGTCGGTGTGGACAGCCACAGCGAAGGCCAACCGGAGGAACATTCCCGAGGAGTAGAACTTCACCTCGGTGTCGATGAACTCCTCGATCTCGCTGAAGGCGACGATCCGGTCGTACTGGGCCTTGATCTGCTGCTCGGACATCCCCAGGATCGCCCCGTTGAGGAAGATGTTCTCGCGCCCGGTGAGGTCGTGGTGCATGCCGGCGCCGACGTCGATGAGACCCGCCACCCGTCCCCGCGTCTGCAGGCTACCCGAGTCGGCACCCATGACGCCGGAGATCAATTTGAGCAGGGTGGACTTGCCGGAGCCATTGCGCCCCAACAGGGCAATGGCTTCGCCTTCCTTCACCGTGAACGAGACGTCATTGACGGCGGTGAACCGCTCGGTCAGTTCGCCGCGCCGGCCCTGGACTGATCGGACCACGACCTCCTTGAAGGCTCGCGTGTGCCGCAGCGTGAAGTGCTTGGTCGCATGATCGACCCGAATGCGATCCATCGGATCCGAAGAACTCACCATCAGAGCTCCTGCGCGAATCGGCCATCGAGCCGACGGAAGATCAACTGTCCGATCACCAGGGTGAGGACGGAGATGACGGCCGCCACGGCGACAAAGGTCCCGAACTGCGGCGGCATCGTCGCTCCCGAATCAACCGTGGGCGCCCAGAAGGTCCAGTGGAAGATCTCGACGACCGACGTGAGTGGATTGCTCTGGTAGAGGGTCCACAGCCCTCCCGTCCCGATGGCCTGCGTCACCAAGGTCCACGTGTACAGCACCGGCGATGCCCAGGTGGCGACGACGAGGATGAGGTCGACGAGGTTCTCGAAGTCGCGATAGAGCACATTCAGGGCCCCGAAGATCAGGCCCAGGCCCAGAGCAAAGGCCGCGAGGAGGACGAGTCCACCCAGCCCGGCCAAGAACTGGAGCGGCCCGGGCCGCCAGCCGCTGACCAGGCAGCCGATGAGGAGCACGACGAGTTGGGGCACGAAGTGAACGAAGGAGACGACCACGGACGCGACCGGAAACAGTTCACGCGGGAGGTAGATCTTCTTGACCAGTGCGTGGTTGTCCGTGATCGAGCGCGTGGCGTTGCTGAACGCTTCGTTGAAGAAGTTCATCGCCACGATTCCGGAGAACAGGTAGACCGCGTAGTTGCCGATGTTGCGGTTCATCTGCAGGAAGACGCCGATCACGAAGTAGAAGACCGCGAACTGCACGGCCGGCTTCATGTAGGACCAGCCCATGCCCAGAACCGACCCGTGGTAGCGCTGGCGGAGTTCCTTGTGGACGAGCAGGCGAAGGAGATAGCGACGTCGAACGACCTCGAGCAGGCCCCCACCGGAGCCCGGCGTGACGAACGGCATGGTCTCGCTCATGTGGCGGGTTGTTCTCCTCGATTCGTGGGCCCGATGGCCCCCGAAAGGCTACCTGACGTCGGTGTTGCGCACGCTCGCGTGCGGGACGGCGGATCGGGCGAGTCGGTGGTGGTCCCGGCTCTCGGGAGGTGCCGTGCGGAGTAGCGTTCGACCCCATGGCGCACCGGTGGTCCCTGCGTTCGCCGTCGCCGGAGGTGACGAGCTGCGGAGGGCCTCTCACCCTGTTCGTCCTGCAGAAGGCTCTCTTCCTCATCGTTGCCGTGCTCCAGGGTCGTGCGCTCGCCGACATTCTGTTTCGGTGGGATGCGACCCACTTCCTGAGGATCGCCGAGGACGGATACTCGCTGCCCTCACCGGCTCGCCCGAACAGCAATCTCGCGATGTTCCCGCTCCTCCCCATGCTGACCCGGACCCTGGCCGCGATCACTCCGCTCAACCCCCCTCAGTCCCTGATCGTCATCGCGTGGTCGGGCACGCTGCTCGCGGCACTCGGCATCTTCGTCTTCGTGCGGGAACTCACCGACGGCCGGGTCGCCACCATCGCGGTGCTGTTGTGGGGCGCTGCGCCCCACTCTTTCGTGCAACTGCTCGGCTACACCGAAGGTGCCTTCACGGCGACCGTTGCGTGGTCACTGTGGGCGCTCCGACGTGAACGCTGGTTGCTCGCAGGGATGATCGCCGGCCTCGGCGCCTTGCTCCGATCCACGGGCGCGCTCCTCGCGATCACCCTTGCTGTGTATGCCGTGGGGCTGTGGCTGCTCTCTCGGCGGCGTGCCATCGGGGAGACTTCCGACTCGCGGCCCGGGTGGCGCGAACTCCTCCGGCGCCTGGCCTGCACGACCCTGCCCGGCGGGCTCGCGCTGGCGGCCGTCCTCCTCCACGTCGCGCTCCGGCTCGGAAGCCTCACCGGCTACTTCGACGTCCAGCGCGCTTGGGGCACAACCCTTGGTTCACCACTGGGCACGTGGCGCGAGATCGCCCCCTACTGGAGTTCCACGGACCCGACCATGACGCCCTATACGCGAGACATCGGCGTCATCCTCCTCGTCGCGCTCGTCCTCGTGATCGCCCTGATCGGCTGGGGAGGGAGCAGTCGAGAACGTTGGCCGATGACCTTCTTCACCGTTGGGCTCTACGCCCTCACGGTGTGCACCTTGGGATATCCGCAGTCGAAGGCCCGTTTCCTCCTGCCCGGCTTCGGGATGTGGGTACCCATCGCGGTCGCTCTCGCCAGACTGCCCACGCTGGTCATCGCTCTCGTGATCGCGGGGGCGACCGCGTGGTCGGTGCACGTCGACAGCGGTCTCGCAGTGGGCCCATGGAGTCCGTGAGGTGGCGGGTCGACAGGCGGGCGGTCAACGCCTCAGGCGCCACGCATCCCACAGTGCCGCAGCCACGGCACCCATGAGGAGTTCGGCCGCCAGGGCCAGCCACAGCCACCCCGCCGGTGAGCCGATGTCAGAGAGCCGATAGGCACCGAGAGAGGATCCGCCCACGACATCGAGCACGGCGATCAGCGTCGCCGAACCGACTGCTGCAGATCCGGCCGTGAGGATCTTGGTCCCGACCGATGACAATCGGGCGATCGTTCGCAGTGACCAGCGAGCGATCGCGACACCGCAGAGGAGAGGCACCAGCACGACGGCGGCCACGTACGGGGGAAAGGACTGCGGTTGGGGAAGTGCCGCGAAGACCGGGATCAGGGGCATCAGCCCGCTCTTGGCACCGCCCCACGACACGGCTGCACCGTCGACGACGGAAAAGCCCGGCCCGGCGAGGAAGGACAGGCCCCACAGAGCAAGGTTGGGCAGGGCTGCCGCTTGCACCAACCACATCACGGCAGCACCGATGGCACCTCCACCGACCGCCGTCTGGACGGAGAGGACCTCGTGCCACGACAGGGCGACCATCGCCAGCACGAGTGCGGCACCCACACCGAGCAGGAGTCCGGCACCACGAAGGGACGTCCCCAACCCCCGGCGAACCCACACCGGAAGCACGGATCCGTCCAGACGCGGCCCGAGGAGCCAGTCGTCGGTGTGCGCCTCCACGGACAGCACGATCGCGGCGGCCAGCGCCGGGAGCACGACGAGAGGGCCAAGGATGGTCCAGTACACGGGGGGCGACGGGCCCGAGATCGCCAGGGCGACCGCCACCGTCGAGGGCACGGCATACCCGGCCCACCACAGGAGAACGATGCGGAGCACGTGCCTGGGCAGGAGTCCCCACATCCACCCGTCCTCGGACTCCTCCCGCCGCCGAAGCAGCCAGCGCAAGGAGGCGGCTGCCGTGGCCAGTGGTACGAGCGCAAGGAGCAACGGCAGGAAATCGACTGGGACCCGGTCAACTTGAAGGGTCGCGCCCCCCAAGGCGAGCCACAGGGCGGCCCCGAACTCGGCCGCGCCCCGAAGCGTGCCGGTGGTGGGGCCATTGCCGGACCACACCATGACCACGCCGCCCACCACCAGCACCAGCGACACCACGCCACCCAGGGCACCCACCGCTGGCGCGACCCAACGCGGGTCAGCGGGTGCCACGACCGCTGACTCGGTGTCCCGGGAGTCGTCAAGGAGGGTCATCGGATCCAGTTTCACCCGAGCGGCGGGCGAGCACGGTCAGCACACGCCGAGAGTCCCCGCTCAGCTGGCCCCCTGCTGGGGCCGCTGGCCCGGCGGTGGCTTGCGGATCGTGGCCACGAGGTGGGTCCGGAGCAACGGGATGGCGCGTAGGGCAGCGTGCACGGCAGGGTGCCATCCGACCCGGCGGGCAATGGGTGGGGCCAAAAGGACCCGCCGGGACGTCAACTCCCCGGGAAACAACTGGGCCAAGCGGGCCCGGGGCACCCCGCGCACGTGCGGGTTGTGGGGATTGTTCATGGTGAAGTCGATGGACAGGACCAGTCCCCCCGGCCGCAATGCCCGCCACATCGTCGCCGCCACGGACTCCTGCACCTCGTCGTCGAGGATGGAGGACAGCACCGTGGACTGGAGGACGATGTCGTGGTCCTCGACGGCCGCCAAGGTCCGGGCATCACCGTTGACCAGCCGCACCTCAGGCGGCATGACGGCCAAGGCCTGCTCGTGCCGATCGGTCAGCAACTCGCAGCCCGTCAGGTGCTCCGGCCGGAAACCCCACCGGAGCATGCGCAGGAGATTCCCTCCCGAACCGCTCCCCACCTCGAGGACGCGAAGTCCGGCGAAGTCGGTCATCTCCTGCTCGCGGAGCGTGCGCAGGATCGCGACGTCGATCTCCGCCGAGCCGATGGCGACGTCAGCTTGTGTCACGTGGTATCGATCACCCTGAGTGCGTGCCCGCTGGGCATAGTGATCCTTCAACCGTTCGACGTCATCCATGGCCCTCCGCGGGTGGTCCGGGCTCCTCATCAAACCATGACCTCCCCTCGACCGGGGTCTTCGGTGAAGCCGAAAACCGCGGGCCCGTCACCTCGGTGAGGTGACGGGCCCTTTGGCGTATGCCGTGCAGCCGCCTTGACCGCGATCGACCGGTCAGATGACCTCGGAGTCGAGGTCGCGCATGATCTGGCGCATCAGCTCGGCAGTCTCTGAGGGTGTCTTGCCGACCTTGACCCCGGCCGCCTCGAGGGCCTCCTTCTTGGCCTGGGCGGTGCCCGAGGAGCCGGAGACGATTGCGCCGGCGTGGCCCATGGTCTTGCCTTCCGGGGCGGTGAAACCCGCGACATAGCCGACGACCGGCTTGGTCACGTTGTCCTTGATGTAGGCCGCCGCGCGCTCCTCGGCGTCGCCGCCGATCTCGCCGATCATGACGATCGCGACGGTCTCGGGGTCGGCCTCGAAGGCCTCGAGGCAGTCGATATGCGTGGTGCCGATGATCGGGTCGCCGCCGATGCCGACGCCGGTGGAGAAGCCGTAGTCGCGCAGTTCGTACATCATCTGGTAGGTCAGCGTGCCCGACTTGGACACCAGGCCGATCCGGCCGGGGCCGGCGATGTTGGCCGGGATGATGCCCGCGTTGGACTTGCCGGGGCTGATCAGGCCGGGGCAGTTCGGGCCGATGATCCGCGTGCCCTTGCCGAGGCTGTAGTTGTAGAACTCGGCGGTGTCCTTGACGGCCACGCCCTCGGTGATGACGACGGCGAGGCCGATGCCCGCGTCGATCGCCTCGATGACGGCGGCCTTGGTGAAGGCCGGCGGCACGAAGAGCACGGAGACATCGGCGCCGGTGGCCTCCATTGCCTCTTGGACGGTCCCGAAGACGGGCACCTGCACGCCGTCAGGGAAATCGACCGTGGTGCCAGCCTTGCGCGGGTTCACGCCGCCGACGATCTTGGTGCCGGAGGCGAGCATGCGCGTCGTGTGCTTCATGCCCTCGGAGCCGGTCATGCCCTGGACGATGACCTTGGAGTTCTCGGTGAGGAAGATTGCCATGGTGGTTGTCTTTTCCTGTTCGTCCGGGGCGTCAGTTGGCGGCGGCCAGTTCGGCGGCCTTCTTGGCGGCGCCGTCCATGGTCTCTTCGATGGTCACGAGCGGGTGGTTGCGCTCGGCGAGGATGCGCCGACCTTCCTCCACGTTGTTGCCGTCGAGGCGCACGACGAGCGGCTTGGTGGCCTCGTCGCCGAGGTTGTCGAGTGCGCCGACGATGCCGTTGGCGACCGCGTCGCAGGCGGTGATGCCCCCGAAGACGTTGACGAAGACGGACTTGACCTGTGGGTCGCCGAGGATGATGTGCAGACCGTTGGACATGACCTCCGCGCTGGCGCCACCACCGATGTCGAGGAAGTTGGCCGGCTTGGAGCCGAACTCCTCCCCGGCGTAGGCCACGACGTCGAGGGTGGACATGACCAGCCCAGCGCCGTTGCCGATGATGCCGACGTTGCCGTCGAGCTTGACGTAGTTGAGGTCCTTCTCCTTGGCGGCGGCCTCGAGCGGGTCCGCGGCCTCCTTGTCCTCGAGCGCCGCGTGGTCGGGCTGACGGAAGTCCGCGTTGGCGTCGAGGGACACCTTGCCGTCGAGGGCGACGATCTGGCCGTCCTCGGTCTTCACGAGCGGGTTGACCTCGACGAGCGTCGCGTCCTCGTCGCGGTAGACAACCCAGAGCTTCTGGAAGGCGTCGGTCAAGGCGACGCGGTCGGCTTCGTCGAAGCCGGCCGCGTCGAAGATCTCGTCGGCCTTGGCCTGGTCGACGCCGACGTTCGGGTCGACACCGATGCGGGCGAGGGCCTCGGGGCGCTCGACGGCGAGTTGCTCGATGTCCATGCCGCCCTCCTTGGAGCACATGGCCAGGTAGGTGCGGTTCGCGCGGTCGAGCAGGATCGAGAAGTAGTACTCCTCGGCGATCCGAGCACCCTGGGCGATCATCACACGGTGGACGGTGTGCCCCTTGATGTCCATGCCGAGGATCTGCTCAGCGAGCTGCTCGGCTTCCTCGGCCGACTTGGCGACCTTCACCCCACCGGCCTTCCCACGGCCCCCGGTCTTGACCTGGGCCTTCACCACGGTCACGCCGCCGGACTTCTGGCCGATCTCCTCGGCCGCGGCGCGTGCCTCGGCAGGGGTGGTGGCGACCGCACCGGCCAACACGGGGACCCCGTGCTTCTCGAACACATCACGTGCTTGGTACTCGAAGAGGTCCACGAGCGCTCCAGCCTCATTTCTTGTCGTTGACAATCTGGTCTGACCGCAGGACAACACCGGGCGCCCGGGCGAGGACCACGTGAGCACGCAGCCCGCACGTCGGCGGTCGGGTTCCGGGGCTCAGCCTAGACGCGGCGGCCCACCGGGCGGCGACCGGGAGCACCAGTGGGAGCAATCTCACCCGTGGACGGCAGGACTCCCGCGCCGACCGGTCAGGCCCTACTCTGGGGTAACCATGACCGGTCAGCGACGAGGCTCCGACCGGGCCGCCGCGGCCCGTCCCTGTGTCGACCCTGCCGCCCACACCTCCCCCTGGCGCCATGTCACCGCCACGCTCGCTCCCGTGGCTGGCGCCGTGCGCACGGTGAGCCGGGCCGCGGAGGCGACCGTCCGGCATACGCGATCGTTGATGACTCCGGCCGCGCTCATGGGGTCGGTCATCGAAGGGACATGGATCGCCGCCCACCTGCTGACCTACCCGATCGGCCACCTCGGCGGACGCGGGCAGAGCCAGTCCGGACACCGCATCGAGCACCTCCCACCGATCCAGCGCGGCCTCATCCACACCAATCTCGAAGCCGCAGGAACGCCGATCCTGCTCGTCCACGGCCTCATCGACAACCGCTCGATCTTCACCCTGCTGCGCCGTGGGTTGTCGCGACGGGGTTTCGGGGCGGTCTTCGCGATGAACTGGTCGACGCTCACCACCGACCTGCGGCGGGCTGCCCTCCAGCTCGGCGAGGAGGTCGAGGCGATCGTCGCCGAGACCGGCTATGAGCGGATCCACATCGTCGGCCACAGCCTCGGCGGCCTCATCGCGCGCTACTACGTCACCCGCTTGGGTGGCGACGAACGCGTGCACACTCTCGTCACGATGGGCACGCCACATGCGGGGACGTATGCCGCGTACGCCCTTCCGCTGCCCGTCATCGCCCAGATGCGGCCGGGTTCGGGCTTCCTCACCGAGTTGGCCGAGCCAGTGCCGGGGTGTGGCACGAGGTTCATCGCCTACTACTCCGACGCGGACCAGCTGATCCTGCCGCAACGCAACGGCGCCTTACGCCACCCGGACCTGACCGTGCGCAACGTCAAATTGCACGGGGTGGGGCACATCTCGCTGCCGATCGTCGGCGATGTGGTGCACGGGATCACGACGGCTCTGGCGCATCTCGATCACGACGGCCACACGGTGGCCGCGGGGGCAACGCCCTTGGGCCGCTCCGGCTCCGGCAGCTCGGTCCGCTCCAGCCGCTCGAACCGCCACTGACCGCCCGTTTCCCCATTTGTGACGCCAAGTTCGTACGTTCAGCACCTCCTGGCCCGGCCAGTCCCCGCTTGTGACACCCACTTCGTATGCCGTACCGCGTCCTGCCCGCTCGCGTCCCCATTTGTGACACCCACTTCGTATGCCGTGTCGTTGGCCAGCGCGGTACGCCCAGCTCTCCGCACCTGGCGTCACAAACTGTGACGCTGAACCCCTGATCGGGGGCAAGGCTACGAACCTGGGGTCATGAATCGGGAGCAAGGTCGCGGACGTTGGGCGGGCATCCCCGCATGGCCGAGCCCGTATGGCGTCGAGTTCGGTCAGAGTTTTTCGAGGGGGGCGAAGCGCAGCAACAGCCACTTGACGCCGGTGTCCCCGCCGAAGTCGACCTGGGCCTGAGCCTTGTCGCCGTCGCCCCGCAGGTCGATGACCGTGCCGAGGCCAAAGGAGTCGTGGTTGACCCGCTCCCCCTTGGTCAGGTGGATCGGGGGCCGGTTGCCCGGAGAGCGCACGCCGGGGCGTGAACCCAGCGTCGCCACCGCGGGGCGCTGGTCACGACGCCCGATGGCCGCCATGCCCGACAGTTCCCGCTCCCACGACATCAGTTGCGCCGGGATCTCGTCGAGGAAACGGCTCGCCGGGTTGTATTGCGGTGCGCCCCAAGCAGACCGGACCGCAGCCCGCGAGATGTGGAGGCGCTCACGAGCACGCGTGATGCCGACATAGGCCAGCCGCCGCTCCTCCTCCAACTCCTTGGTGTCGTTCAGACTCCGCAGATGCGGGAAGGTGCCGTCCTCGAGACCGGTCAGGAAGACCACCGGGAACTCAAGCCCCTTGGCCGTGTGCAGCGTCATCAACGTCACGACCCCGGCCTCCTCCGCCTCGGTCCCGTCGCCGTCGGGCGCGTCCGGGATCTCGTCCGCGTCTGCCACCAGGGACACTCGCTCCAAGAAGTCCTCGAGGTCCGTGACAGCCCCCGTCTCACCGGTCTCGGCACGAGCATCGTCGAATTCCCTTGCCACAGCGACGAGTTCGGCAAGGTTCTCGATACGGGTCTCGTCCTGCGGATCGTGACTGGCCCTCAGCTCAGCCAGATAGCCCGACCGATCGATGACCGCCTCGAGCAGGTCGCCGATGCCGGCTGAGTCATCGTCGCGCACCCGGCCCAGCTCCTCCAAGAGAGCCGTGAAGCCCTTGATGCAGGTCAGCGAGCGGGTGGCGATCCCCGGAGCGTCCTCGGCCCGACCGAGGGCGGCCACGAACGAGATCCGCTCCCGTTCCGCCAACGCCGCCACGCAGGCCTCGGCTCGATCGCCGATACCCCGCTTGGGGACATTGAGGATTCGTCGCAGGTTGACCGTGTCCTCGGGGTTGGACAGGACTCGCAGATAAGCCAGGGCATCCTTGACCTCGCGCCGCTCGTAGAAGCGCGTCCCACCGACCACCTTGTAGGGCAGCCCCACCCGCACGAACACCTCTTCCAGGGCCCGCGACTGCGCGTTGGTGCGATAGAAGACGGCCACGTCCTTGGGCTTGAGTCCGTGCTCATCCCCGAGCCGATCGATCGTCCGCGCAACGAAACTCGCCTCGTCGTGCTCGTTGTCCCCGACATATCCGACGATCTGCGCACCATCGCCGGAGTCCGTCCAGAGCTTCTTGGGACGGCGCCCCTCGTTGCGCGAGATGACCGCGTTGGCCGCGGACAGGATGGTCTGTGTCGAGCGGTAGTTGCGTTCCAACAGGATGGTGCGGGCATCGGGATAGTCCTGCTCGAACTCCACGATGTTGCGGATGCTCGCCCCGCGGAAGGCATAGATCGATTGGTCCGCATCACCGACGACCACGAGCTCGCTCGGCTCGACACCATGGGCGCCCCGCGCTTCCTCCGACCCCACCAGCGTCTTGATCAGTTGGTACTGCGCGTGGTTGGTGTCCTGGTACTCGTCGACCATGACGTGCCGGAAGCGCCGCCGATAGTGCTCGGCCACGTCCGGGAAGGCCTGGAACATGTGCACCGTCGTCATGATGATGTCGTCGAAGTCGAGCGCATTCGCCTGCCGCAACCGTCGCTGGTAGGCGGTGTAGGCCTCGGCGAGCACCTGCTCCTGGTGGGTCGACGCCTCCCCCACGCGCCCGGCATACGTCTCCTCATCGACCAATTCGTTCTTGAGGTTGCTCACCTGGTGGGTGAAACTGCGCGGGTTGTAGCGCTTCGGGTCGAGGTCCATGTCGCGCAGCACCATCGCCATGAGCCGCTGACTGTCGGCCGCGTCATAGATCGAGAAGGTCGACTTCATCCCCACCTTCGGCGCCTCGCGCCGCAGGATCCGCACGCACGCACTGTGGAAGGTCATCACCCACATCGCCTTGGCGCGCGGGCCGACGAGCTGCTCGACCCGCTCGCGCATCTCGGCCGCAGCCTTGTTGGTGAAGGTGATCGCGAGGATCTGCCCCGGCTGCACGCCCCGCGCCGCCAGGAGATACGCGATCCGATGGGTCAGCACGCGCGTCTTGCCCGACCCCGCTCCGGCAACGATGAGCAGGGGGCTGCCCTCGTGCAGGACTGCTTCCGCCTGCTCGGGGTTCATCGCCTCGAGCAGGGTTGCCGGGTCGATCGCTCCCCAAGCCGGCGTATGCCGTGAGTCGACTCCCCATCCCGGCTCGCCTCCTGTGGGGGCCGGAAGCGAGTCGTCGAGCGCCCACGCGGGCACCCCAGCAGCGTTGACGAGGGTCGCGTGCGCGCTGGTGCGCGTGGCGTCGTCCACGTGGCCGCCGCCGGGCCGGTCAGCGGATCGGTCGGCAGGGTATCCGAAATCCAGGCCATCGAAAAGGGTGCTCATCTCCCGCCCAACCCTACGTCGCCCCACCGACTCCTCCCCCGCATGAGCCCCTGACAGCGCAACTCGCTGACCGGGTCCGCGGCCACTCTTGCGGGGCGGGCTCCGACGTCGGGGACGAGGCCGACACCAATGTCACCAGCCGGCACCAATGTCACCAATCGGACAGAAGAGGCGGTGCTTTGACGCTATACACGTGCTTGAGGGTGTGGGTCGAGCATCCTCTGGGGGCGGTGTCCGCCGGGCGGCGGAGGCCGCCTCGTGGGTTCGAGCAGGAGCGCCGCGATGTCCCAACACAATGTTCCCCCTCACCGCCAGCGAGTCCCGGGCCGGTTCGCCGGAATCGGCATCGTCGGCAGGTCGAGCCGTGCCATCGCCGGTCTTGCCGTCGCGACCATGGTCATCATGGGGCTCCAGGTCCCCACTGCGGCAGCTGCTCCGGGCGACGTCTATCCCGTGGCCACCGAACTGGATTGGGGGAGCCTGAGTCCGCAGTGGGCAACGGCCGGCATCGTCAATCTCACGACCAGCACGCCCGGGCAGCCCGCCAACCCGACGCCGGGCTCGGTGACAGGCGTGGCCGGCAGTTCCGGAGTCCAAGCCGCCCCCGTGCTCCGCTCGGACCTGGCGGGCTCCCCCCTCGGCAACCTCACCCTCGTATCGCTGGGTCTGGAGCACCTGTCCGTCGCCCTGCCCCTGTCGTCGATGCCCTTGCGAGGAAGCACAACCTGGCAGGCGATGCTCGCCAACACCTCCCTGGCCGGCGTCCCGCTCATCAGCGTGGCCTGGACCCAGGTCGTCGCCCTCGATCCGCCCGGGCTGGCGGACCTCAAGGTCAGCGACGTCGACTGGAGCGGCTCGATCCTGCGCGACCTGCCGCTGGCCGCCTTCACCTTCGGCGGCACCAAACTCACGGACATCGACCTCCCGGGCGCTGGTGACCCGGCCACCAAGTGGTGTTCCCTCCTCAACGAGGCCGAGGCCGGCAGCTGCCCCCTGGGCACCTCGCTCGCGGACGAGACCCTCATCAGCGCCGGCATCAAGGTCGCGGACCTCAAGAATCTCCCGTTGCGCAGCATTCCGCTGCGGTCCATTGACCTCACGGCCTCACCTCTGCGCTCGATCCCGCTGCGGAGCATCATCCTGAACTCCGTACCGCTGCGCTCCATCCCCCTCCGGTCGATCGACCTCCAGGATTCCCCCCTGCGCTCGATCCCGCTGCGCTCGATCGACCTGGCCAGCTCACCCCTGCGGTCCATCCCGTTGCGGAGCATCGACTGGCAGGTGGCTCCACTGCGATCCGTTCCGTTGCGCTCCATCGATCTCGCCACGTCGCCGATTGGGGCCGTGCCGCTGCGCAGCATCGACTTCACGACGGCCCCGCTGCGCTCGATCCCGCTGCGCAGCATCGACCTCGCGACCTCCCCGCTGCGCTCGATTCCCCTGCGCAGCATTGATTGGTCTGCCGCGGGGCTGGGTAACGCTCCCCTGTCCGCCTTCGTCGTCGACGGGGGGCCGCTCGCCGGCCTCTCACTCGCGTCCGTGGCCGAGCCCGCGACCATCGCCGGCTGTGCGGCTGACACTCCGCAGACCTGCGCCGCAGACGCCACGCTCGGGAGCGTGGAAGCCGCGGGCGATCTGCTCCCCGGCGCCCGGCTCGGGGCCATCGGGGCCTCCGGCTTCGCCCCCACTTCTTTGACCCTGCAGGACCTCTTGGGCGGCCTCCCCGCGGACTCGACGCTCGGGGACCTGCGTCTGGACCTGCTCGACATCGACGTGGAGACCGTCGCTGGCCTCGTGGGCACCCTGCTCGCGACGGCACCGGAGATCACCCTCGGAGACCTGCGCTTCGACCTCATGAGTGGGACCAACGGCCTGCTGCTCGGGGCCCTGCTCTCCCACCTGGTCGGTGGCGCCCTGGACGATCTGCTCCTGGGCGACATCGGCACCTACACCACCGATTCCGGCCGCGACATCACCTTGGGCGACCTGGGCACGTGGACGCTGCCGACAGGTGCGGACATCACCCTCGGTGACCTCGCGGCCTACCTTCCGGAGTCGATCACGTTGGCCGATGTGCTCCTGGGCCTGATCCCCGCCTCGGCCTTCCCGTACGAGAACTTCCCGTTCTCGGCATTGGGACTCGACGTGCCGGGCCGACTCACGATCGGTCCGGACTTCCAGGACGGCGTCACCGGATCCTCGGCGACGCTGAAGCCACACCCTGCGAACTACCAGTCCATCAGACTGGGCAACCCCAGCGGCAGCGTGACAGCGCCCGTCGACGTGCGAGTCACCCTGCCGCCCGGCGCGACGCTGAGGGACGTCAAGTATCAGGACGCCGACGACGCCGAGGACCTGGGCTCCGATGTGGACATGGCTCGGGCGCCCAATGGGTCCGTCCAGTTCATCGTCCCGGATTTCAGGTTGGCGGCCAACTCCTACGGTCACGTCCAGTTCAACTACGACCTCGGCGCGACGCTGGGCCCCCAACTGTTCGGCGTGACGATGCTCGACCCCATCACTGGAGAAGAACTGACGTCTCGGACCGACTTGTCCGGGGCCTGGGACATCTCCGATGGGCAGGAACCGAACTCACCGTTCGAGGCCCGCTACAACCCCATTCCGAACGCAGCAACGACTCCTCTCACGACCGACAGTCGCATCCCGAACCTGCCGACCAACCCAGCTGGCTGTTCCTCCAGCAATGACTCGTGCGCTGGTCTGGATCGGGTGTATGTCGACGTCCTGGCCTCGGGCCACATCAGCTACGCCGGCGATGTGGACTGGTTCCGGGTCAAGGGCGTGAAGGCAGGGACTCGACTCACCGCGGACCTGACGAACCTGCCACTCGATGCCGACCTCGTCCTCTACGGACCGGCGACCCTCGCGGCGTCGCCCTCGCTCTTCCCCAAGAATGCGGTCGGGCTGCCCGGTCAACTCATCGAGGACCCGGGC